>MDSW01059008.1_pt1 | contig 13135 bp, 14 predicted proteins | sample 811171 | NCBI WGS metagenome assembly MDSW01 (sample SAMN05326641, study PRJNA326480) | marine metagenome | isolation source: seawater | place: Atlantic Ocean: North West | collected 2012 | reverse complement strand
TCTTCGACGCCGAGGACGTGCTGATGAATCTGTCCGGCCGCATCCAGCGTCCCGAAACCGGCTAGGCTTCCATCCTCAATCCCAAAAGTGATAGCCTCCCTGACCGGACCGGTGGGGAGGCTTTTTCATGATCGCCGTGCGGGCACACGAACGCAAAGAACCAGCAGCGGCGGCGCCATGAAACGGCGACGGGGCGCACGGCGGGGCCTTTCGGTATCCTGGCCTGCCATCCTGCTTTATGGCGGGTTGCTGGCGGCAGGCGTACTCATCCTGCAATGGATCGAATACCAGCAATATGCGCGCACGCATTCCGACGAGATCCGCATCGCGCTCCTCGCCGCCCTGTTCCTTGGCGTCGGCGTCTGGGTTGGCGCCCAGCTGTTTCGCAATACAGCTTCAATGGAGCCGCCAGCCGACGGCAATCCGAAGGCGCAGGCGGCGCTCGGCATCAGCGACCGGGAAAGGGATGTTCTTGTCCTGCTCGCACAAGGCCTGAGCAACAAGGAGATTGCGCGCGAGCTTGGTGTGTCGCCGAACACAGTGAAGACGCATGTTGCGCGCCTTTACGAGAAGCTGGAAGCCGGTCGGCGCACGCAGGCCGTCCAGAAGGCGCGGGATCTCGGTCTTGTCCGCTAGGCTGTCAGGAAAACGGGTGATTTCACGAAAATCACCCTTTCGGGCGATAGGCTGCCGGACGAAAACCTGTCCAGTTCGCCCCCTCTTCAACGAACAAGGGGTCAAGACATGTTGAAACGGATACTGATCACCGGGCTCGCCGCCGGCCTGATCACAGGGGGCTTTCTCTTCGTCGCCATCTACATGGCGCGCGACTCGATGGCCGAAGGTCATGAAGGCGGCCATATCTACGGCTACGCATCGATGCTGCTCGCGCTGAGCCTCATCTTCTTTGCCGTCAAACGACAGCGGGACATTTCCCAGGGCGGCGTCATCAAATTCCTTCCGGCTTTCGGGATGGGAATCGCCATCAGCGCCGTCGCATCGCTCATCTACGCACTTGGCTGGGAACTTACGCTCGCGACGACCGGACTCGATTTTGCGGGGACCTACACCGAGGGCGCCATACAGGCGGCACGCGAGAAAGGCATGACCGGCGAGGAGCTCGCCGCCTATGAGGAAAAGATGCAGGGCTTCGCCGACATGTACCGCAATCCGGCCTACCGCATTCCGATCACGATGACTGAATTGCTTCCCGTCGGCGCCATTGTGTCGCTGGTTTCGGCCCTTCTGCTACGGAACAGCAGCTTCCTGCCGCACCGGCCCACCGTGTGAGACCGGCTCCAAAGAAAAAAGCCCGCTCCGGTCAGGGAGCGGGCTTTCACCTGTTTGTCGATCGCTTAGCGCGGCGCCATGCGGATCGCGCCGTCGAGGCGGACATCCTCACCATTGAAGTAGGCATTGGTGATCATCTCGCGGGCGAGAGAGGCATATTCCTCCGGATTGCCGAGGCGGGCCGGGTTCGGCACCTGGGCACCGAGCGCCTGCTTCACATTCTCAGGAGCGCCCTGCAGCAGCGGCGTGTTGAAAATGCCCGGCAGGATCGTGTTGACGCGGATCAGCTCCCGCGACAGGTCGCGCGCGATCGGAAGCGTCATGCCGACGACGCCGCCCTTCGAGGCGGAATAGGCAGCCTGGCCGATCTGGCCGTCTTCAGCGGCAACCGAGGCCGTGTTGACGATCGCACCGCGCTCACCGTCGATCGGGTCAAGCGTCATCATGCCGGCAGCGGACTTCGCAATGCAGCGGAAGGTGCCGACCAGGTTGATCTGGATAATCAGGTCGAACTTGTCGAGCGGGAAGTGGGTGATCTCGCCCGTTTCCTTGTTGCGCGACGCGGTCTTGATGGCGTTGCCGGTGCCGGCGCAGTTGACGAGAATGCGTTCCTGGCCGATGGCCGCGCGCGACTTCTCGAAGCCTGCATCAACGGAGGCTTCGTCCGTTACGTTGACCTTGCAGAAAACGCCGCCCAGCTCTTTCGCCAGCGCTTCGCCTTTTTCTTCGTTGAGGTCGAACAGCGCGACCTTGACGCCATCGGCGGCGAGGCGGCGGGCCGTCGCAGCGCCAAGACCGGATGCACCGCCGGTGATGACGGCACTGATATCTGAGCTGAGTTTCATCCTGTTGGATCTCCCTTGGAACAATCGTATGATGGCAAGCGATCTATCGGGTAAGGAAAGGCCCGCCAATGCGTAACCCAACGGAAATAGTCATCGAGAATGGCGAGACGCAGCCGCGCTACCTGCCGCTGGACATCGGTCCGTCGCGCAAACGCACAAAGCGCAGGCTGATTCCAAAGCTGTTGCGCGTTGCCGGGCGTATTCCATTTGCCGACGACCTGGCGGCCGCGTGGTATGCCGCCATCGACCCAGCCACCCCGCGCAAGGCGAAGGCTGTCCTGTTTGCCGCGCTCGGCTATTTCGTGATGCCGGCGGACATGGTGCCGGACGTTGTCGCCGGTCTCGGCTTTACAGACGATGCCACGGTTCTGGCGACGGCGCTCAGCATTGTCGGCACGCAGATCCGCGACCGTCACCGCGTGCAGGCGCGCCGCCTGCTTGGCCTGCCCGATCCGGTGCGGGACGACGAAAGCGAAGAGGCCTGAGGCTCAGCCGATATCCGGCTGGAAAGCCATCTCACCCGGCTTGATCAGCCTGGCGCCTTCAGTCGGGGAAATCTGGTAGATCGACAGCTTGCGCTCGGCCGTGCCATCCGCGACGAAACGGAAGAGGCCGTTCAGGCCAACAAATCCATCTTCCGCCATCAGCTCTTCACGTTCGAGCTCCCCATCTGCCGACAGGGAAATCGCTAGCGCCGCGGCATCATAGGCCTGCGCGGCAAGGCTGGTGGGGGCGCGCCCGTATATCCGGCGGTAGCGCGTCTCGAACGCGTCGAGATCCGTCTTGGGCGGGGCGACAAACCAAGCGTCTTTCAGCGATGGCTCGCGCCAGACGCTCGGATCGTTCCAGCCCGACAAGCCCATCAGCTTGGTCTCACGGTTCATGTCGTAATAGGCGAGCAGCGGGGCGACCTTGCGAAGTTGCGTGCCGCGCTCTGGAATGAGAACGGCAACCGGGCCGCCAAACTCGGAGGCGTTGTTGATCGAGGTGGCGAGGTATTCCGCTTCGCTGGTCGGCGAACCACTGCCGTCCGGATAGAAGCCGGATGCGACAACCATCCCGCCCTGCTGGCTGGCCTCGAATTGCAGCGCCGTCTCGATCCGCATGCCGAGCGCGCTTTGCGGGCCGAAATAGGCAAACTGGCGGAAACCGTTGTTCACGGCATATTCGACCAGGGCCGCGACCTCTTCTTCCGGACTGATGGAGGCGAGGAACGTATTGCCGCCAGCGACATCCCGGTCGTTCGAAAAGCCGATGATCGGCATGCCGGCAAGAAAACGGTCTTCATTGAGCGCGGCCACTGAACTGCCAAAAAGCGGTCCAAGGAAGAACTCGGCGCCTTCTGCCCTGGCCTGTTCAGCCACTTCAACAGTCTTGCTGCGCGAGCCGGCTGTATCCTTCGGCAGGATGACAAAGGAATCGGGGGCATGGTCGAACAGGGCCATCTCGATGCCCGCCAGCATGCCTTCGGCTTCCGCGCGCACACCTGAATTTGGATGCGAGAAAGGCAGCAGCACGCCCGCGCGCACCAGGTCCTTGCCTTCGAGGAATTCCGGCGTGAACTCACCGGCCATGGGCACGGGCATGCCGTTCGCGTCGATTTCCATGCCGTTGGCATGCAGGCTGGTCGGCTCCTCGAGACCGGCCTGCTGGCCGCTCTTGCCGGGATCGACGCGCGGCTTGCCGCTGGAGATTGGCGCTGGCGGAGAGGCAGGACCGGTGGCACATCCGGCCATGGCAAGGAATGCCGCGAAAACAAGGCTTGGCGCGAGCCGTCCAAAGCGCGATTGTGCCCGAGATGTCATCCAGTGATCCTTCCATTCCGGCAGAGAGCCGTTCGGTGCCCGAGACTAGTGCTGCTGCGGGGGGCAAGCAACACACCAAACCGCAACTCGAACCGGGTCTCTACATTGTCTCAACGCCCATCGGCAATCTGCGCGATATCACGCTTCGCGCGCTCGACACGCTATCGTCGGCCGATGAAGTGCTGGCCGAAGACACACGGGTCGCCCGCAAGCTTCTAGATGCGCATGGCATTCGCGCAAAACTGAGTGCCTACCATGACCATAATGGGGCAGACCGGCGCCCCGGTATCCTGAAGCAGCTGCAGGCGGGGGCGCGTATCGCCCTTGTCTCCGATGCCGGCACGCCGCTGGTGTCGGATCCGGGCTGGAAGCTTGCGCATGAAGCTGCCGAAGCCGGCATCCGCATCGTGCCCATTCCTGGTGCCTCGGCTATGCTGGCCGGTCTCGTCACCTCCGGCCTGCCGAGTGACCGGTTCATGTTCTGCGGCTTCCTCCCGGCGAAGTCCGGTCAGCGCAAACGCGAGCTCGAAGCCCTGAAACCGGTGCCCGCCACGCTGATCTTTTATGAGGGCGGCTCAAGGCTGGCGGGCTGCCTTGAGGACATGGCAGACATTTTGGGGGCTGTCCGCCCCGCCGCAGTGGCTCGCGAACTGACGAAGCTGTTCGAGGAAACCCGGCGCGGCACGCTTGGCGATCTCGCGGCCCACTACAGGAAGGCCGGTCCGCCCAAGGGCGAGATCGTAATTCTTGCCGGCCCGCCAGCAGAAGAAGACGCCAGCCCCGCCGACATAGACGCCGCCCTGCGCAAAGCCCTTGCAGACAGCCCGGTCAAGGAAGCGGCCAATGCCGTTGCCGCCGCTTTCAGCATATCGAAGCGCGACGCCTACCAGCGGGCGCTGGCGCTGAAATCAGATGGCTGACCAGCGGGCCCGTCGTGTCGCTGCAGAATCGCGCGGACGGCGATCGGAGGCGATCGCCGCGCTCTGGCTGCAGCTGAAGGGCTATCGCATTCTGGCCCGCCGGGTACGCTTGCCCGTTGGCGAGGTGGACCTCATCGCCCGGCGCGGCAATCTGGTGGCCTTTGTCGAGGTCAAGGCGCGCAAGACGAGGCTGGAGGGCGAAACAGCCGTCACACCGTCCAGCTGGCGGCGGATCAGCCGCGCGGCGGAAAGCTGGATGGCGGCCCGCCCGAAGCTCGCCCAGCTCGACTGGCGTTTCGACCTGGTGGTCATCCTGCCCTTGAAAATACCGTTGCACCTGCGTGACAGATGGCGCCCAGATTTTGCCTCAACGCGGTTTTAATGGCTTGGGAACAGAACAAGGTTTACACGTATTAGCCATGTCCAGACTTGCCCTTCTCTCGCTCGCCATGTGTGCGCCAATCCTGTCTTCAGGCTGTGTGGCCGTCGTTGCCGGCGCCGCCGGTGCCGTCGGCGTTTCAGCAGCGCAGGACCGCTCCATGGGCCAGGCGCTCGACGATTCGACCCTGTCCAATGACATCAAGACAAGGCTGCTCAGCGAAGAAGGCTTTGGCGAAGTCGATGTCGAGGTTGCCCAGGGTCTCGTCCTGCTTTCCGGGCGGGTGAATACGCCTGAACAACGCGTACGCGCCGAGGATATCGCCTGGAGTGCGCCGCGCACGCAGGACGTTGCCAACGAGATCAATATCGAACCGGCGGGCGGCTTTCTCGCCAATGCCGCGGACGAACTGGTGACCGCCCGCGTGCGAGCCTCGCTCATGGCATCCAAGACGGTGAAAAGCATCAACTACAATATCGAGACCTATAATGGTGTCGTCTATCTGATGGGCATTGCCCGATCCCAGGAGGAACTTACCGAAGCCGCCGAACGCGCGAGCGTCGTCACCGGCGTCAAACGCGTCGTCTCCTATGTTCGCATCAGCCCGGAGCGCACCCGCCCGTCGTCGAACACGGCCAACAATGGTGAGCTTGCCGGCGGACCGGCGACCAACTGACCGCGATCAGGACGCGCCCTGCCGGGCCGTGATCAGCGTGCCTTCCTCATTCTGCAGGGTCAGCAGGCCTGTCTCGTCGATCTCGACATAGGATACGGTCTGCAGCACCGAGATGATCGCCTGCTCCTGCTCCATGAGCTGCGGCACGCAGGCCTTCCGCGTGGTTGCGAGCGGGGCAATGGTGAGTATGCCGGCATTCAGCTTGAAACTCCCGGTAAAGGCATTGCACGAGGCATTGCCGCTGATCCGGCCATCCTCGCCAAACCGCACCGTCGCGCGGGTCGTCTGGAGAAGCGGCTCGCCATCGATGCGGGCGACCATCCATTCCCGGCCCGCCAGCTGCGGCATGGTGACGACGGCTTCCGGCTCCGGGCTCAGCCTGACCGACCCGAGATCGACAAGACCGGCTTCCTTGGTGAAGGCCGTACCGTCATTGTTCGTCCAGAGGAGCGTTCCAGCCGCATCCGCAATACGCGCTTCCAGCCGGACCATCGTGCCGCGGGTTTCCTTCCATTTGTCGATGTTGATCTCGAATGGAACCGGAACCTGACGGCCGTTGAGCGCGATGGTCTCCGAATGGAAGGGTTCTGGTACGTAAAGCGCCAGACCATGCTCCCACAGCGACAGGCTCACCACGGCGTCGGCGGGCAGGGCCACTCTCTGGCGATAGGTGAGTGATCCGGTCACCTGCATGGGCTCGAGATCCGGCGCCGTTGTGCTGGCAACCGACGCGACAGCGTCTTCAACATCTGCCCCGGTGTCCGTGTCACTCTCCGCCGTGTCGGCCGGTTCTGTAGGAACGGTTGTTTCCTCAGCTGGCCGGGTGACGCACGCCGCCGCCAGCAGGCAAGCGGTGAAGAAGACGGTGGCTCTCCTCATGTCGGGTCCCTTCCAGCAATCTGACAAATGTAACGGGCCATTGATCCAGCGGTCGGTCTGCATCGTAAACGCAAGTACAGGCAGCAATCTATGCATATTTATAGAGCCTTGTTTCATTTACAATTTTTAATAATCCAGCCGAATTCGGGCTTCGTAATGAGGGCATCAACCACAAGAAAGGACTCCCTCATGAAAACCCTTTTTGCTTCTGTTGCTGCAACGGCCCTTTTCATTGGCGGCGCGGGCATGGCTGCCCATGCTGACCACCATATGGAAAGCCACGACAAGCATGAAAAGAAAGACATCGTCGACACCGCTGCGTCGAACGAGGACTTCTCCACGCTCGTCGCTGCCGTGAAGGCTGCAGGCCTGATCGACGCCCTCAAGGCGGAAGGCCCCTATACTGTCTTCGCGCCGACGAACGCGGCTTTCGATGCCCTGCCAGAAGGCACGCTCGACACACTGCTGATGGAAGAGAATGTCGGTCAGCTGCAAGCCATCCTGAAGCTCCACGTTGTCTCCGGCAAGATCAAGTCGAAAGACATCGCTGACGGCACGACAGAAGTCGAAACGCTTGCGGGCGACACGATCGAAGTCACCAAGAGCGCTGACGGTGTCACCGCTGGCGGCGCGGATGTCGTGAAAGCCGACATCTACACCTCGAATGGCGTCATCCACGTCATCGACAGCGTGATCCTGCCGCAATAGGCTTTCGCGCTTGCATGATCCCAACCCCCGGCCCCGCGGCCGGGGGTTTTTTCATGGGCACAGGACAAGGAAAGCCCTCTGATGTCTTATCAAGCGCGCCAATTCATCACATATAGCCCGGCAGTGACGAACCGGGAGACAGTATGAGCCTGCGCATTGCCATCCAGATGGATCCGCTGGAATCCGTCGACATCAACGCCGACACCACTTTTGCGCTTGCCGAGTGCGCGCAGGCGCGCGGGCACAAGCTCTGGGTCTACCAGCCAGAGCATCTGAGCTTCGACACCGGGCGCGTGGTCGCCCGGGCCCGGCCAGCCGAGGTCCAGCGTGTGAAGGATCAGCCCGGCATCCTTGGCAGCGAAACCATTCTCGACCTTGCCGACGATGTCGACGTCGTCCTGATGCGTCAGGATCCGCCTTTTGACATGGCCTACATCACGGCCTGCCATGTGCTGGAGCTGCTGAAAGGCGAGACGCTGGTGCTGAACGATCCGGAATTTGTCCGCTCGGGGCCGGAAAAGCTCTTTCCCCTCATCTTCCCGGATATCATTCCCGATACACTGATCTCTCGCGATCTCGGCGCGATCATCGATTTTCGCGCGCGTCACAAGGACATCATTATCAAGCCGCTCTACGGCAATGGCGGGGCTGGCGTGTTCCGGATGAAGGAAGACGACAGCAATTTCAGCTCACTGATGGAAATGTTCCTTGAGCGCACGCGCGAGCCGCTCATCGCGCAGGCCTTCCTGCCAGCGGTGTCCAATGGCGACAAGCGCATCATCCTGGTCAATGGCGAACCGGTCGGCGCCATCAACCGGCGGCCGAAACAGGGCGAAACCCGCTCCAACCTGCATGTGGGCGGCACGGCTGAGCCGGTCGAGCTGACGGATGCAGACCGCCACATCTGCGACAGGATCGGGCCGGAACTGAAACGCCGCGGCCAGCTTTTCGTCGGCATCGACGTGATCGGCGACAAGCTGACAGAGGTGAACGTGACCTCCCCCACCGGCATTCAGGAACTGAAGCGCTTTACAGGAATCGATGCAGCGGCCATCTTCTTCGATGTGGTGCAACAGATGGTTGCCAAGTCCTGACAGGAAAGCCACTGTGGGAGGATGAATATGAGAGCCACCGTTCTAGCTGCCATCCTGGCCGTTTCGCTTGCTGGCGTTGCGTGCTCTGAAAAGGCGCCCGCGGAGAATGAACAGCCGGCTGAAACGAGCGAAAGCGCTCAGCCGCAGCAGGGTCAATTCAACCTTCGTTTTCCTACAAACGACACGCAGCCGGCGAGCAGCGGTGCTTCCGGCGAGTTCAACCTGCGCATTCCGGAATCAGCGGATGCGGGCATGGACAGTGGCGGTCTGCGGCTTCCGGAAGGGGCTGTGCGCGAAGATGCGCTGAGCGGCATCCAGGAAATCCAGACGCCTGGCGTGGTTGACCCTCAGCCTGAGGAAGATCCGGAAGACGATATCATCCGCCTCGACTAGGGCGCGCCGCGGATTCGCGAAAATCCGATTTTGTTCTTTATTTGTTCCTGACCTCATGCTAGCTTTGCATAAAAGCTGGGGTATGGGCGCATGGTGGCGCGAATAACGACATTCGCCTTTGCAGGCATTGAAGCAAAACCTGTCGACGTGCAGGTCCAGATCACGTCAGGCAATCCGCATTTCGCCATTGTCGGCCTGCCGGACAAGGCCGTCGGCGAAAGCCGCGAGCGCGTGCGGTCTGCCTTTGCCGCCGTTGGCCTCGCGCTGCCGCCCAAGCATATCACCGTCAACCTCGCGCCGGCCGACCTGCCCAAGGAGGGCAGTCACTATGACCTGGCCATCGCGCTCGGCCTGCTGGCGGCCATGGGCGTCGTTGCACCGGATTCGCTGGATGGGCATGCCGCCATTGGCGAGCTGTCGCTGGACGGTACGGTCGGGCGAACGCTCGGCGCCCTGCCGGCGGCGATGGCTGCTCAGGCCATGGACCTGCGCCTGATCTGCCCGGAAGCCTGTGGCCCGGAAGCGGCCTGGGCAGGTGAAGGCACGCTGGCTGCGCCGAGCCTGATCGCGTTGATCAATCACTTTGCCGGACGCGCGAGCCTCGCTGCACCGGTTGCCGGGGAACTTGCACCACCGGACGCCATGCCGGACCTCGCAGATGTAAAGGGTCAGGACGGCGCCAAGCGTGTCCTGGAGATCGCCGCGGCGGGCGGGCACAACCTGCTCTTCTGCGGCCCGCCAGGGTCTGGCAAGTCGATGCTGGCCCAGCGCCTGCCTGGCCTGCTGCCGCCGCTGTCGGCCAGCGAACTCCTGGAAGTCTCGCAGATCCAGTCCGTTGCCGGCCTGCTTGAGCGCGGCCAGCTGTCGCGCCAGCGCCCGTTCCGCGCGCCGCATCATTCAGCCTCCATGGCGGCATTGGTGGGCGGCGGCATCCGGGCCCGGCCGGGCGAGGTCTCGCTCGCCCATCACGGCGTACTGTTCCTCGACGAGCTACCGGAGTTCCCGGCCCAGGTTCTCGATAGTTTGCGCCAACCGCTGGAAGATGGCTCCGTCGTGATTTCGCGCGCCAACCGGCATGTGCGCTACCCGGCACGCTTCCAGCTGGTCGCGGCAATGAATCCCTGCCGCTGCGGGGGCGGCCCGGGCGACGGCGCCTGCCGGCGTGGGCCCGCCTGCGCGCGCACCTACCAGGCCCGCATTTCCGGCCCGTTCTTCGACCGGATCGACCTCTTCTTCGACACTCCGCCCGTCACGGCCATGGATCTTTCGCTGCCCGCACCCAGCGAAGGATCGAAGGAAGCGGCTGCGCGCGTCTCGGCCGCCCGAAGCGTACAGCATGAACGGTTTGGTGACGTCGCCGGCACAGGCCGGCGCGCCGTCAATGCCGATGCCCCGGCCCGTGACATTGCCACCATCGCCGCCCCGGATGAGGGCGCCAATGCGCTCCTGTCGGACGCCGCGGCCAAGCTTGCACTCTCGGCACGCGCCTATCACCGGGTCCTCAAGGTCGCCCGGACAATTGCCGATCTCGATGGCAGCACCAGCGTGCGGCGGGTGCATATCGCCGAGGCCCTCTCCTATCGCCGCCGCCCGCCCGACGCGCAGCCGGGCCAGACAAGCGCCGCGTCGTCTTCCTCTCTGGCCCGCTGAAATCAGGATTGCGGCATAAGCGATTTGTCAGTCATTTGCCGGTAATTCGGACGCATGACAGACGAATCCGGCAACCTCTCGCCCGAACAGGCCTTCCTGGCGACGACAACGCACGAGATCCGCACGCCGCTCAACGGCATTCTGGGCACAGTGTCGCTCCTGCTCGAGACCGATCTGGACCCGGCCCAGAAAGAATATGCCGAGGCGATCCGGCTGTCGGGCTCCCGCCTGCTCGACCTGTTGAACAATGTCCTCGACTTCGCCCGCCTCGATGCCGGCGCTCTGACGGTCGAACCGGAGCGTTTTCGCGTGGCCGGCCTGGCCCGGGAAGTCACCGAACTGCTCGCCCCGCGCGCCCATGGCAGCGGCATCGACCTTGGCGTTCTCGCCCGTCCCGGCGTGCCCGCTGAAATCCTCGCCGATGCGGGCAAGATCCGGCAGATCCTGTTCAATCTCGTCGGCAATGCTATCAAGTTCACCGAGCAGGGCGGCGTGCTGGTTGATATTGCCTATGAGGACAGCAAGCTCAGCTTCCGCATCATGGACACCGGTCCGGGCATTGCCCCGCAGGACCAGGACCGCCTGTTCGAAGCCTTCCGGCAAAGCTCCGCTGGCGACGCAATGAAGGATGGCGGTGTCGGCCTCGGCCTCGCCATTGTCCGCAAGCTTTCCGACACGCTGGGCGGCACGGTCTCACTGTGCAGCGTCCAGGGCGCGGGCGCATGCTTCCGTGTCGACGTGCCGATTGATCATGACGAAGCCGTCTTCGACCCGCCGCCCGAGCTTGAAACGGCCCGGCAGATCGCCTTTGCCGGGCTCAGCACAGCAACCACGCTATCGGCCTGGGGCATCCTCTCGCATGCCGGTGCCAGCGTCTCGATCGTCGACAACGCTCAACAGGCGCGCCGCGCAAAGCCCGACGTGATTATCGCGGCGGCCGAAATGCCCGAGCGCTCACTGCGTGCGCTCACGCGGATCGCGCCAACCCTCGTCGTGATGCGGCCGGGCGATCGCGGCCTGATGAGCCGGTTCCACGATATGGGCGCAGCTGGCTGGCTTGTCCGTCCGTTGCGGCATTCCACGCTGATCGAACGGGTGCGCCTGGCTGGGCAGGGCAGCACGGCCCCTGACCAGGATGACGAGGCCACGCACAATGGCCGCATCCTGATTGCCGATGACAATCCGGTAAACACGCTGATTGCACGACGTGCCTTGGAATCGGCCGGTTTCTCAGTCACAGTCGCTGCAACTGGCCGCGAAGCGGTCGATCTCAGCGAAAGCTGGTCACCGGACCTCGTCTTCATGGATTTGCGCATGCCGATCATGGATGGATACGACGCGATGAAAGCCCTCAGGGCATCCGGCATGAACATGCCCGTGATCGCCATCTCCGCCGAGATCAATCCCGAGATCGAGCGCCGCGCGCGCGCCGCCGGGGCCGATGGCGTTGCGGCCAAGCCACTTGATGCCGATGCGCTGCGCCGCCTCGCCGTCAACTGGACCCGCCGCCAGTCGGGCGCTGCATGAGCGAGGCCAGCCCGGCAGCTGGACCTGGCCGCGAGACCGTCGGAACGGCGTTTCGCAAGTATCTGAAACCAACAATGGCCTTCATGCTGGTGCTCGGATTTGCGTCCGGCCTGCCGCTCATGATGGTGTTTTCGAAACTGTCCTTCTGGCTTCGCGAAGCTGGAATCGACCGGGCCTCCATCGGCGGCCTCTATGCCGTATCGTTTGCCTATTCGCTCAAATTCCTCTGGGCGCCCGCTGTTGACCGGATCAAGATCCCGGTCCTGAGATCATTGCTGGGCCAACGGCGAAGCTGGATGGTACTGGCCATTTGCGGGACGTCGCTTGGTCTCTTCCTCATCAGCTCGACCGACCCGGCCGTTGCCATAATGCCAACAGTGGTCGGCGCCCTCGTCCTCGCCTTCTCCGGCGCGACGCTGGACATTTCGGTCGACGCCTGGCGGATCGAGTCTGCTCCAAATGACGAGCAGGCCAACATGGCGGCCGTCTACAATCTCGGCTACCGGTTCGCGATCATGTTTTCAGGGTTCGGCATGGTCATCGCCGGGGCAACGAGCTGGCATTTCGCCTACGCCCTGATGGCCATCGTCATGCTGACTATCGGCGCAATCGTCATCGTGTTCATTTCCGAACCTGAGCATGCAGACCGGCTCAAGGACGAGGGCAAGTCCTTCGCGTTGAAGGTCAAGGACGCGGTCATCGAACCATTCTGGCAGCTGGTGCGCAAATTCGGCATCTGGATTCTTCCGGTTGCCGGCGTCGTCACGCTGTACCGCATCAGTGATTTCACCATGGGCGTCATGGCGAGCCCCTTTTATGTCGATCTCGGCTATTCACGCGAAACGGTTGGGTGGATTCAGGGTGTGCTTGGCCCCTGGCCAATCATCGTCGGAGGCTTTGTCGGCGGATTTGTCGCCGTACGCTACAGCCTCATGCCAGCGCTGATCGCCGGCGGCGTCATCACACTGC
>MDSW01091441.1_pt1 | contig 13138 bp, 4 predicted proteins | sample 811171 | NCBI WGS metagenome assembly MDSW01 (sample SAMN05326641, study PRJNA326480) | marine metagenome | isolation source: seawater | place: Atlantic Ocean: North West | collected 2012 | reverse complement strand
TACAGCGGTCACATTGAGTGGAGCGAACAACGTTACCTACAGTGGTTATCTGAATCATATTTCAGATCAAGATGACTACTATGCAGTTTATGTTCCTCTCAATGCAACAATCTCAGCATCTCTGCAACACAATACGGGTCTGGATTTCGATCTTTGGCTCCGTGATGCGAATGGAACCCTAATTGATTCCTCTTCATCCACGAACCTAGTCGAGAACGTAACGAGTACAGGAACATTGTATGCCGGCGGTTCAACATATTATTTGCATGTCGATGTCTGGTCATTTACTACCCCCAATACGGGTACCTACACTCTGTCCTACTTCATTATTGGAGGATCTCCTCCATTACCTCCTGCTCCTGGTAATGTTTCGACTACTCTTGCAAACAACCTCACTTACGGTGAGCATGTTCTAACCAATTTGACGACTAATTCGTCTTACAGTTATGAATTCGATGTTATCACTGCAGAGTTAGTTAACGGGAATTATACGCTCTTCAATGCCACTTCAACACCACTTAATGTCACTCAATCGAATTTTACAATTTCCTCGCCCAATCTCAGTTATCCTGAGCGTGCAGGCGTCTTCTGCCTATACGGTGGTCTTTACGAGGTTACAGGTCAAACCACTTCTGGATATCGAGTAGTCAACGAATCTCTCGATTGTATAGAGGTTAAGATGTTAGATTTCAATTTCACAAGTGATACAGATGGTGTCGCTCATTCTCAGAACCTTACGGTTGGGAATAGTTATTCTCTTAATTGGAGTTATATCGAAGGCAGTAATTATTCAACTATTGACTCAGGATATGCTAATTTTACTGCTACAGGCCCACATCAGAACGTGACTTTGAATTGGACTTCTCCTATCTCTGGGGATCCGCATTGCATCGTCCTCTTCCTTGAGAATTCCACTGGAAGCGTACTCGACAGCTATGTAGATTGTTACACCCCTCTTTGGCCACGTGTCAATGTGACTTCGATGGCAGGGGATAGGAATGCAACTCAGAATGAGGTTCAGTTTAATTTCTCTAATCTCATTGTTGGGGACAGTTACGATTGGAACGCCTCGTTAGTTGAAATCTCGAACTTTTCGAATATTCTTGATTCCCTTGGGCCAGTATCTTTTACTGCGAATATGACAAACATGACAGGGTTCAGTTGGAACTACACCACGCCTTCCACCAGCGGTTACTACTGTGTTGTTGTTGACCTCGAAAATTCAACACATGGTGTACTCGATATGGGTATGCTTTGCATGACAATTTACTTCGATGATGATTGGGATGGTGTCTGGAATGAGAATGATCTTTGTCCTAACACTTCGCCAAACGCTGTTGTAGATCTCAATGGTTGCGATGCGACACAGAGGGATACGGATGGCGATGGATATGTCGATGCATCCGATGATTTCCCCTTTGATTCAACTCAGTGGTCTGATGGTGATGGCGATGGCTATGGAGACAATCCAACAGGTAACAATTCTGATGCCTTCCCAACCGATTCCACGCAATGGTCTGATCAGGATGGTGATGGCTGGGGTGACAATGCGAGTGGTAACAATTCAGATGCCTTCCCAACAGATCCTAACGAGTGGGAGGATACCGATGCCGATGGAGTCGGAGATAATGGAGATTTCATGCCTAATGATGCATCTCAATGGGCTGACACCGATGGTGACGGGTATGGAGACAATTCCTCTGGAACAAATGGTGATGCCTTCCCTAACGATGCTACCCAATGGTCTGACCAAGATGGTGATGGATATGGAGACAATGCAACAGGCAACGATCCAGACGAGTTCCCAACCGATGGCACGCAGTGGGAGGATGCTGATGGAGACGGGCACGGCGATAACGCTAGTGGATTTGAGGGGGACCAGTTCCCTACAGACCCTACTCAGTGGTCAGATGGAGATGGTGACGGATATGGTGACAACGCTTCTGGAAACAATCCTGATGTTTTCCCGCAAGACAGTACTCAATGGGCAGATAGTGATGGGGATGGATATGGCGATAACAGTGGAGGTAACAACGGCGATGCCTTCCCTGATGACTCGACTCAGTGGAGTGATGGCGATGGCGACGGATATGGTGACAATCCGAATGGAAACGATCCAGACAGTTTCCCGAACGATGGCACCCAATGGGCTGATAGTGATGGTGACGGCTATGGTGACAATGCAAATGGCAATGATGCTGATGCTTTCCCATCAGATTCATCGCAGTGGTCTGATCTTGATGGCGACGGATATGGTGACAACCCCACAGGTACTAATCCCGACGATTGCCCCAACACTCCCTCAAATGCTCGTCCTGTGAATTCGAATGGATGCCATGAATCTGAGCTCGATACTGACGAGGATGGCGTGACGGACGACGTTGACATTTGTCCACAAACACCTTCTGCAGAGGTTGCAGATGATACTGGTTGTTCACCCTCCCAGAGGGATACGGATAGCGATGGCATCAAGGATAACCTCGATCAATGCCCTGGAACACCTGCGAATGATCTTGCGGATCAAGATGGATGTGGACAGAGCCAGATTGATGATGATGGAGACGGCGTCATGAACGACGCTGATAACTGTCCCTTGACTGATGCAGGTCTCATTGTGGATTCCTTTGGTTGCGCTTCGAATCAATTGGATGCCGATGGTGATGGTGTTACAGACGACCTCGATCAATGCGCTGCCACGAGTATCTCTGCCGTTGTAGACGAAGATGGTTGCTCTGACTCGCAGAAGGATACTGATGGCGATGGGTTGACTGATGACAAGGACCTCTGTCCCGGCAGTGACTCGTCTGAGACGGTTGACATCAACGGATGCGCTGATTCTCAGAAGGACTCCGATATGGATTCAGTAAATGATGCTGATGACAACTGTCCTGGGACACCTGGAATTGAGGTTGCAGATGCGTTTGGTTGTTCACCTTCCCAGAAAGATACCGATGACGATGGTGTGAACAACGCTCTCGACACATGTCCTCAAACACTCGATGGAGCGCCAGTTAATTCCGCAGGTTGTGCAAACTATGAACGAGATACAGATGGCGACGGAGTTAACGATGACAAGGACTTGTGTCCTTCTACTCTGATATCTGAATCAGCAGATTTGCTTGGTTGTGGCCCCTCTCAGAAGGATACCGATGGAGATGGGGTCAAAGATTCCACGGACAAATGTCCGGGGACTCAATCTACTGCGGAGGTAGATGATGGGGGATGTTCCATTACACAACGTGATTCTGATGGGGATGGTGTAAATGACAGCGACGATGCTTTCCCTAATGATCCAGATGAATCTTCGGATCGTGATGGTGATGGCGTTGGAGATTTGATGGATGCCTATCCAGACAACCCCGAAGCTAGCATTGAAGGAGAACTAGATTCACCGATGGGTCTCATCATTATCCTTCTCTTTGTAACTGTCCTTGTCCTAGGTGGCGGAGGTGTCCTCCTCATCCGTTTCGGTGGGAATGACGCTGCCGTTGCTTCTGGTTTGGTCATGGATGGCAATGTCCAGCAGGTACAAGACATTGAAACAGATTTTTCCACTAATCAAACTGCTCAGCCTGAGCAGTTCGTAGATGAGAATGGAAACCATTGGACTAGGAACCCAGATGGCTCAATGCTATGGTGGAACGGAACTGAATGGCAACAAGTTGAGTGATTGTTTTCACTCATTTTCATTTTGTCTATAATCTAAGTTGCTGAACTTGCGAAGAAGATGTTCAATACTGAGTTCAGGAATCTGTTTTTGCTGTATGTGAGCCAGAATGCTCCAGAGTGTCATATGTACGATTGTCATTAGAAATGCAACTTCTAGACCACTATCAGGAAGGTATGGTTCTATGACGCCCAGTAGGGCAAAGTGAAGCATGTAGATTGTTAGGGATAGACGCCCGGATGGAGCAAGCACTGAATTTACCCATTTTGGAGAATTAATGCAACGGAATAAATCCCAAATGAACACACTCATGGAGCAAGATACGAGCACAAACCATGGATTCGCCGGGAAGAAAGTCAGTACGCCTTCTCCCATCGTTACAGCCCAAGAAACTTCAGTCATTGCAGATATAATGGCAGTAATACTGAGCGATCCAAATGCAATCAAACCAGTATTTCGAAGCTGTTTTTGTTTTGCAGTTCCTTCTAACGGTTTTTCATCGAGAATACTTCCGATTATGAAGTAGGTTGCCCATGGAAGCAATGGATAGGTGCCACTTATTCCCGCTTTAACGAACCAATCCAGAATTGACTTGACATGAATCATATCAGTCCATGTAGGTCCTGGTTGCAGATTGGTCCATGTCGTGTAAATCAACCATGCAAAAATTGCAACAAAGATAGCTCGTAATGTCCGTGATATTCGTGGATCGATGCCCATTCGAATCGACATAGCATCTCGGACGTAGTATAGTGGGAAAATAAGAGTGCAAATTCCTAGAAGTGTCAGAATCCCTGGTGATGAGATATCGAATCGTTGCGGGAGTAGTAGACCGAGAAGAAATTGAAGTCCAATCAGAAAACCACCTCGGGTTAAGGACCAACGTAGCACTGATTCACCCATGGCTCTACGGCGGTCTAATCCACGTTGAAGTGCCCATCCAGAGATTAGGACAAACATTGGTGCAGCCATTCCACCGATAGAGGCTGAAAAAAGTGCAATGGGGTGATCAATGCTTACGGGTGCTGGCATGAGAGCAGCAGTATGAACTTGGACCATGCAAAGAATTGCAAGTCCTCGCATGGCGTCAACATGAACAAAGCGATTTGCCATATGTTCACCGAATCCATGTATCTATTCGTGATTCTGGATTCTTTTCCTTACCCATAATTAGAGCATTCTGAACTCTGTCAACCAGATTCTTTGAGAGATTACCACGGTGATGAATTGTAACCCATGTCTGCCCTTTTGTCATTGATTCACCAATGTCGACTTCGAGAAGGATGCCTACGGCATGATCGATTGTATCAGTCACCTCTTTGCGGCCGGCTCCAAGATCTAGAGCAACTAATGCAAGTTCAAGTGCATCAATGTCCGAAATGTACCCATCTGATTCACATTGGATTTCGGTTTCATTTAGTTCGGGGTCGAGAAGACCTAGTGAACGATATAGCCTATGTTCAGATTCAAAAATAGAGGAATCCACACCTTGGGCAATAGCCATCTCGATGAATCGTTTGAGTGCCCTACCGTCGTGTAATGCATCGAGAATTGCGATGCTGCCGGTTTCAAAATCATCTACGATTCCAGCCATTTCAAGCAATGCTCCTCCTTGAGCGCACACAAGTTCTTCCAGATCTGAAGGTCCATTGCCCCGGAGCGTCTCGATGGATTCAACGATTTCAATTGCGTTTCCAATCGCTGAACCAAGAGGGCGATCCATTGTGGTTAGTATTGCTCTCGTACGGATGTCACAGTGAGTTGCTGCGGAGACCATCGCCTTAGCGAGGCTCACCGCATCTTCTCGTTCTGTCATGAATGCTGCTCGTCCATACTTGACGTCTAACACTAGGGCCGAGAGTGTTTCAGCCGCTTTCTTAGAAACTATGCTACTGGTGATTAGGGGTAAACTAGCAACTGTTCCAGTTACATCACGGAGTGCATACATTCGTCGATCTGCAGGTACAAGATCCTCGGTTTGTCCTACCATCGCGACACCAATTTTCGCTATTTGTTCCTGAATCCTATGTGTTGGGAGTTGAATATTGAAACCCGGAATACTCTCCAGTTTGTCGAGTGTTCCTCCTGTGTGCCCTAAGCCCCTTCCAGAGATCATTGGAACTTTGAGTCCACAGGCGGCAAGGGCAGGTGCTAAGGGAATCGAGACCTTGTCACCGACACCTCCTGTGCTGTGTTTGTCAACGACAAGATGTTTCCATTCATTTGGCCAAGTTAGGACCTCACCACTTAGCATCATTTTCGAAGTCAAACGGCCTGTATTCTCGGAGTCGAGTCCATGTTTGAAAATTGATTGTAAGACCTTGACAACGTCTTCATCAGACCAACGTTCTCCATCTTGAGATACCACGCCTTGAATCAGGTCTTCGATGTCACTCTCGTTGACCATGCCTTGCTGGATATTCCGAGCAATCTCGGCACTCCGCATAGTGAGGTCACTCACCGTGTTCTTCCGCATGTTTCTGTTGTAGTTGTTCTACGGTCCAACCAGCTGCAAGATATGATTGCACTTCTTCATCAGTCCATCCAGGGAAGTTGTAGGCATCTAATTGTGGAGCGCCGAACACGCCGTCATCCTTCCCGCTCTTAGCTTCTCGAGCCGTACTTCCCTCTGAACTTACACTGGTTCCTGCTAGTATGATTCTCTGTTTCGTTTGATTCTCGCCCGGTGCATCTCCTTCGGCATTAGGCGAGTCAAAGACGTAGCCTGCATCATCTACGAGGACCTCATCCACGAAGCCATCATCTTGCTTCAACAACATTAGAGCGACAGCCAATCCAAGGGCGATGCCAGAGATGATTACGAGGGCAAGAAGTGCTTTCGCAGCATTCGATTCTAACGGGTCTTCGCGAAGGCCGAAGGAGCCACCTGGTTCATCGTCTTCATCTTCATTTGTTTCACTTGGCGTTGTATCGTCTACTGTAGCAGTTGCTTCACTACAACCGAATTCGATGTTATCGTCGTAGCCATCTCCATCTGCATCAGCGAGATTCATTGCAGCAGTGTTTGTAATTCCCCGTTGTGCTGCGAAGGCTAACTCATCAGGATCGTCGATACAGTCACCATCTGTATCCTTTGAGAATGGATCACTGTCATGATTCGATTCCTGTAGGTTCGAGAGTCCATCGCCATCCCAGTCTTGAGATTGTTCTGCGAGTGGGCTGCCGTCGACTATCGTACTCGTACGATTCAAGCCCCACTTCATTTCGTAGCGGTCAATCATTCCGTCACCATCTGTATCAGTAATGCCATCCAAGCGATTCCAGTCCTCCTCAAATGAGGCGAGGTAAGCACCTGCAATTGTCGCTTCATTGATGACAATCCCCATCTCACGATTTCTCAGAGCACTGTTGCTTCCCCAATTTATGCTACTAACCAATACACTCTCACCATCAATAATCATGCCTTTATTGTGTAGTTTGGTCACATCGCCTCCCTGTGACATTAGAATTGCAGTTGCATCTGCTCCCAATGTACGATTCCAGTCGTTATTGACTAGACTTAGCATGTCACGGTCGTCAAAAGGATCGTCAGTATAGTAGCCGTTCAGTAGGAGGCGTATTGTGACGTTTCGTTCTAGGGTTGCTCGTTCTAGTGCAGCGATTAGAGGGTTGTCTCCGTATCCCCAACCCCAACCGTCTTGGAAGTACTGAAGGGAGAGGTCAATTGAATTATCAGCGGAATCAATCAGGTCGACCAGTCCTCCAATACAATCATCGGGACAGGTCAATAGTTTGCCATCAATTGCTCCTGTATGTGTTATTTCTGCTCCAGTTGGCGAAGGAGTTGCCTCGAGAAGACGATCTATTGGAGTCGTCCATCCTGCAGGCGTTCCATGGCTGTAATCCATCGGGTCAAATGCTTCGATATGGAGATGAGATGTATTTTCGTCCCAGATCATTCTTGAAAGGACCAACTGCGCGATATCCTCTGAATCAATGAAAATAGACCAATCTCGATTTCCTGAGTCCCCATCTAAGGGAAGACTGCTTGACTTCCAGTTGCCACTTGAAATCCAGACAGAGGATGCATCTCGGACTGCTGCCTTGGAATGGATGTACTTGTATGGGGATTCTGGTGACGTAGATGATGTTGGCTCAACCATCCAGAGTACGGTCGCGCCAGCGGCATGCAAATCACTTGCTATACCGCGACTTACCTCCATGTTGTCATATGAACTGTAAATATCTCCTTCAAGTAGAACTGTTACCTCCACACCTCGATCGAGTGCGTTTCTGAGTGCGCGTGAAAGTTCGTAACTTGTGAATTCATACAGGTGAACATGAATTTCTGATTCTGCCGCGTTAATCCATTCGACTAAATCACCGAGTGCGTGTCCAGGTGAGATAGATGTAGTAACTGTTCCAGTAGTGGAGAATATCCCCCCATCACAGAATAGAGAAGCCCCCATTCGAAGCCACCTAACCTCCCAATCTGCAGCTGAATCCGTATCAGGGATTGCATCTGGAGTAGACGCGCAACCATCGCCTCGCATCATGATTAAGCCCACTGGATCTGAACTTGATGGTGGCGTAATTGATGGCCCAGTCCATCCTTCGATGTTGGGGTCTCCGTCACCATAGACTATCGTGTCAACCACGACACCTGTTGGTGAAACAAGTTGGAATCCTCCACCAGAATCAGGGAGCCAAGGCATATTGTACATCACATCATTTCCACCATAGGCCTCCAAAGCTGCGTCTTCAAGGAGGTGAACTGGATCTCCGGTGATGATTGCGCTTTCACCAGGGCCAAGAATCAATCCACGGAAGGTGTCGTTCCATGCAGGTGCATCTTCACGATGGCGTGAGATCATCCATCCTGACATGTCAAGTGTCTGTGTACCAATATTGCGAATCTCAAACCAATCATGATCACGCTGATCATTAACCTCGCCCACCATTATTCGGCTGAAGATAACACTCGATGTTCCGTCCCAATCATCGGGTACCGGGTTAGCCATTCCGGGAGATGGCATTAGGGTCGGCCCCCATCCAAATCGAGGCTCTATTGAGATGCAGCTCTGACTATTGAGCCAATATACTGTCGAGATCATTGTCCCGTCAGGATTCATGAGGCGGATAGTATCTCCAAAGTTGTCCATGAATGCCTCTTCAGGCCTCAGAACAACATGTTCGCCGGGCGCGATATTCATACTTGTGCCGTTCCAAATCTGATTGAGTGTAGCGAGCATACCAGTTCCATCTTCATCGAGAATATGCCATCGGCTCAAATCAATGGTCTGTGTTCCATTATTCCTCAACTCAACCCATTCGCCAAGTATTCCAACCGAATCGGAACCAGAGGTGCCGCATTGTACCATGATTTCAGTAATCACAAGATCGTTAGATCCAACGTATGGATTATCGAAGGTAGGTGTAGCGGTACCGGGAGTAGGGCTAGAAGCGTATATCCATGATGAACTCGAAGAAAGATTAGCTACCATCGCAGCACCTGGTAATGTACTCGAGTAGACGATAGAGTCTATTGGGTTGCCCAAGGCATCATGGAGGCTGATTGAGCCTGCTGTATTAGAGAGCCAAAACGTACTCGGATCTGTTGGCCGTATGACCACTCTTTCTCCAGAATCTAGGTTCATGTCGCTTGTTGTCTGTTCGTTAAGAGCGAGTGTTGAACCACTAATAATCGACCATCCAGAAAGATCTACTTCCGAAGTTCCATTATTCCAGAGTTCGATAAACTCCCCATTACCTGCCAATGCAGCAGCAGAGTCGTTACCGAAAGGGTTGGGTAGAATTTCAGTAATTTGGATGTCAAAACTTCCCTGGTTATTGCCTGATGTTTGATCTGGATTTGCTGCAGCTGGTGTTTCCTGACTTGACAATGTCCACCCGTTTACTGGATCTCCTGCAATTGGTGTCATCGAGCGACCTGCTGGGATGTTGGTTGCCCAGGTCACTGTCTGGACCACCTTTCCGGATAAGTCAATGAGAGAGATAGTGTCTCCTAATGTTCGAATTATTTCGACTCCTGTACCATTCAACTGAATTACGCCATATTCTCCTGGTCCTAGTCCATGGGGGCTGACAATGGTGCACGAACAATCTACAAGCGCATCGGTTAGATCGATGGAACCGCCGGTGCCGGTTTTGATCATGTGGCCTGTAAGTCCCACGCCAGTCGTTTCTTCCGAATGAACTCGAAGTTCAATCCATTCGCCATCAGGATAGGGTGCATCGTTGACGGTTCCATTCACCAAAATTTCGTTGATTGTCAAAGAGCTCGTTCCGTTGACAGATGTTGCATCTGTTTCTCCTGGTGTTGGGAAAAGAGCATCAGTCCAAGTTAACCCATCTAAACTTCGTATTTTGGAGTGTCCGGCTCTGACTGATGGATATGTGAGTTCGTCCGTGATTGATCCATTAGGGGCGAATACTGCCAACTGGTCGCCTCCATTGTTCAAAACACCATAGTCCGAAGTACTATTGATTGCGACAACTTTACGACTGCCGGGTTGGATGTGAGTGCTGGTAGGGTCTAACGTGTCGAATCCAATCAAATGTGATTCGTTTAGGCTGATGTTGTTAGAACTACTATCCATGATGTAGTAGCCTGCGAGGTCAACTGTGGATGTTCCAATATTCTCAAGTTCAAGCCATTCCCCACCTGGCCAAGATGCGTTGTCAGCTGAGAAGAATGGGTCAGCAAGAATCTCTCGCACACGGATTCCAGTGTCATGGTAAATTGGACCACTACTGCCTCCTCCATTCGTTGCACCTGGAGTCATACTTACAGATTCAACCCAGTCAGCATTCGGGTTTGATGAATCCTCTATTAGAGTGGATCCTTCAGTAGGCCGGTTAGTCCAAGTTACAGAATGTACGAGTGTGCCACTCGGTGTTTGTAGTTCGACGACTCCATTTGTATTCTTCAGGCACATTCCGCATGCTCCTCCGTCTCCATTTCTTCCAAGAATGATGTAATCTCCTGCCGCTACTGTGAATCCGGTTGCTCCACTGGGGTAGACGATGTTGGTAGTAGTCATTGGGAGTGCTCTCTGGTAGTGATCATGCAGAGTCCATGAGGCGAGATCGACAGAACTAGTTCCCGCATTGTGAATCTCAACCCATTCTCCTGTAGTCCAATCGCTTGGACCTACAGCATCCGTCTCTGATCCAAAAGCGTTTACAAGAACTTCAGAGATACATACATCTCCTACGCATGCCGAACTTCTTGCTTGTGTATCGGATTCCTTGGAGATGTTGGATAGCGGGTTTAGCCCGAGGCCATAGCCGGTCGTAGTCGACGCGACAAAGAGTGCCGTCAGGAGAATTGCAGCGAGACGTGATGCACGGTGTGTGGTCATCATCTGAACGAGGCCCCTGCCGGGTCTTTAGGCTGATGCAAGGTTTTTGTTTTCAAATAAAGCCGAAACCATCGAACTGCTGGCCAAATGTGTAAATCATGATTGGAACAAGAATAATCCCCATGCCGTGTGAACGGCGGATACCAATTCTTGGCGGCATTAGCCCCATGAGAGTCCCTATGACAAGCACTCCTAGCCCTATGAAACCGGTGCTAAACCATACAAGTCCACTGACAAAGAGAATCACCGATAGGACCATTGTTCGCAATGGGATGAGTTCGTGCAGTTTGAGCATCCCTTTTGCAAGTTTGATCATAACGGGTACTGAGAATAAGCCCGCAAAGATTGTGATTGCCACAAGTCGGACAAAGTCTGATGGTGGCTCAAGAGTGCCCCAGATGTCAATCGGGTAAATCATGTTGAGAGCGAGTGCAGCACCTGAACGTGGCCTTCCAACCATGTACAAGAAACCGAGTACCATCACAGTAACTGCAGTATTAACTGAAGATAGTACGGCGATTACCTCCAAATCTTGCTTAGACACTTCTTCAATCTCATCAAAGTCTTCTGGTGTCTCTTGAGCTAGTGCAATCAATGCCTCAAAATCAGTCATCTCTTCGTCGTCCTTGGTCACTGACACCTCTACTTCTTCCTCTTCCAACTCTGCGTCTCGTACTTTTGACTCAAAGGCCTCATCCTCATCCATTGGTCCCCCTACCTCTTCCATAAACAGACGACGACGCTCGGCGAGCATTTCCTCGGGTGACATGTCACGTGATGAAGGCGAATACTCGAAATCAGCAGGGACGAAGTTAGGATCACGTAGGCGGCCTGTGATATTTCGAATAGACATCACCACGACGGTTGCTTGTGCAGCAGTCATTCCAGGGAGAATTGCCATGACGGAAGATACGACTGCAGAAAGGAACGTAGGTACTGCAAGCGGTTTCATTGCAGGCAGTTCCCAATTAGGTTCTTGTTTCGGCATTTCAGAGGTTGTAACATAAATATCAATCAAATTGGCGATGCCGAATAGGCCTGCAAGGCTCGGCATCAGTAGTGTAGCAGACGGCATACCTACTGGGGATCGGGCAGGGAGTTCAAACACAGCCCATCCATACATTCCTGCAAGTATGAAGAAAGCCGTAGCGACTAGAATACCCGCTTTTCTAGAGGAACTCCCGAACCGAAGATCGATTGCATTCCATTCACGTTCGTATCTGAAGGCGAAGATTGGAATTGATACTCTAATTGGCTTGGGTAGTGGTATGAGCATCCAAGAAGTAATCTTCTGTAGAAACGTAGGCCAAGGGAGGCGAGTAGTTTCTGTCATCAATAGGAAACTCGAGATGCTAAGTAACAGCCATGGAAGAATATCGCGGCTACCTTCAAACCAGTTTAGACCTGGGTTATCACCAAAGAGCAGTCTGGCGACGATAAGCAGAGGGATTGCCATAATCATGCCCATCTGAGACCCTCGCGCAGAGTATGCAACACCTTGAGCAGCTTGACCAGTGACTAACATCCGATGGCCAGGCAACAGGGCTAGAGCCATGTTGTCATCAGGTGCACCCACCAATGCGCTAGGAATGTAGTTCAGGAAGGTGTGCACTGTGCCACAGGAAACAATCATTCCTGCGACGAGATCGAGAGGGAGTCCTAGACCTACGGCAATTGGCGTAAGTGAAACTGCAATCAGAGCTACGTTATTGACGTGAAACCCAGGGATTAAGCCTGTGAATGTACCGAGAATAGCTCCTGCACCAAAGGCTACGAAGAGCCAGAATAGGTCAGCAAAGTAGGTCTCGAGCATATGGCTCACCTATGCCCAAGTCTGTTTATGCCCGCGAACGTCTAAGCATATCCAAGCACTACTGGTGCCACCCATGTCATTCTCAAGAATAAGGCGCCCGCGCCAGTTCAATTGTCCCAGATCTTCTACTTGACTTGCTTCTGTTCCATCGCCAATCAAGCAGATACTCAAATCAGTTCCATCTTGTTGGAGGATTTGTGTCGTACCGTTGTCTTGTGTCTTGACTAAACCTCGAATTTCTACAATCTTGTTTTCTTCCCAGCGCCAATCAGAATAGGTTTCACCCCAAGTCAGCATTGTATATCCTGGGGT
>MDSW01203295.1_pt1 | contig 13140 bp, 10 predicted proteins | sample 811171 | NCBI WGS metagenome assembly MDSW01 (sample SAMN05326641, study PRJNA326480) | marine metagenome | isolation source: seawater | place: Atlantic Ocean: North West | collected 2012 | reverse complement strand
TAAAAGATGTAATTAATAAATTTTGTGATATTAAATTACCTACTTACCCATTTAGTAATATATTAAGACATAGAGTTTTTCTTCGATATATTAAAAGAATTAAAAGAATAAAACCATTAGATCTTTTAGAATATAATAAAGAAAATGCTATTAAAACTTTGATTAATGAATATGGATGGAAACCTTACCCTCAAAAGCATTTTGAGTCTAGGTTTACTAAGTTTTTTGAAGGTTATTGGCTGCCAGAGAGATTTGGTTTTGATACAAGAAGAGTTCAATTCTCAAGTCTTATTCAGACTGATCAGATGTCAAGAGATGAAGCTTTAAAAAATCTTAAAAATCCTTCTTATAGTAATCAAACTATTAAAGATGATTTTTTCTATATTTCTTCAAAACTTGGTATATCTGTCGAAGAATTACAAGGTTATTTTAATATGCCTAAGAAATTTTATTGGGATTATGACAATCAATATAAGTTATTTAATTTAGGTGCAAAAATCTTACAGAAAATAGGAGTAGAAAAAGCAATTAAACGATGATTGGTATAGTCAACTATGGAGTGGGAAATATTAAAGCTCTTGTAAATCAATATGAAATATTGAATATAAAACATATAGTCATTAATGAAAAAGAACAATTTAATAAAGTTGAAAAAATAATACTTCCAGGAGTAGGTTCTTTTGATTATTGTAAAACTCAATTAGAAAACTCTAAATTAATTGATGCATTAAATGAAAATGTTTGTGTTTTAAATAAGCCAGTTTTAGGTATATGCGTAGGAATGCAATTAATGGCAGATCATAGTGAAGAAGGAAAAAAAAAAGGATTATCATGGATACCCGGTTATGTAAAAAAATTTAAAAAAGAATGGTTTATAAAAAAACCAACCATACCTCATATGGGTTGGAATAATATAAAAGTTGTTAAAAATTCAGATTTACTTAAAGGAATTAAAAACAATATAGGTTTTTATTTTGTTCATTGCTATTATTTTGAAGCTATTAATAGTAATAATGTTTTATGTACAACAGAATATGGAATTGAATTTCATTCTGGTATAAGTAGAAATAATATTTTCGGAATTCAGTTTCATCCAGAGAAAAGTCATACCAATGGTTTAAATTTATTGAAAAATTTTGCAAAACTCTAAAAAAAATGCTTAGGCCTAGAATAATTCCATTCCTATTATATAGGAATAAAGGTTTAATTAAGACTTTCCAATTTAAAAATGATAAATATGTTGGAGATCCTTTAAACGCCGTTAAAATTTTTAATGAAAAAGAAGTTGATGAACTTATCTTTTTAGATATTGATTGTACAAAAAAAAGTATTGATCCTGATTATTCTTTAATTGAAAAACTTGCAAGAGAATCTAGAATGCCTTTATGTTATGGTGGAGGAATTAAAAGTGTAGAACAGGCAGTTAAGATTATAAACCTTGGTGTTGAAAAAATTGCTATCAGTTCAGCTGTCGTTAATAATCCAAATCTTTTAAAAGATATAAGTTCTATTATTGGTGTTCAAAGTGTTGTTGTTGTTCTTGACTATAAAAAGGTTGGATTCTTTAATAAAAGGGAAATTTTTATTAATAATGGTACAGTTAAGACAGGTTTATATCTATATGATTTTATTTCAATGTTGAATAAAAATGATTATGTTGGAGAATTAGTAATTAATAGTATTGATAATGATGGAATGTCCAATGGATATGATTTAAAAACTATTGATGAAGTAAGAGAGTTATTTAGTGGTCCTTTAACTGTTGTAGGAGGAGCCAAAGACCTAAATGATATTAGAGAATTAATATTTAATCATTCTCTAATTGGGGCAGGAGCAGGAAGTGCTTTTGTATTTAAAGGAAAATATAAGGCTGTATTAATAAATTATCCCTCTGCAAAAGAAAAATTTTCTCTAACAAAAAATTGAATAATAACTGATGAAACAACTTACACAAAATTTTAAAACTGGAGAAACTAAGTTAATTGAAACACCTACTCCAAGAGTGAGTAAAGGAAAAGTGTTAATTAAATCTCATAGAAGTCTTGTTTCACTGGGAACCGAAAAGATGTTAGTATCTTTTGGTCAAGCTTCTATGTTAGGAAAAATAAAACAGCAACCTCATAGAGTTAAAGAGGTAATCACAAAAATTAAAAGCGATGGAATAAAAGCTACATTAAACACTATAAATACAAAATTAAATAAACCTATAAATTTAGGCTATAGTAACGCTGGAGAGATCATAGCAATTGGTGAAGGTGTAACAGAATTCAAAATAGGAGATAGGGTTATTTCTAATGGCTATCACGCTGAATATGTGGCTGTGCCAAAAAATTTAGTAGCTAAAATTCCAGACAATGTTTCATATAATGATGCCTGCTTCACTGTTGTTGCATCAATAGGTCTACAAGGAATTAGACTTATTAACCCTACTTTTGGTGAAACTATAGTCGTTATGGGACTTGGTTTAATTGGATTGATTAGTTTACAATTATTAAAAGCAAATGGTTGTAATGTAATTGGAATAGATCCAGATCCAGATAAGTTAAAAATCGCAAATGAATTTGGTATAAATGCATTTTCCCCAACTGATATGGATCCAGTGAAATTTGTTAAATCTAAAACAAATGATGAAGGAGTTGATGGTGTTTTAATTACTGCATCTGCAAAAACAAATGATATTATTAAACAATCTGCTCAAATGTGTAGAAAAAGAGGTAGAATAGTTTTAGTTGGAGTTATTGGTCTCTCATTAGATAGAGCAGATTTTTATGAAAAAGAACTTTCCTTTCAGGTTTCTTGTTCATATGGTCCTGGAAGATATGTTACAGGATATGAACAAAAGGGACTAGATTATCCAATTGGTTTTGTAAGATGGACCGAAAATAGAAATTTTCAAGCAATTTTAAATTCATTAGAAAAAGGAAATTTGAATGTAAATAGATTGATTACAGAAATACTTGACTTTAGTGATTTTGAAAAAGTATATAATAACATAAACAATAATAATTCAATAGCAACCATTTTTAAGTATACAGATGATAAAAAAACATCCAATACGATTGAATTAAATGTTACAAAAAGTATTAATAATAATCTTAATTTAAAAAATGGAAATCAAATAGCAGTGATTGGATCAGGGAATTTTACTCAAGCAAGAGTAATACCTTCACTAAATAAATTAAAAGCTAATGTCAAATATGTTATGAGTGCTAGTGGTCTTAGTTCAACTATATCTGCTGTAAAATTAGAAGCAAAATTTTCTACAACAGATTTAGATAAAATTTTAAAGGATGATGAAGTAAAAAATGTTATTATAACTACTAGGCACAATCTACATGCGCCTTTGGTTAAAAAAGCCCTTAAAGCAAATAAAAACGTATTTGTTGAAAAACCTTTGGCTATAAATAAGAATGAATTAAAGGACTTAATTTTGGTTAATGAAAAATCTCAAGGTCATATCATTGTTGGATTTAATAGAAGGTACTCAAAACATTCTATAAAAGCTAAATCAATTCTAGGTAATAACCCTTCTGAAATGGTAGTAACTGCTACTATGAATGCTGGATATATACCAAGTGATTCATGGGTTCAAGATATGGAAGTTGGTGGTGGTAGAATAATAGGTGAAGCATGTCATTTAATTGATTTAATAAGCTACTTCGTAGGAAGCTCTATTAAAAGTGTTTCAATGCAAGCGCTTGGATCTAATCCAAAAACTTATACTGATAGTGGGTCAATTCATCTCAAGTATAAAAATGGAAGTTTAGGTGTTATAAATTATTTATCTAATGGTCATAAATCATATCCAAAAGAACGTATAGAAATATTCTATCAAGGAAAAAATATAATAATTGATAATTTTCAAAAAACCTATGCTTATGGATTTGGAAATTTTTTCAAGTTTGGAAACACCATTCTAAAAACAAAACAAGATAAAGGTCACCATGAGCAGTTTAAAAGACTGCTAAATAGTTGGGTTACTAATTCTGATCCTATATTATCATTTGAAGATATTATAAATACAACTAAAGCTAGTTTTGCTGCAATTGACTCACTTCTAGAAAAAAATGAAATTATTTTATAGTATAATATATTTTAAAGATTTACTTATACTAAGCTCCAAGTTGGGATATTTTAATGTTATTTATATTATATGGTATAGGTTATCAATAGTAACTGGTTTTAGAAAGCTATTTTTCTCTACAAAAGAATCAATAATTACTGATAAAAAAATTTTTAACGAATCATCATCTAATGAATGTTATAAAAATGAATGGATCGATTTTCATAAAAAAAAAGCTGATGAAATTTTAGATGGAAAACTTATATATTTTTTTTCTACCCCTTTAGAAATAGGAAAACCACCTAATTGGTTTAAGAATCCTTTTAATGAGAAAATAATCGATAATGATTTTCATTGGATAAAAACCAATGAATTTGGATTAAAAACAGGAGATATTAAAATATTGTGGGAAACCTCAAGACTTTATTGGCTTTGTGATTTAGCAATAGCTTACAAATTGACAGGAAATAATCAATATTTAAATTATATGAATTATTGTTTAAATGATTGGTTAAAAAAAAACCCTTATAATTTAGGGGTAAATTGGAGATGCGGTCAAGAAGTTTCTGTAAGGGTTATTAATATTTTATTATGCTTAACAATCTTAAAACAAGAATTTGAATATAATTCATCAATTGAAAATATTCTGATTAAACACTTAAAAAGGATTGAAGCTAATATTCTTTACTCTATAGTTCAAGATAATAATCATGGTGTTTCTGAAGCTGCTGGTCTTTTTTTGGGTGGTTTATGGTTAGAAAATAATAGTAAAAAATATTATAAAATAGGAAAAAAATTTAGAAATAAGGGCGTAAAATGGTTAGAAAACAGGCTAGATAAATTGATTGAAAAAGATGGTAGCTTTTCTCAACACTCAACAAACTATCATAGAGTACTAGTTGATCTTATTTCTCTTGTTGAATTATGGAATAAAAAATTTAATATAAATGTTTTTAGTCAAAATTTTTACAAAAAAGCTGATTTAAGCATATCATGGATTGAAAGTTTTATTGATATAAATAGTGGAAAAGTTCCAAATTTAGGAGCTAATGATGGTTCACGCATTTTAAACTTACATACCTGTGCTTACTCTGATTATCGTCCAACTATCCAGACAGCTAGAAAAATATTTTCTAATTATAAGAGGTTTGAATCTGGTCCTTGGGATGAACCATCTATTTTATTAGGATTAGAAAAAAAATTTAAAATTAAATCTATTGATAAAAAAACTAGGATAATTGATGATAGTTATGGTATAATTTATGGTGACTCAAATACGTGGGCTATGTTAAGGTTACCCAAATTTAAATTTAGGCCAAAACATAATGATGTTTTACATTTGGATATTTGGTATAAGGGTAAAAATATTTTATGTGATTCAGGAAGTTACTCTTATTATTCAAATTATGGTGAAAAATTCAAATCTATTAATTTTCATAACACACTTTCATTTGATAAAAAGGATCAAATGCCTAGGTTTAGTAAATTTTTATTAAAAAATTGGATTAATTCTGATGATATTGAACTATTAAATTCAAAATCCATAAGGAGTAGTTATGTCGATTATAGAAAAAATTTTCATAATAGATCTGTAAAGTACATTAAAAAACTATGGTCTATTAAAGATACTTTCACATCAAATGTAGGTGCTGTAGAAATTATATGGAATTTAAATGAAGAAATAAAAAATTATTCTCTAACTAAAAAATTTATTGAAACTGATTTAATGATTATGAAGTTTAAACATATTGAGACTTTTTCTATAGAAAATTCAAATATTTCAGAATATTACAACTCTCTTACTCCTAATATAAAAGTTAGATTAAACCCTGGAAAATACAATAAAGTAATTACTAATATTAAATTAAAAAAATAGAATTTTGAATAATGTTCCTCATAATATTATTATTATAAATCCTACAGGCGGATCACCTCACCATGGTCCTAATCTTAGAAGTTTTCACTTAGCCAAAAATCTAACACAGCGTGGGTTTAATGTCAAAATAGTTGCAAATAGTTATTTTCATAAATTTCACAATATACCTAATATTTCAAAAAAAGTTTCAAATGAAACAATTGAGTCTGTAGATTATGTATGGATTAAATCAAATAAGTATAGAGGAAGAGGTATTTTACAATTAATTAATCAAATAACATTTGCGTTTCGACTTTTAGTAAACTACAAAAAAATATTTTTCCAAAATACTGATGTTATTATATATTCTTCTCCAACACCATTCGCTATAATTTCAACTGCCATTATAGCAAGAAAAATTAATGCCAAATTAATTTATGAGATAAGAGATATGTGGCCTCTAGTTATCAAAGAATTAGGTGATTATTCATCTTTTCACCCTTTAATAATTATACTTGATTTTCTTGCTAAGTTCGCATATAAAAAATCAAATCATATTATTTCTGTTAAGCCTGGTGACTTAAGATTTCTTGAAAAAAAATATAATGTTTTATTTAAAAAAATGAGTTACATTCCTAATGGTTATGATTCTAAAAACCTTTATCGAACCCCTTTATCTAATAACCTAAAAAAGAAAATACCTAAGGATAAATTTATTATTGGATATGTTGGTTCTATTAGTGTTGCCTATTCAGTGGAACAATTGGTAAAGGCTGCAGAAAGAATAAAAAATAAGAAAATTCATTTTTTAATTGTTGGAGATGGACCTTTTATTTTATCATTAAAAAAATACATTAAACTACATAAAATAAGAAATGTAAGTCTATTAGGTAGAATTGATAGTACACAGGTTCCAGAAGTTATAAGTAAATTTAATATATGTTTTGTTGGCTATAAAAAAGCAAATTGGTTAAGGTATGGAGTTTCATCTAATAAAATATATGATTATATGTCTCAGAAAAAACCGATAATTGCTGCGTTAGAAAGTGATTATAACCCCATTTATTTGGCTAAATGTGGTTTAATAACTAAATCAGAAGACTATGTTGGTATTGCAAATGCTATAGAAAAACTATATATGTTAGGGAAATCAGAGTTAAAAAAATTAGGTAAAAATGGAAATAACTATCTACTAAAAAATCATAGTTTCGATAAGATTACAAATGAATATATTAAAGTAATTAAATTGATACATAATGAATCTTAAGCCGGTTATAATTTTAGGAGCACCAAGAAGTGGTACCAATATGTTAAGGGATATTCTTTGTCAACATCCATTTTTAAACACATGGAATTGTGATGAAATTAATCCTATATGGAAATACAATAATTATTCTAAATCAGATGAACTAAAACCAAAAGATTTTAATGAGAAAATTCAACAATATATTTATTCTAGGTTTTTAAAAATTTCAAAAAACAATACACTTACTGTTGTAGAAAAAACATGTGCAAATACATTAAGACCTGAATTTATATATAAACTTTTTCCTAAAGCTAAATATCTATTTATATATAGAAATGGATATGACTGTGCTATTTCTGCTAAAATGAAAAAAAAGAGTAGGTTTAATTTAATTTATCTACTTAAAAAACTTCGTTACGCACCAATAAATTCTATTCCATATCTAATTTTTAAAAAAATCAATAGTAAATTATGGGGACCAAATTATATTGGAATGCAAGAAGATAAAGAAAAGCTATCAGATTTAGAATTATATTCAAAGCAATGGATGAAATGTAATCAAGAGGTATTAAATTTTCTTAGTTCTTATCCTCAAGCCAATTACAAATTAATTAATTATGAGGAATTTGTAAATAATCCCGAAATAAAAATGAATGAAATCTTTAATTTTATTCAATTACAAAATAAATTAAACTTTACTTTTAAAACTGATCATATTTTTGTGACTTCAGTAGGTAATTCAGAAAAATCACTCACTAAAGAAGAGAAATCCTTAATATCAAAATATGTAGATAAAGTCAATAAAAAATTAAATATATAATCATGAATAAAATTTGGTTGTCTTCTCCTCATATGGAAGGGCATGAGTTAGACTATATAAAGGATGCTTATAACAAAAACCATGTTTTTCCTTTAGGTGAATATGTTGATCTTTTTGAGTCTAGGATATTAAATGAAATTAAATATAAAAAAGGTCAATGTTTAGCATTAAATTCTGGAACCTCAGCTTTACATTTAGCAATAAAGCTTTGTGGTATATTACCTGGAGATGAGGTTATTTGTTCGAGTTTTACATTTAGTGCTTCAGTAAATCCTATTCTTTACGAAGGAGGTAATCCTGTTTTTGTTGATTCAGAAAATGATACATGGAATATGTGTCCAATATTACTTAAAAAGTGTATTAAGGATAGAATATCATTAGGAAAAAAACCTAAAGCTATAATTCTTGTACACCTTTATGGTATGCCAGCTAAAATTGATGAAATATTAGAAATTTCAAATTATTATAATATTCCTATTATTGAAGATGCAGCAGAATCATTAGGTTCTTATTATAACAATCAGCATACTGGAACTTTTGGTGAATATGGTATCTTTTCATTTAATGGAAATAAAATAATAACTACATCTGGAGGAGGTGCTTTAATTTGCAAAAATGAGAGATTAAAATATGATGCTCTAAAATATGCTACTCAATCAAGAGAACCTGTTAATTGGTATGAACACACTCAAATAGGCTATAATTATAGATTAAGTAATATTTCTGCAGCAATAGGTGTAGGTCAGTTAGAAATTTTAAGAAAAAGAGTAAATAAACGTAGAGAAATTTTCTCTAGATATAAAAAGGAGTTAAGTGATTTGGGTGTTACTACCTTTCAGCTAGAGCCTAACACAAAATTCTTTTCGAATCATTGGCTAACAGCATTAACTTTTAATGAAAAATATAATGTTTCTAGATTAATTAATTATCTAAATAAATACAATATTGAATCAAGGCATCTTTGGAAACCAATGCATTTACAACCTTTTTTTAGTAATTTTAAATTATATACTAATGGAATTTCTGAAAAAATATTTAAAACCGGTATATGCTTGCCATCCTCTTCCTTATTAACTAATGAAGAACAAACATATGTTATTGAAAAAATAAAAAAATGGTATTTAAAAAAACATTAAAAAAATATACTAAAGAGAAATTCTTTGATCAGGATATTTCTAAATTTATTCCTCCAAAAAATATTAAAAATGTTTTAATTGTTGGTGGTGCTGGTACTATAGGTAGTAATTATTTAAAAGAATTAATTATATTATTTCAACCAAATAATATAGTAATAGTAGATATAAATGAAAATGGATTAACCGAATTAACCCGAGATTTAAGAAGTTCTAATTTATTGGACTATAATCCAAATTATATTACATATCCTATAAATCTACTTAGCGAAACATTTGATAAAATATTTTGGTCTGAAAAATTTGATTTAATTGCTAATTTTTCCGCTCATAAACATGTACGTTCTGAGAAAGATAAGATTTCTATTGAGGCTCTAATTAAAAATAATGTTTATGGAGCTATTAAACTACTAAATCTTTGTTCTGATAGACCTCCTAAATACTTTTTCAGTGTATCAACAGATAAAGCAGCAAATCCTGTTAATATAATGGGTGCATCAAAGTCATTAATGGAAAAACTTATTTTATCTAAGAAAGAAGAATTTAGAGTATCAACTGCTAGGTTTGCTAATGTTGCATTCTCAAATGGAAGTTTATTAGATGGCTTCTTGTATAGATTAAAAAAAAATCAACCATTATCCTGTCCATCTGACATAAAAAGATTTTTTGTTACAGAAGAACAGTCAGGTCAAATTTGTCTTCTTGCTACATTTCTTGGGTATTCAGGGAATATATTTTTTCCTAAATTAGATTACCGTAAAGATCAAATCTTTTTTAAAGATATTGCACTTGATTTTCTAAAAGAAAATGGATTTAAACCTGTTTTAGTGTCTTCTGAAAAGGAAGCAAAATCGTATAAATCAATTAAAAATTCTAGAAATTATCCAATATATTTTTTTAAATCTGATACATCTGGAGAAAAAGCTTTTGAAGAATTTTATACTGAAGAAGAAGATTATGAATTAGATAAATATGATTCACTAGGATATATTAAAACAAAAAAAGAAATTATTTCATTTGAAGACGTTATAAATGATTTTAACAATGTATTCCATGAAGTAAATTCTACTAAACGAGATATAATTAAGGTTATAAAAAAATATATTCCTGGTTTTCACCATATTGAAACAGGTAAACATCTAGATCAGAAAATGTAGTGATGTATATAGTATTAAAACGAATAATCGATATTCTAATAAGTCTTATTGCTCTTATATGCCTGCTTCCTATTTTCATTCCTATTATATTACTCTTAAGATTTACAGCTGAAGGTGAAGTATTTTATTTTCAACAAAGAATAGGATTAAAGAATTCAACATTTAAAATTTGGAAATTTGCTACTATGCTAAAAAACTCAATGAATATGGGTACAGGAAGTATTACACTACAAAATGATTTCAGAGTTACAAAAGTTGGGAGAATTCTTAGAAAAACTAAGCTTAATGAGCTTCCTCAAATTTTTAACATTCTTATAGGAGATATTAGTTTAGTAGGTCCTAGACCACTTGTAATAAATGACTTTAATGCTTATCCTAAGAATATTCAAGATGTTATTTATAATGTAAAACCAGGTTTGACAGGATTAGGTTCTCTAATATTCAGAGATGAAGAAAAAATTATTTCTGAAAATTCTGATCAGAAAGATCCTCATAAATATTATAAAAAACATATAGCACCATATAAAGGGAATTTAGAATTATACTATCAAAAAAATAAATCTCTTTTATTTGATATTAAAATAATTATCTTGACAGCATGGGTGATAATCTTTCCTAATAGTAGACTCTATGAGAAATGGTTTCTTGACTTACCTAAAAAAAATTTTTAATTATTTTAATAGTTTATGTAAATCATTTGTTAATCTCAATCCATATTTTTGATAAGTTATCTTTTGTGAGAACATAAACTATTGATATAATTATTCCCAAAAAAGTATAAACTATTAAAATCATTTTACGGTTTGGTGCTGACTTACCAGTTGGTATTGTGACTGGATTAATTGTTGAAAAAATGGGTGTATTTTCGGCAACTTGAAGTTTTGCTCTTTCTAATTGTGAAGCAAGTTCTTGATAAACTGACTGGGAAATTAATAACTCACCTTCTTTTTGTTTTAATTGACTTTGATAACGTTCAGAACTTACATTGATATTCTTATCTTTCGAAATAGCTACTTCTTCTAATAATTTATAATAAGCTTTTTGTTTTTCAAAATATTGCTTTTCGGTAAATTTTAAAAATTCTCTTGCATGTTGAATTTTATAATCAATTATTCTTTCTTGCAATATTTCTTGTATTTGAGAAGTTAAAATAGCAGCAATTTTAGGATCATTAGAGGTTATTAATAATTGTACAAAACCTTCTTTATCATTAACTGAAAGTTCAATTTGTTTATTTAGGATCTCAAATAACATTTTTTCTTCTATTGATACTTTCATAAGATTATTTTCCTCTTTAATTAATATATTTTTATTATTAAATAAATTAATAATTAATGATGGTAAACCAATAGTGTATTTTTTTAATAAGCTTAGTATTGAAGGAGATTGATTTAGTAAATAGTTGCTATAAGTTTGAGTGGTAGTGTCATAAGGAATTTTTGAATCTAAAATTAATCTCTTGACTGGAACAGAATTTAAAATTTGAGGATAAAGAGATGTTGGTATATCACCTCCATTTGCTTGAGCATCTAAATTAAATCCAGCTATTGATGCTAATCCACTTAATCTTGATCCAGAATTTGATTTAGATGTTTGAGGTATAAAAGTAGAAGAAGCAGTAAATTCTTTAGGGCTTATAAATATAATTATAAGACCGATAATAAAAAAAAAGGAGGATATTAACAATATGTTTTTTCTTCCATTCCAAATCTTTTTAGTTAAATCAATTAAATTAATTTCATCCATTTCAAAGTTTTTGTTTCTTTTATTCATTTATTGAATGTAAATTTTATGTAAATATAGATTGTTATTAATTTTTATAAAAGATAATACTAATGAAGTAATTTATTTAATAAGATATCAAATGACTTGATTTAGAAGTCATTTCATTAATTGGTGGAGCAAACTTGGTAAGTTTAATATTATTAATAGCTATTTTATATTCATCTAACGTTGGTATCCTTCCTAAAATCGCAGATAAAACAACAACAGGAGTTGAACTAAGTAAAGATTCACCTTTTTTACGGTCTGAATCTTTTACTACTCTGCCTTTAAATAAACGAGTTGAAGTCGACATTACAGTATCTCCTTTTTCAGCTTTTTCTTGATTTCCCATACATAGATTACATCCTGGGCGTTCTAGATATAAAATATTTTCATACTTAGTTCTAGCTATATTTTTAGGTTTAGTATCATCAAATTCAAATCCAGAATATTTTTGAAGAATTTCCCAGTCACCTTCTTCTTTAAGTTCTTCTATAATATTATAAGTTGGAGCAGTTAATATTAAGGGAGTTTTAAATTCAACTTTGCCATTAATTTCTTCAAGATTTTTTAACATTTTTGATACGATCTTAATATCTCCTTTATGAACCATACATGATCCAACAAATCCTAAATCAATCTTCTTTTTACCTTTATAGTATGATAATTCTCTAATTGTATCATGTGTATATCTTTTTGATGTATCCTCATTATTAACATCTGGGTCAGCAATCATAGGTTCATCTATTATATCTAAGTCAACTGTAAATTCAGCATAGTATTTTGCATTTTTATCTGGTTTTATTGGAGGCTTTTTACCTGATTTGATCTCTATAATCCTATTATTTGCCTTATCTATTAGACTTTGAAGTACTTTTTTGCTATTATCCATTCCTTTATCAATCATAGACTGTATTCTTTCAATAGCAATTTGTAAAGATTGAATAAGAGTATCATCCTCAGAAATACAAATTGATGCTTTTGCTTTCATTTCTGCAGTCCAGTCAGTAAAAGTAAATGCTTGGTCAGAGGGTAGGGTTCCAATGTGAACTTCAATAACTCTACCTTGAAATACATTCTCTCCTCCAAATTCTTTTAACAT
>MDSW01130416.1_pt1 | contig 13140 bp, 9 predicted proteins | sample 811171 | NCBI WGS metagenome assembly MDSW01 (sample SAMN05326641, study PRJNA326480) | marine metagenome | isolation source: seawater | place: Atlantic Ocean: North West | collected 2012 | reverse complement strand
CTAGTAATTATTCAAGCCAGAACCTCTTCCAAAAGATTTAAAGATAAAGTTTTATTCAATATTTATGGCAAACCACTAATTTTGCATGTAATTGAGAAAATCAAGAAAAGTAATAAAATCGATATAATAGTTTCAACATCAAAAAAAAAAGAGGATGACACATTGGTTAAGCTTTTACTTAAAAATAAAATAAAATTTTTTAGAGGGTCTTTGAATAATGTTGCTAAAAGACTTTATGAAACAGCAATATCTAAAGATCAAAAATTTTTTTTAAGAGTTTCAGCAGATAGTCCATTAATTGATTTTCAGATAATAAATAAAATTATTAATATACACAAAAAAAATAAAAGTTATGATTTGATAACTAATATATTTCCAAAAACTTTTCCATCTGGACAATCTGTTGAAATAATTAAAACAAAAATACTTGGAAAAAATTTAAAATTTTTTTCAAGGCTAGACAAAGAACATGTAACAAGATATTTCTATGAGAATCCATCAAAGTTTAAAATAAGAAATTTTTTGAACAAAAAAAGTAGTAACCTAAGAAAGTTATCAATAGATACACCTAGTGACTTAAAGATAATGCTCAAACTGTACAATAAAAAAAAATTTTTAAATTTTAAATATCTAAATGAAAAAAATTAGCGCTGGTATAATAGGATTTGGAATAGGTCAAAAACATTTTGAAGCTATACATAATTATAAAAATGCAAAAGTGAAAGTAATATGCGAAAAAAATTTAAAAAAATTAAAATATGTAAAAAAACTATTTCCAAAAATTAAAATAACAAATAACGAAAACGATATTTTTTTAGACAGAGATATTAATCTAGTATCTATTGCAAGCTATGATAATTATCATTACTCACAAATATTGAAATCTATTAAAAATAAAAAAAATATAATTGTTGAAAAACCGATGTGTTTAAATTTGAAACATCTTCAGAATATCAAAAAACTTATTTTAAAATCTAATGTAAAAATTATGTCAAATATGGTTTTGAGGGTGAATGATCTATTTATAAACATTAAAAAAAAAATATCTAAAGATAATATATTTTATATAGAAGCTGATTATATTTGGGGCAGAATTAACAAACTTTTTGGATGGAGATCAAAAATAAATGATTATTCTATTATTTTAGGGGCAGGAATTCATGTAATAGATTTAGTAATGTGGATGTTAAACAAAAGACCACACTCGGTTCTAGCTATTGCAAATAATATAGTTACTAGTAAAACCGTTTTTAAAAAAAAAAGCATGGCACTCATTATTCTTGAATTTCCTGGCAATATTATAGCTAAAATCACTGCTAACGGTGTTGCTGTTCATGAGCATTTTCATGAAATAAAAGTATTTACTAATAAAAAGACAATTAATAATACATTAAAAGGATCTTTCACTTATTCAAAAAACAATTCAATTAAAAATAAATTTTCTTACCCTGATAGAGCAAACAGAAAAAAATTAATTCATAATTTTATTGACCATTTACTGAATAATAAAAAAAAATTAATTATGTCAAAAAAAGAACAATTAGACTTGATGTCAGTGTGTTTAGCCGCTGAAGAGTCTTTAAAAAAAGATAAAAAAATTAAGATTAAATATATCCGATGAGTGTAAAATTTTCAAAACCTAATATTAAAGAGACAGATTTAAATTTAGTAAAAAAAGTTATCAGAAGTGGTTGGCTTACACATGGAAAAAACACTTCTCTCTTTGAACAAAAATTTAAATCATATACTAAATCAAAATATTCAGTCACAGTTTCAAGTTGCACTGCAGCTTTACATTTATCGTGCCTAGCTCTAAATTTGAAAAAAGGAGATGAGGTTATTGTGCCTGCAATGTCTCATACTGCAACCTCCCACGCGGTTGAATATACTGGTGCAAAAACTGTTTTTGTAGATGTAAATCATGAGACAGGCAATATAGATATCGCTAAGGTGTTAAAAAAAATCACAAAAAGAACAAAAGCTATAATTGTTGTTCACATGGCGGGATTTTCCATTGAAATAGACTTAATTTTAAGAGTATGCAAAAAATATAAGTTAAAATTAATTGAAGATTGTGCTCATTCAGTAGGTACAAAGTTTAAATCAAAACATGTTGGTAATTTTGGAATATCGGGATGCTTCTCTTTTTATCCAACTAAACAGATTACTACAGGAGAAGGTGGCATGTTAGTGACAAATAACAAGAGTTTTTATAATAAAATAAAAAAGCTTAAAGCTTTTGGTATTGATAAAGATATTAACCAAAGAAAAAAACAAGGTACATATGATGTGAAAAGTTTAGGATTTAATTATAGATTAACAGATTTCCAATCTGCACTAGGTTTAAAACAGATACTTAATTACAAAAACAATTTAAAAAAAAGACATATCATTGCAAAAAAATACATTAATGATTTGAAAAACATTCGCGAGGTAAAGTGTATGCCTTATTCTGCTAATTGTTCTTTTTTTGTTTTTCAAATATTCTGTAAAAAAAGGGATAAATTACTTAAAAGGTTTAAAGAAAAAAAAATTGGAGTTAGTATTCATTACGCAACTCCTTTACCATCGATGAGTTATTATAAAAATAAATATAATTTAAGTATGTTGAATTACCAAAAAGCCAAAGTTTATGCTAACACAAATATTTCATTACCAGTATATCCAAGTTTAAAATCTAAAGAACAGAATAAAGTAATTAATGTTATCAAAGAATTCTATGGATATTCAAAATAAAAAAATTTTACTTGTAGGTGGAGGTGGTTTCATAGGTCATAATCTTGCATTGTATCTAAAAGAAAAGAATGCAATTCCATTCATAGTCGATAGTTTGTCAGTCAACAATTTGTATTCGATTGATAAAGAAGAGGTTAAGAATAAAAAATTATATTCATCTATTTTAAATAACAGAATAGAAATTTTAGAAAAAAAAAAAATTAAATCCATTATAAAAGATGCAAGAAATCATGAGGATATTTTTGAAGTTTATCAGGAGATTGATCCAGATATAATTATTCATTTAGCTGCAGTTTCTCATGCAAATAAATCTAACAAAGATCCCCATAACACTTTTGATAATAGTCTTAGAACCTTAGAAAATACCCTTGACTTTGCTAGACAAAAAAAAATACATGTTATTTATCTATCATCAAGTATGGTTTATGGAAATTTTGATGGAAAAGAAGTGAATGAGGATACTGCTTGTAATCCAATAGGAGTATATGGCACTTTAAAATTATCAGGTGAATTAATCGTAAAGGCTTATAGCAATGTGTTTGATATTCCTTATACAATTATTAGACCCTCTGCATTATATGGTGAAAGATGTGTAAGTAGAAGGGTAGGACAAATATTTATAGAAAATGCAATTCAAAATTTAAATATTGAAATAAATGGAAGTGGTGATGAAAAATTAGACTTTACTTACATAGATGATTTACTTCAAGGAATTTATAAAGCTTGTTTAAATAAAAATTCTATTAATCAAATTTTTAATGTTACTTACGGCAATTCACGTAAACTTAACGAGTTAGCAGAACTTTTAAAAAGTGAATTTCCTAAAGTTAATATTAACTACTCAGGAAAGGATAAATTTATGCCAGAAAGAGGAACATTAGATGTTAGTAAGGCGAAAAAATTATTAGATTATTCACCTCAATTCAATTTAGAAAAGGGTTACATCAAATATATCAAATGGTACAAAAATTTTTGGAAAAATCTCTAAAATGAATAATTTTAAAAATCTTAAAAGAACTTTTTTTATCGCAGAATTAGGAAATAATCATGAGGGAAATTATAAAAATGCTATTAAATTAATTGATCATGCTAAAATTTCTGGAGCAGATGCTGTAAAATTTCAAACGTTTGATACTAGTTTATTTATCAATAAGTCAGAAAAAAAAAGATTTAAAAAACTTCAAAAATTTGAGTTAACAAAAAAACAGTTTAAAAAATTATCTATTTATTCAAAAAAAAAAAAATTGAAATTTATTTCTACTCCATTAGATTTGGAAAGTGCCAAATTTTTATCAAATTTAGTTGATGTATTTAAAATTTCATCTGGCGATAATAACTTTTTTGAATTAATTGAATTTTGTGCTAGATTTAAGAAACCTTTGATAATTTCTACTGGAATGTTAGCATTTGATGAAATTAAAAAGATTATTAAGTTTTTAAAAAAAATTAAATTTCCTATTAACAAATTAGCATTATTGCATTGTGTATCAGATTATCCAGTCGATGATAAAGAGGCTAATTTACTCTCCATAAAATTTTTAAATGAAAAACTAAAAGTTACCATAGGTTACTCAGATCATTCTGTAGGTGGAGAAGCTTCTTTGGTTGCAATTGGACTTGGTGCTAAAATTATTGAAAAACATTTTACGCTAGATAACAATTTTTCAAATTTTAGAGACCATAAATTATCCCTGAACCCAAAAGACATGAAAAAAACCATTTATTCTGCAAGAAGAATTGAAGTTATGATGGGTAATTATAATAAAAAAATTTCTAAAAGCGAAAAAAAAAAATTTAGATCTAATGAGAAGATCTTTATATTTTAATCAAGATTTAAAAAAAAATACAATTCTAGAAAAAAAACATATTAAAGCAGTAAGGCCCTTCATAAATTTAAAACCTAACGATTTAACAAAAGTATTGGGTAAAAAAATAAATAAGAATGTAAAAGAATCTGATATGGTTTCACTCAGAACTTTAAAATAGAAACTCTATGTCAAAAAAATTTTTTTTTTACTTAAAAGAATATCTTAGCTTTAACAATATTAAGGCTTCTTTAACTATTTTTTTTTATAGTTTGTTAAAACAAAATACGAAGTATCCAAAGTATTTGGTAAGTTTTGAGACAAAAATAGCTAAATATTTTGGATCAAAGTATGCCCTCACTTTTTCTAATGGAACAACCGCATGCGCATCACTGCTATATGCAGTTGGTTTAAAGAAAAATAGTAAAATAATAATTTCAAAACTTACATTTCCTTCTGTCATTTCATCAATTTTAAGAATAGGAGCTATTCCTATATACTTAGATTTTGATAAAGATTTACAAATCAAGAAAAATTTTAATCAAAACATAATATTGGAAGCTGAGTTTATTTTGATAACCCATGCGTACGGATTGCCCCAAGATTATAATATAATAAAATCTATTAAAAACATTAATCAGAACCTTATTATGATCGAGGATATAAGCCATGCACAAGGTGCAATTTCAAATAACAAATATGTCGGAAATGAGGGTTTAGGATCTTTTATGAGTATGCAGGGAGATAAAGCAATAAGTGCTGGAGAAGGTGGTATGGTTTTTACTAATTCCCAAAAAATTTATGATAAACTAATTTATCTTTCTCATTTAAATAGAAAAATACAAAACACAAAAAATTATTCAAATTTACTATCAACAATAGGTTTTCTTGGAAAAGGAAGAATGAATCCACTAGGTGCTATAACTGCTTTAAATGATCTCAAAAACCTGAAAAATAGAAACAAACTTTTTGCAGAAAAAATAAAATTTATTCATCACAAATTGAGCGATCTTGAAAGTTTATACTTTCCCAAAATAAGTAATTACCAAAATATAGGTGGATTTCACTATGGCATACCTTTTTTTTGTGACTCAGAAATAATATTAAAAAAACTACAAAATGAGTTCAAAATAGTAAAATATAATTGGCCTATTTTAGATATGAGTGAGTCTTTCTGTGATCCGGACAAATTTATAGAGCTAGTTTATAAGGATCAAATAGAATCAATCGATGTATTTGGTAAATCAAATGACTTGAGGGATCAACTTTACTTTTTTGATTTAAAACAAATAAAAAATTTAAATGTAAATCATATAAATGATAAAATAATTTCAATAAAAAAAAATGAAAATTAATTATGATCAAGTTAATGGTAAAAATTTAAAAATATTTGAAAAAGTATATGATTATATAATAATTGGATCTGGCCCAGCAGGAGTATCTTTTTACAAAAATATAATTTCAAAAAAAAAAAAATCAAAAATTTTAATAATTGAAGATGGTGATTATCATAAAAAAAAATATAAAAAGGTATTTAGTAAGCACTTAAAGATAAAATTAAAATCACGTGCATTTACAGTAGGAGGATCATCAACTATATGGTCAAACATATCATCTTATTTCGAAGAATTTGAAATGAAATCTAGATGGAATAATGAAAAAAAAAATTTATGGCCTTTAAAGTACAAATCTTTGATAGCTGAATATAAAAAAGTAGATAAAAAATTCAATTTTTTTTTTGATGAATTAAAAAAAAAGAAGTTCAAAATTCCTTTTGAAGTAAGACAATTTATTGGGTCGATATATCCTTTAAATTTTAGAAAATTTATTGATTATAAAGAAATAGATTTAATTTATAATTGTAAAATATGCTCAATTGATGAAAACAGCAAATTAACCAGAGCTTATACTGACAGAGATAAACAGTATTTTAGTGCTAAGAAAATGATTGTATGTTGTGGAGGTATTGAGTCAATCAACCTTATAAAAAATTCTATAAATCAAAAAAAAATTAAGAATATTCAAAATAAAAATATAGTAGGTAAGTTTTTTATGGATCATCCTAAATTTAATCTAGGATATCTACAATATCCTAGAGTTGATTTAATTAAAAAATTTGAATTAACAAAAAAAAAAAATAACATTCAATATTATGGTATTTCTTTGAGAAAGAATTTTCAAAAAAAATTTAACTTATTAAATTCATATGTTAGATTTGAAAAGTCATCTGGAAAAATTGTCAAATTATTAAGTAAAATAAATGTTCCAATTTTAAAAAACATTATTAAAAATAAGATTTCCTATAAGGTTAGGGTATTTTGTGAAATGAAACCAAATATAAATAATTTAGTAACTTTAAAAAAAAAGAAAACATATGTTAAATTACGTTTAAGTAAAAATGATAAAAGAACAATTAATTTTCTTTCAAGTGAAATTAAAAAATATTTTAGTCATAACCCTAAATTTGAAAAAAATTTGAAAATTAATATTGCTAGAAATAAAATAGAGGATGCATCCCACCACATGGGAGGCTTAAGATATAGTAATAATAACAAACTCTCTAATGTAGATAGAAATCTAAAAATAAGAGGTTTGAAAAATATTTATGTTTGTAGTAGCGCTGTATTCCCTACCTCAGGGAGCGTGAATCCTACAATGACAATTTGTGCATTAAGTTCAAGGCTAGCTAATTTTTTATCAAAGTAAGATAGAATGATAGTTAGCTTGTTTATTAGTATGATTTAAAGTAATTAACATTTTCAATATTTATGAAAAAAAAAATTTATGATGCTTACATATTCTTTCATCATTGTTTTTTCTTTTTTTCTTGTTATTTCAACCTTCCAAAAGTTTGTGCATTTCTTTTAAAAATGTCCTTTTTTCAACCAGAATTATTCAGAAACAAGTCAAAAAGTAAAAAGGTGATCATTATTCTTGATAGAATGCTTGGAGCTAGACAAGATCTTGAAATTGTTCAGAAAGACTCAAATAAATTACCTCAATTAAAATTTATGAGAAGAAAATTAATTAAATTAGTTTTTTTTCATTTTATGAATAAGAAAAAACTTTTTTTCAATTATGCCAAACTTAGTCATACTAATAGATTCAATTATTATGATCTTGCTAAAAATAGAAGGATGGAAATAGAAAAATTTTGGACAGAAGTAATTTATCATTTGAAAAAACTTTTTAAACACAACCAATTAAACTTTCTTACTTTTGCATATTTCTATAGTACAGAGTATCCCCTTTATGCCGGATGCAATAATAATGATATTCCAGTTAAACTTTGGAATAAAGAATGTTTTGGTTCTGAGCCAGATCTTTTATATCGAAGTAAATCAAAACAATTTAAAAAGGCATGTGAATATTTTCATAAAATAAGCGTTTACAATGAACCTATGAAAAAAATGTTTGTTAACATGAATACTAATAACAAAAAAAAAGTTGAGGTAATAGGCTATCCAAAAGTTGTTGAATTTTTAAATAAAAGTAAAAAAAAGAAAAAAAGAATTAATAATATTTTATTTTTGTCCTTTGATCCTAGATTAGGATTTCCTTCAAGTAAAAAATTTGAACACTTAAATTTTAATTTAACTTATGATAAAATAATCAAAGTTCTAAATAAAATTTCTAATAATAAACAATTCAAAATTTGTATAAAAAGAAAAAATAAAAATCCTTTATTATACAAGTCTCATATAAAAATAGATAAAAAAATAAAAGTTATTGAAGTAGGTAATGCTACCAAATATATCAATGAGGCTGATATTGTTATAGGGCTCAATTCTAGTTCTACACTTGAGGCACTTATAAACGGCAAGTATGTCTTTACACCTTTTTTTGAAAAAAACATATCTCTAAAAAAATATTTATATAAATTTAATAAAGAAATAATTATTAATAATGAAAAAAAATTAGAAAAAAAAATTTTGAGATTACACAAAAAGACAGCCTTATTTCCTTTGGCAAACAAAGATAGTCAAAAAACAATAAGATATTATTTTGGTGATTTTAATAATGAAAAAAAAATTAAATTAAATTGTTCAAAATTCCTAAATAGTTAATTAATTAATATTTTTTCATTGAAACAACTCATTAATTTTACTCAATTCCTCAAATGTTCCAGAATTTTTAATTTTTCCTTTTTCAAGCACATAAATATTTTCGCAATTTTTTACAGTACTTAAGCGATGTGCTATTAGAATAATTGTTATATCTTTATCAAGATTATTTACAGCTTCCATTACAGCCTTTTCCGTAATATTATCCAGGGAACTTGTTGCCTCATCCAAAATGAGTAATTTGGGTTTGCTATATAATGCTCTTGCAATTCCTACACGTTGACGTTGACCTCCAGACAATTTAATACCACGTTCCCCTAATTTAGTTTTGTATTTTAATGGCAATTCTTCAGAAATAAATTTATGCAGATTAGCAATTTTTGCAGCTTCTCGAACAGCATCGTGATTAATATTTTCTCGATCAATTCCAAATGCAATATTTGACTCTATAGTATCATCCGACAAAAAAATCTGCTGAGGAACATAACCAATTGACTTTTGCCATGCTCTGATATTTTGCCTGTCTATTTTTTTTCCGTCAATTTCCACTGTTCCTTTTTGAGCTACTAAGAGTCCAAGAATAATGTCTATTATCGTTGTTTTTCCACTCCCGGTTGTACCAACTATGCCAATTTTGTTATTAGCTGGAATTTCTAAGTCTAAATCTTCTAAAATTATTTTAGGTGAATTTGGATAACTAAATTTAATTTTATTTAAAGTTAAGTTTTTATTAAGTGAAATAATATTTTTATTTTCTTGAGTGCTAATTGGTTCTAAATTTTTCAAATCATTATAAACAGAGTCGAGCGAAGGTCCAACCAAACGTAATTGTGCAACACTACTATAAATAAGTTGAAACGCAGGTAAAAGTCTATAACCGGCAAAAGCATACAAAATAATTAAAGGTAATGCATTTGAGAAATCATTACTTTGTTTCATTAAGTAGAGAATTACTAATAACATGCCTCCAAATGCAATTGCTTCAAGAAAAAATCGTGGAAGCACTGGAATAATTTGTGCAGAGGCTTGATGTTTTGCGAAAATTTTTGAATGTTTTGAAAATCTGTTTACAAAAATTTTTTCTAATCTATTTATTTTTAATTCCTTAAAAGCTCCAAATGCATCAATTACTAATTTGAAACGCATTTCATTAGACATTAGTCTTTCTTTACCAATTTTAGTAAGCAGAGAACGTATTAATTTATAGATTGTGAAGTATATAAGACCAAATGAGACTCCAATTATTATTGCAGGTTTAGGATTTACAATGATTAATAAAGTTATAAGTGTAAAAATTACAGCTAATTGTGTGATTAAAGTAATGAGCGGTTTAAGTCCTTTTGAAATAACAACATTAATTTCAGAAAGTATTGTCTTTCCAAGTTCAGCGCTATGACGATTTAATATCCAAACATAAGGTTGATTTAAATAATTTTCAATAAAAGTTTTAGATAATCTATATTGACACTTTGAGCTAAATCTAATTTGAAAAATTAATGTTATTGCTTTAAAAATCAGTGATAATACTAGCATTAACATGACTATAACACCTAAAAAAAATAGAAACTCTTCTTTGTCTTTTATACCAAATATAATTGATGATTTATAAAAACTATTTAAAAGATTATTTGTCTCAACAACGTCAGGATTTGTTAATACTGACATAAAAGGCATTATTGATGCTACTCCTACCATTTCAAGAAAAGCCATTATTAAAACCATGACTAGTAAAAATAAAGAATGTTTTTTTTCTTTATTTGTTAAAATAAATAAAATTTTCTTAAACTTTCCCATTTTAATAAACTGTAATTTTTTAATGATTTTATTAACATTATAAATTTCAATAAACTATAAAAAAAAATCCTATTTAGTGTAATTTATGATTTTTTAATTAATATAGTCCTATCGTGAAGCTGTTTACATTCTAGTTTATTTTGTAATTTTAATATATTTTGCATTTTATTAAGAGTTTTTCTAATTTTCATTATGTCTAGTTTAGGAAATTTATAATCGTCTTCCTTTAGGTTTTCTTTAATATAAATTTTCCTTTTAAAAGTTTCTTTGAAAAATTTACGAATTTTATGAGTTTTAAGAAAAAATTCAAATTTTGCTAAGCTGAAATTTTTTAAATTATTAATTTGCGCAAGGTCTTCCCAAACTTTAAGAATTTTTTTTGCGGCTAGTTCATTTTCATCAAGATAAATTTTAGCAACTAACAATTGTGGAATTTTTTTATTTACATCGATTTGATTAGGGTTTTGAGAATTTTCAAAAATTTCATCAATTTTACTCTTTAGATCCTCTAGCGTTTCTGCTTTATATCCAAGGCTGTTTGCGACCTCTCCCCAAGATTGATTTTGTTTAAATGGTATAAAGGTGACTATTTCTTTGCCATTAATACTAGCTTCAATAGCTGTTGTGCAGCTGTTGTGCATGACTGCAAAGGCATTATTTAACCAAGGATTAATTGAGCCTTCTCTAATAACATGAACGTTCGGGATCTTACCTAGATAAAATTTCCAGGCATCTAAATTTTCTAAAGGATGAGGTCGAAAAACTATTTCGTATTTAGAATTATTTTTTGCTAAAAAATGTACTGCCTCAACAAAAGCAGCAAGCTTTAAATTGTCTTCTGATGCTTTTTGAAATTGTTTTTTAAAATTATGCGGATCACTTTCAAAATAATTGCGCTCATCACTCGTTTTATACGATTTAAATCCTCCCCATTGATAAAAGGGTTTTCTAAAATTTACGGTATGTAAGTTTGAGGAAACTAAAAGAAAAGGTTTTGAAAGAGCAATAGGAGGAAGATCAAAAATTCTTGAAAATTGAGATTTCCAAAGGTCAACTCTTGGGGAACCAGTTTTGTGGATTTTTGACACATGTTTAGGGTAAATCTTTTTTAAGGTATTTATGTCTTCAGATCCCCAACAAAAAACAGCAGATGATTGCTCCAAGGTTTTATCTGAATATCTATTTTTAGCAAACTCATCATATTCATAATCAAGTATACCTCCCTCTTCATCAATACTTGTAACGAGAAATCCATCATCAATCATTTGTTGATGTCTAGCAATTAAATTAATGTTCGGGGTTAAGGATTTTGCATGAAAAATTCCTTTTGGTATTAATTTTTTATCAAGAGCTGCTTTAAATAAATTTAATTCTGAAATCACAACGTTATGACCTTTTTCAGCCGCTAATGCAGCTAAAAGAATTTTACTTTCAAGCTCTCTAGAGGAAATTTCTACGTGTAAATATATATTCAAATGTTTTATGAAATTTTGATTATAACATTATTTAATAATTATATATATAATAAAAAAAAATATTAAGGCAAGATATAAATACTTACTAAAGGAATATTTTAATTATTTAAACGAATTTTTCTGAAAAAATATTTTTTGAATAAAGATTTAAATAAATGAAACTGATTAATTAAAATTAAAAATAATAATTCAAATTTAAAAAAAATTGTAAATTTTTGAAATTTAATTAAATTAAACATCATTTTATTAGCGCCAGAGAAGTTTCTGATTTTAATTTGATCCTTAATTCGACACAATTCTTCTTTTATTAAAATACTATTTAATTCGAAAGTAATTGGTATCGTTAAATCAGATGGTCTTTTGTATTTATAATTTTTTAATAACATGTAATTATTTATAATAGAATTTAATTTTTTATAATGTAATTCTTTTAATTTAAATTTTTCCTTCAAAAATTTAGTATATTTATTTGCAATAAAACCCTTATGAAATATTATATGGTAAAGTAAAGAATATTTAAAATCTTCACTATTTGGAATAAATTTAATATTATCGAATTCTCTATTTTTTAAAATTTTTTTCTGCCATTTTTCATCCAAATAATTATCTCCGACAAACCTTATATCTAGATTAATTTTTTTATTTTTAATTAATATATAATTTGAAACTTTGAATCCATTCTCATCAACCGGGTCACCAGCATTTCCAATAAAATTAAGATTTTTTAATTTGTACGAATGGCAATCAGAGATTCTTTTAAATAAAAAATAATTATTAACAAGAATGTCAATGTCATCATTTTCTGAAGATTGATCTCTCAAAACCACATATTTTAATTTTTTAAACTTATTTAATTTCTTGAAAAATTCTTCCTTACTTTTATAAATATTTTGTGTATTGAAAAAATACTTCGCAGGATAATTATTTTTTGATTTTGATAAGAATAATGAATTCCTTTTAGCTTCCTCAAAATTATCAGCTATATGAACAACACTTGTCTTTTGGTTTCTAATTTTTTTTTTGAATTTAAATATTTTGTCATCAACAATTTTGTTTTCATTTACAAACATCATCTTATTATATTTAAAAACTGGATTAATACTTTTAATTACATAAACAAAAATCTCGTCTTTAAGTTTATTCGTTTTTTTACTTATTTTTTTATTATAAAATTGATCAATCCAATATATCCTATCCTTATAATCTTCATGATAAAATTTTTTTTTGATTTTTGTTTTATCGATTATTTGTATGTTTTTATTCCTG
>MDSW01093389.1_pt1 | contig 13140 bp, 13 predicted proteins | sample 811171 | NCBI WGS metagenome assembly MDSW01 (sample SAMN05326641, study PRJNA326480) | marine metagenome | isolation source: seawater | place: Atlantic Ocean: North West | collected 2012 | reverse complement strand
GTACCTCGAGTTCTGCGCCGCGCACGGCGTGGAGTAAGACCGTCTCGGAGATGCAAGCCGCTGCCTCCAAAGCCGGGCTCAGCCCGCCGCCGCCTCTAAAAAAAGAAGATCCCTACGTGCTTTTCGCCTGCGAGCTATCTGCGATGGTGGTGGACTCCACTGGTGACCATGTGTACGTCGGGGCGACATTAACGTACATTCCAGACACCACAACCGGCCCCGGCGACGAGAGGCTCTGCATGTGGGTCGTTCTGTGCTTCAGCACGGCCACTGGGGACGCGATTTTCACAGCAACAGCGGCCGCGCCCGCTGGTTCCCTACTCCCGGCTGAGGAGGAGGGAGAGCTCCCCATCCGTCTCCAACCTGCCCCCCCACTCGGTGGTTCGCCCGGCGGCGTCTACGCCTTCATTTCGGGGCCGCAGTCGTCGGACAAGACCAGCGTCTGCTACATCGCCGCTGACGGCCATCGCAGTGACGCGCCACTGAACTCCTGGCCGTCGTGCTCACTGTCGAGTTGCAACCCAAGGATCGTAGGAGCAGCAGTGGGCAGCGACGACCAAGGAAATTGGCTCTACATCGCTGGCTACTCTACCGATAGCTAGAATGCACGTGCGAATGCGGGCGGTATGCGCACCTTTCGGACGAGTGTCCCAACCACCGCGGGTACCAGCGAGATTATCTAACTACATCGCATAACGGATGTCGTTGGCTAGAACGATGAGTGCTGGAGCATCGGTTCGTACCAGGGCAAATACGCCTGGCGACCAGGGAGGAGGCAACAAGAAGGAGGGATTGGTGTCCACCACCAATCGGCGGGTGGAACTCGTCCCGTACGTCCGTACTAGAGCCGACGGCGGGAATGCCCGTAACTGGGTTTTCTGCATGAATCAGCTAGGCGGCGTGGGCAGGCGATGGGGCCAGGCGGCAGGGCCGGGTAATCGAGGTGGCGTTCATGCGCCTTGCCAGGCACTAGCCAGCTTCAGTCGAATCCGATATCCTAGACGGCCAAAGCAGTCCACAGGGTACGGTACGCCGCTCGAGCACAGATCAAAGGCTCTTCTGCTTGGTGCACGGGCGCCTCTCCCGTCCGCCGCCACGCAGCTGCGAACTTGGTATCGTGATGGTAAGTACCTCACCGTCAGGCTTATCACGGATGGGCACGCTGTCCAGGAGGAGTGCGAGCAGTGTCCGAGATTCTGGCCGTGCACGATTTTGCAGAACAGCAGCGCCCTTAACGGGCTGTACGGCTTGGGCGATAGCCGCGTCGGTATTGTGTACAAGGGTGATTTTGCTACGAAAACGGCCACCCAAAGTTGCTCGTACATTGTAGACTCTGGCTCCGACACCCGCTTCTGCGGCGCCGGCAGATCCGTTCCAAACCCTTGCTGCTGCCCAGAGAACGCCACTCCTTTACCTGTGCCTCTGTACGGCAAAAACTGCGCCTGCGCTGGAGGGAGCATGCAGCCGTTGGATGAACCAGACCCCGAGCACACGTCGGCAGAGGACGTGAAAAGCTGGTGCAGTTCGCTCGCGGTCAATATCTTGAATAATCTCGGAGATCTGCTGGGGGGCCAGCCCTGCTCCTTCAAATACGTAGAGAACATGATAGAGGTACGCAATTCCTTCATTCGCCAGATGATCGAGTACGGCGGCCTGTCCACTCGCTGGTCCTACAACGAGTTCGATTTCGTAGGCGCCTACGACGAGGAGCAGTGGGCCATGTTTTATGCAAGGACGCAGAAGGAGGCGCAAGAGAATCCCGATTTCCAATGGAGCGACATCCCGTCGGACTCCGACAAGGCGCTTTTGTTGGCCTGGCACAACGAAAACAAACCCGTCGTCATTCTCGACAACGCGGTGATAGGCGGCCCCGTAACTGAAGAGACTGCAAAGGAGGCCCAGAACCTGGCGTTCACAGACTACACAGGCCCATTCGGCTAAGCAGGTCTGGAAGTTGTAGATAGCGCCATTGCATCATCCGGAGATGGTCAGCTCTGATGCGACCCAGTGAGGGAGTAGAGAAAGCCCGAGTAGCTCTTAGAACTTTTCCCGCCTTGTAGAGTAGATGTCTCTTGCCGGTCTGGCCACAATTTGTCTAACTACATGGTGCAACGGATGTCGTTGGCTAGGACGATGAGTGCTGGAGCATCGGTTCGTACCAGGGCAAATACGCCTGGCGACCAGCGCAAGCCGCTCCATTGCTAATGCCCGCTGTCAACTGCAACAATCCTGAAACACCGGGGACCCCTACCCCTACAATCAGTAATGTATCCGTCCTGCCTGCGCCGCCGACTGCGGATGGACTGATCTACTATGCTCTTGGAGCTGACTGCGAAGATCCCTTGACACCCGCCCCTTGCCCCTCCCCCAAATCTTCTCTCTATACATCACGCTATGTCCACTAGATCTAGATTGGGTCCAGGGGCGAAGCTCATCCGGACCAGCGGTTCATCTGCTAACACTGCCGGGCCTCAGGGAGGAGGTAGCGCCCTGCAAGGACTAATCTCAACAAAGAACAGGCCTCTGGCGGGATACATGGTCAAGAATATAAGGACGAGGGCGGACGGAGGCAATGCGCGTAATTGGGTGTTTTGTATAAACCAGCTGGGGAGTGTAGGCCACCGATGGGGGCAGTCCGCCGGTCCGGGTAATCGGGGCGCGCCTCATCAACAGTGCAGGCAGGAAGCAGCGGCAAGCAGGCGCCTATACCCCCTAGGCAACTGGCGGTCCGGACCTTAAATGGAGGCAGGAGCAGAGGTTCTTCTATATTAAAAAAACGCGATTAGGTATATACATGAATCGCGCTCTTATCAGGGCAAATCAGCCAGCCGTTGCCATTCTCGTTTTCATCGTTGTGTACGCGGCAATTCTGTGGGCGAAACCCGCCTTCCTTTACAACAAAGACGGCAGTCTTAGGCAGTTCGGTGTGGGCTCAAAGAAGAAGACGGTCATTCCCGCATGGCTCCTAGCCATGATCGTGGCGATCCTAGCATACCTGGGAGTGATGTACTACGTGGCGCACCCCCAGCTCATGGGATCATGATTTCCGTTTATCGCCCCGTGTTGGTATAGACTCTAGGCGGTCCCTGGCGCTCCTTGGCAGCTCTCACCTCCGCCTGTTCCTCCAGGAACTGTTCGTGCCGCTCCTTGATCTCTTCGGCGGTTCTCGTGCAACCAGCGCCCATCACATAGTTATAGCTCACGCCTACTACCAACATGCCCGTAAGCAGGTACCAGCAGAACATGCCCACAGTGTCCTTTAGGATGACCATAGAGAGAAGCTTGTGCTTGTACTCGTTCTCTCCCGCGGGACCTGAAGGCCTGGACTTAGCTTGCACCTCGGGCCGGAAGAGAGGCCACATATTCGTCCAGAAGTCATCGAAGGACCGCTCGGTGATCTCGTTCAGCAGAATACTCTTGTCGGCGTATATCCGGCCCAATAACTCGGAGGTTTGATCTTGCGGCGGTGTCTTGCCTGGCGTGCGGAACCGGAATATCTTGCCCATTAGGCCTGAGATTCCTGCCAGTTTCGCGGCGCCGTAGCCCACGGTATTCGAGAAGGGCGACACCCAACCAGGGAACACCATTAGCATGATATTAATGACGCCGAAGATCAATATCCACGGTGCAAACGTCATGTAGAAGGTAGTGCCCCATTGTGGTGATCCGCAGAGCTTAGCCGTCACACGAAGATTAATGAAGAACTCGCCCACCACTAAGAAAAGGATGTACACCCCAGACCATATGCGCTGGCTCCGCGTGCGGGCTGCTGCATCCATGCCCTTCTTAATGCTGGTTGAGTACCTAATGATGAAGTATATGGCGGTAACTACAACAAACCACATCATAGGTTGGGTTGTTCCACTTGGAACTGATGGTGTGGAGCCATCGGGAGCGGGGCTGGACATTATAGATAGCGTGCACAATAATTCAGAGATTTTTTCTGGCTCAAACCATGCAGAGGCCTAAGGCGCTGTGTGAAGACGGAGTGACGAGACTCCTTGCCGGTGCGCTAGCGGATTGCAGGGCCACTAGGGATAAGCGAAACGAGCTGGTCTTCAATGCAGCGGCCGCCCTGTTTCTGATCGTGGGTATAGGGAGTTTCTTGTACTACCGCTACAAAGGGAGGCTTAGTCCTGAGGAGGAAGCAGCCAAGCGTCGCACCGACTATGAACACATCGTGGGACGGCTACAGGCCATCCAGGTCGAGCGAGAGAAGGGGAAAGGGCTCATCACGAAGTTACCTATGTGGGACATGCGCTCAGCCGCACCGCAGTTGCGATGAAAAAGTCTAAGAAGGGTATAGATATGGATGCGCAAACGGAACAAAAAGTGCGCGAGTTCTATCGCGCGAAGGCGGAATACGAGACCAAGCTAGCCAAGAAACGGAGGTCAATCATTAAAGACAAGACTCTGACGCGTAGCGAGAAGAGACGACGTCTGGCCGAAGTGGAGATGAAATGCAAAGGCTGTAAACGGACGGGGCCCTCTCGATTCGAGCGCCAGCCGGGCCGGCTCGTAGCCACCTGCCCTACGGGAGGGACATGTCCATCGTCTTTCACCGTGGACGTCCCTGAAAGGGAAAACATTCGCTCGGAAGACGCCGACTTGGGCAACTTAAACCGCCAGCTTGAGACAAGTATAATCCGTGCCAAGCTTGATCTGCTCTTCGGGTACAGGACACAAGCAGAATCGCTCGAAGAGTTCAGGCGCTTACGCCCTCGCTCGGAGCGCGTGCGCGGCCAGCTGACTGCTGTCCAAACCGATTACTGGAAGACAGTAACTAGAGCGACCAGTAAGCCCGAACTCAGCGTCGCAGAGGGCGCGCTAAGGGAAGCTATCGTGCAGCTCAAGGAGATATCAGCAGAGGCAGGAGCCGATTCCTCCCGGCGAGCGGCAAGAGTATATGCGGACACCATACGCCCACTTGTCGACAGAATCCGTGCTCTCAAGTATGCTGACTCCCAGGTTCTCATTGGAGGGGAGGGAAGCTACGAGGAACTGCAGTTGGATCCGTACACGCTCGACCAACTCTTGGTTGCCATTCCAGACGTTCGACAAAAATATGGCCCTTAAGGGTAGAGAAACATGTCCAGGAGTTTCTTGGTGTGGCCGGTAGTTGCGCTCGCCTTTGTGGTCGGCCTAACGTTTGCTCTGGCATCCGGAAAGGAACGCATTCCTGTTGTGGTGTACCCCACACCTGACAACGCGGGAAAAGTAGAATACGCAGATCGGGCGGGCACGTGCCATGTGTTTCGCGCGGTCAAGACCGAATGTGGAAAGTCACCGCGGCCTAAAGAGATTCCGGCCCAGCTCTCGTGATAATCACACCCTATTAGTATAGGCGGTGATGATCCAAGGGTTGCTGAGAGCAGCGAAGTCGCCGGCCGGGAGAGTGGTCCTCTCGGTGATACTGGGACTGGGACTAGCAACTCTATTTAGGAAGACATGCCATGCCCTCGATTGCTTTTCTTTCAGGGCTCCTCCTTGGAAGGAAGTTACGGAGTCAGTGTACTCGTATGGGGACAGCTGCTACGAGTTCAAGTCGAGAGCCGGGCCCTGTACCAAGAAGGGGCCGCAGCACATCGAAATCGCGTAATACATGATTCGCTAAAATAGACGGTATCAGCACATATGGCGCAGCCGGGAACAACAGCGCTGGATGCTCTCCCTATGCCTGGGGCCGGTGGACAAGTTAACTTGGAGGCCACGGAGAAGAATGTCGTCGTGGCTAATATGGCGGCCGAGCTGGCAGCCAAACGCGGACAGCCGCCGGGACCGGGCTCACCGGCCAGTGGGGTAGTGGTCGGCTCTCCGCCGGGCCCCCCTCCTTCCTTAGGCGCCGAGCCAGGTGCGCCCCCCATACAGCCGCTGCCTCCGGGTGAACAGGCCAACTACGCCCGTGGAGTAGCGGCCGCAGCGGCTTCTGGCGCACTAGGTCTGCCGCAACGAGACGTAGTCGGGGACCCTTCCGCCGTGAGCATGGACGCGGCCTCGCGACCTCTGCATGTGCCCCGGCAGCAAGGTCCTCCTGCTGACTACATCGCTCAAATGGAGCGCGCACATCAGGCCAGAGCTGAGGCGGCCCGCCGCGCATCGACTCTCCCTAGGCAGAAAGTGGCCGAGTCCGGGGTTTATGGTGACGCCGCAGTCCAAGCCGCGGCCACAGCGGCCGTGCTGTTCCTAATTACGCAGCTTCCCGCAACACGCTCCTTTGCAATTTCCCTTGTGCCGAAACTATTCTCAGGACAGTCGGGCGGCCTAAAGGCATCAGGCGCAGTCATCACAGCGGTGGTGTTTGGTATTGGGTTCTATGCCGCCACCATGGCGACAAATTATCTGAGCGTCTAAGAGTAACATGGCGGCTTCTAGACAAGCGCTGTCCAGCGCCTACATGGACTGCCTAGCCCGCAACATCCCCGAGGCAAACGTTCCTAAGGAAGTTGACCTAGTATTAGATGCGGGCGGTATTACGTCATTGCGCACGCATGGTGTGTTGCTGTATCTAGACGCGCTTATCCGCGCCGGAAAGACCAAGGTGCGTCGTGTCTCCACTACGAGCGCTGGGTCAGTGGTTGGTATTGCTTTTCTACTTCGCGGTGCGACTAGCCTGGACACGCATCAGCTTCTTTGCGAGGTTCTGAAGTCGGTTAGGCGGAAAGGGGACCTCAGTTTGCTGATGGACTTCCTGCGAACCAATCTGGTTGCTCATGTTGGCGAGGAACAACTGAAAGAACTAAATGGACGCTTATTTGTGACATACAAGGCTCCCTCCTCTGGTCGCTCGCGCATCGTATCGACCTACTCATCGGCCAACGATCTGATGGAAACCGTGCAGCGTGCTGCCCACGTTCCCTATTTGAGTGACGGTGGGTTGTTCCGAAAGGGTAAGTATTGCGATGGTCTTACTCCGACTGTCTTCCGCGACAACCGACGCCCCTGTCTGCTCGTCTCTCCGGTGCAACTATTCAGATGGGTCGATGTCTTTTGGGCCAGCTCACCTGCGCGTGCGTGGGCGCTCGAGATGGAGGGGGCGACGGACGCGCACGAGTTCTTTTTCCAGGGGCGCAGCCGGTTCTGCTCCTACTGCAACCTAGGCTGGTCATTCGCGTATATGCGGATGTGCGTGCGCGAGATGATCGCGCTTGTGGTGGTAGCGGTGCTATGCGTCCTTGACGAGGGGTCGAAAAGGTCGTCGATCGTGGCGTGCGCCTTTGCCCGGTTAAGGCGATTCGTGGCCTTCTGTGTCCGCACTCTAGCGCGTTAGCGCAGCCAGTCGTTGAACACGCGAGTAGGATAGTACGGGAAAGTCGGATTAACCGGGGAGCACACGCAGGTGGGTCCGTCCCGCGTGCCGAGTTCGCCATTGGCGCAGTTGCAATAGCCAGAGCTGATCACGGCTTGAGGGGGAACGCGCATGCAGAAATCTTGCGGGTAGCCTTGATCCACGCAGTTGACCACGGACTGAAACGGCTCTCTTGCATTCGTGCGGGTAAGGAGCGCTAACGCTGCTGCGAGCAGGATGAGCGCCGCGATTATACAATTGCTCATTGCCGCCATTGTATACTCGAAGATTCTTAGGCTGACCGGTCCCTCCGCCGGCGGGTTCGGCGCCCTGATGATCGGCTTCGGGGCTCCGATGATCGGCTTCGGGGCTCCGATGATCGGCCACTCCCCGGGGATGAATCGACCGGTCCAGCGCGACTCGTGTATCCGCGCACGGTCTTGGCTGAGGTTGGCGGGCTTGTCCTTCGCCGCCGCGAGGTCCTCTGGAGCCGGCCTGAGGGAGGATTACGGCCGCTGGCCCCCGAGGGGACATAGTTAAGGAACCACTCGTTCCACTCCCTGCCTCCTCTCTTACTCTTGAGGCGTTCAAATGCCTCTGATTTCGCGACGCGCATGTCAGTCAAGGTTTTTTGTGTCCCGTAGCAATTCGGCGTCCATCTACGGAGGAGGCCCCTCTGGGAGAACCGATTCTTTGCCTGTACGGCGAATAGATATTCGGCCATGCAGATCAACCGAGCATGGTCGTAATATGCCCGCTTCGCGTAAAGGAAAGCAAGGTAGAAGCTGAGCATCGTGTCGATGGTGGCGATCTTCAGCGTCTTACCCGCGATCTTGACCGCGTTGAAGCTGTGGCACGCGAGGGGTTCATATATAAAGCAGACTATCTCATCGCCGATCCGGACTTCCCAGTGGGCGGCGATAATCTCTCCAACTCCTGGCTTCTTGCGGATTACCACGTCCGCAACTCCTGCAGCTTCAAGCTTGCTCCTGATGGTCTGGGCCGCCACCTTAGGATCCTCGGCCAGCACGTCAAAATCCGGCACTGACTTCAGGAGTTTCTGTCTGGCCTTCGTCATGTGCTTGCTGTACAAACTCGTCGCGTATCCTCCGAAAAAGACAAGGCCTTGGTCCGCGATGGAGTCACGAACAACCTTAAATATGGTATGCTCGCCCTTCTCGTTGCCCTCAAACGCTCGCATGAACTGGGAGGGTTTGCATGTGGATGCTTTGAGGGGGAAATACTTATTGAGTAGGGCGAGGCGCTTGATGACTTTTTCCCACCGCGAGATATCCCCTCTGGGCCTGGATAGCTCGAGGTACATTGCCATTCGCAGGTAATTAGGAGGTGCATAGCGAATCCCGTCGACGGTGCGCATATCCGAGTCCTCGCCTAGCGCTCTAAACAGAGAAGGGGCAAGGTGAGTGACATCTGCTACAGGCAAGTAGTTGACGAAGACCTTGTACGTGCCGTGGTGCACCCCGGATTTGGCCTCAACTTGGGTGTAGCCCGCCCGGGCATAGATGTCCGCGAGCTCTATGGCATCTTCGTAAGCTCGCGGGGAGAAAAAATCATAGTCGGGTAGCTCGGTCTCCTTGTCGTAGAACTGCGCATCCGCGGGCAGGATATTGTTGATAGCAGTACCGCCGTAACAGATGAGCCGACGACGACGAAGGAACCCCTCCACAATCCTGATGATTTTTTGTACTTCCGGTGACTGCACCATCTTTTTGCCAGCCTCAGCCTGGAAAGTGTCAACGGCCGTACGGAGGGCGGACAACTCTGCCTCGTCAAGATTCTTACGCGCCCCGGTAGGCATAGGTGCTTATACAGTACACAGAAAAACTGGACTCAAGTGGCGAACTTCTGGCCAGTGACGGTCTCTGTCAGTCTGGTCGCATACGAGTAGTTGGCGGGCGGCGGTGGCGGAACGGCGATGGTCTGCGGGACGTAACGAAGATGTTCTGGCTTAAGGCAGAAGGCGCTGCCTGCGGCATCGAAGAACAGAGTGTTATACTCCAGATTGGAATCGAAGTTTTGGAAGCACATAGCGACGAACTGGCAGCCGTAGTTCATCGCCAGCGGCGCAGACGGGTTATCGGGCGTGGTGCCCAGATCCGGCAGGACGATCGTCATGTGCTGTTTGTTGTATTCAGTAAGCTCGTGCGGGTCGTGGGCGAGTTTCACGTCGGAGTATCGATGAGAGCGCATCATCATGCTGTTGCTGCACACGTTCGTGTACTCATCCAGGGATGTTTCAGTCAGCAGACCCTTGGTTTTGTCCACAATTATGATGACCTTGCCCATCATCTTGCACAGCTCCACCGCCCCAAGATTATGTCCCCAGTTCTCGTAGCTGTATTTATTTCCGAGCATGCGTTTTTCGAGCGTCCTGTACAGCGTCTCTGCCATCTGGTCGTACACTTCCTTGTGCGCTGACATGATGCGGAAATGAAGGATCATTGGATCCTCGGAGCATGCCGTGGTGGCGCTGGAAAACGCGTGATTCGCCACCGTGGTCATAGCCTCCTCGAATGGCACGCTGTTGTAGCACTCCTTGATGTTATCCGAGTCGAGCGTGGAGAAACCGACGACAGGTTTTCCGCCTACGTCGTACACGGCAAAGTCGAGGCACCTGGCTCCTTGGGCGATGCACTTCTTCAGTGCACACACATTCACGAAGTCGTTCTTGAAGGAACCGCTCGCGCAGCAATTATAGGCTGTCTTCACGAAATAGTCGCGCAGCAAATATCCTGCTTGGGCCCCAGAGGGATTTATAGAAGAGATTGGGGGTGCCTCGTCGTACAAGTTATCCAGAGCAGCGCAATTGGCCGCGTTAAGCCTGAGCTTGCCGATTGCCCACATTCCTATCGATCCGAGGAGGAATATGCCGACGACCATTACCAGAAGACGTACCATCTTCGCGGTTCTTACTGCGGGAGGAGCGTCGGCAGGAAGGCCTGCCGTTGTGAAACTCGTAAGCAGTTCATGGGCTCTCGCGGCTACAGTCTTCTTCTTTTTCTCAGGGGGGGCTTGAGGAGCCGATGTGTCCGCCATACTAATATAGGGAACCATTTTTTCGACCGGCAGCTCCCACGCGAAACGGGTTAAGAATTTCTGTTCCGGGTGTACAAGATGCCAGGGGGCCTGTTGAATCTGGTCGCTACAGGGACACAGAATGTGATACTCACAGGCAACCCGTGCAAGACCTTTTTTAAGTCGACCTACGCCAAGTACACGAATTTCGGCCTCCAGAAGTTTCGTGTTGACTTCAACGGGCAGCGCCAGCTCAGGTTGGCCGAGCCGTCGGTATTCACTTTTACCATGCCCAGATATGGTGACTTGATCACGGACACCTATTTGGTCCTCGACTTACCAACCATCTGGAGTCCGATCGTTCCGCCCCCAGGCACGTCCACATCGTGGAACGCGCCCACGGGATGCCCCGGACTGTGCTCGGACGGCGGTGGGGGGTGCGGAACAACGAGCAACCCCACGTACGATGGAAGCAAATGTGGTCAGAACGGTACCCAGTGCGGTGCTCCCCCCGCCTGGCGTCCGTACGAGTTCAAGTGGATTGAGGACATAGGAACCCAGTTGATCCGAAGCGTGCGATTCACGGTGGGCTCACAAATAATACAGGAATACTCTGGGCAGTATTTGCGGAACCTAGTCGAGCGGGACTTTACGGCGGCGAAGAAGAAGATGTACTACGAAATGACTGGCAACGTGCCCGAGCTTAACGACCCCGCATCCATGTTCCCTGGGCAGGGTTATCCGAGCGTGGGGCAACAGTACATCAAACCCGGCTTCCAGACGAGCGCAGTGAGTTGCCAGGGCGGCCCTACACCGTCGATCTATGGCCGCAGGCTCTATGTGCCCCTGAACATCTGGTTTACCATGGCGTCGAAGATGGCGTTCCCGCTTGTTAGCCTCCAGTACGCCGAACTCCAGATCGAGATCGAGTGCCGACCGGTTCAAGAATTGTTCCTGATCCGCGATACCAGGGCCGACGTCTGGCAGACCTACGCGGACTCCATCCTGCGCGCACAAGAGAACACCATTGATCCCGGGCGAAACATTCTGCCTCCCGCATATAAGGCAGCCGATTTTAACAACGGTATGGAAAACTTCTACCGGTTCTTACAGCCGCCGCCCTCCTGGGATCCAAGCCAGCCGAAGGCACTAGATCCGGCGGGGAAGAAAGACATCCGACTTACGACCGCTTACTTGGATCGCCGGACGATCTGGGCCGCGGACGTGCATCTCATGACCACCTATGCCTTCCTCACTGACGAAGAAGTCAGGGTGTTCGCGGCCCGCCCTCAAAAGTATCTAATCAAGGAAACGTACACGACCGAGTTTCAGAATATAACCGGCCCCACGCGAGTGTGGCTCGAGAACTCAATGGGCATGGTTGCGTCGTGGATGTGGTACTTTCAACGGACGGACGTCAATCTTAGGAACGCCTGGTCGAACTACACCAACTGGGCCACCAAGCACAATCCAATGATTCTCTGGCCAGCTTGCGCTGGGGGAGGGGTGAAAGCTCCCCCGGGAGGAGCGCTTCCGTCTCCACCCGATCCCTCTCAGCATTACGACAGCATGTCAAACGTCGCCGAGCTGGCGCCTCCTCTGAACTCAGACTACCCAATCGCCCCATCGGCTGTCGCATGTATCTCCCCTGGTCTTGCTATTGGTATTCCGTCACACTCGGGGCTGCCTCCGCCTCCGGTCGGGGGTGAGGGAGACTGCGCGGAGGATGAGTATGAAGAGGAGGGGGAGGGAGGAATTTGCTCTTATCTCGTTCCCACCGCAACTACCTGGGTCCAGGCCACGCCCGCAACGTACGGGCCGCCTTCTAGCGGACGGGGTCTGTTTCTGACCCCGGAGTACAACGCCGGGTTCATCAAGAACATAATGGAGAGCTGGGGGCTCATTCTCGACGGCAAATATAGAGAGAACGTTCTGGAGGCCGGTGTTCTCTCCTATGTGTCCAAGTATGCAGCCAGTGAGGGGGATTCTTCGAACGGCCTCTACTGCTACAACTTTGCCCTGAAGACGAACCCGTATGATTTCCAACCTAGTGGGGCAATGAATCTGAGCAAGTTCAGCAGGGTTGAGTTCGAGATTGGCGTGATTCAGCCTCCGCTCGACCCATCCGCGCAGGTGACTACTATCTGCGACGTGTCTGACAACGTGATCGGTGTGAACAAGCCGGTATGGCAGATCTACAAGTACAGCTACAATCTGGTAGTGATGGAAGAGAGGTACAATGTTCTTTCCATTACCTCGGGCATGGCTGCCCTCGAGTGGGCTCGCTAAACCCCGGCGGCCCTAGGGCCGCACACCTGGAAGACGCCGGTAACGCTGGGCCGACACCTTCCTCCTCTCAGATCTTGCTTCGGGTGGAGGTCGTGCTGCGTCGGCAGATGAACAGGTAGATCGGTGTATGTAGTCACTGGATCGGCGAATACCGCTTTTTGGGTGAGCCGCTGTGCACCCTCTGGCGTATCTCCGGAGTCGCCGCACTGAGGCTGGAAGACAGGCTTGTGCTTGTGGAACACCAAGTCGTGAACGCCCTCGTGGTCCACTATCTGCGGGCCGCTTCCGTCGTCCCGGATGTCCTTGTCCACGGCGGCGTCCTTCAACAAATGGGTGTTAGGCGAGTCGGGGCCGAAGACCGCCTTCGCGATTCGGGTCGTTTCTTCTTCGCTGTGGCCGGCTGTCAACGGATGCCCATGTCCGAAGCCCCATTGGAGCCAATGCCCGTCGTTAGGCGTGGGCGCGCCTGCGCACTTCCCCGCACTGGAGTCGAACGTCGTGATGCATCCGTAGCTCGGGGCCGCGCGGGG
>MDSW01149735.1_pt1 | contig 13143 bp, 10 predicted proteins | sample 811171 | NCBI WGS metagenome assembly MDSW01 (sample SAMN05326641, study PRJNA326480) | marine metagenome | isolation source: seawater | place: Atlantic Ocean: North West | collected 2012 | reverse complement strand
GACAATTCCTTTACTTGCTATTGCAGGTCTACATATGAGACAGATAATGGGATATACATTTGTTATTTTTATTATAACAGGTATTTTGTATGGCTCAGCCATGTTTTACTTGGGCTCAGGTTAAATATACATATTGTCGCATAATATATATTATGTTAAATTATATTTTTTAAAGAGGGCCGAATTGGTAAAGAAAAAATTCCATTCCACAGATTCATTGTATTATTTAAATTTTGTTTAGGAAATTTATTAAAGTTATATCTAAGATGCAAAGGCTTATAACCACTTTCAACTTGGAAACCATCTAAGATTATTTTTCTTTTTAGTTCATTGTCAGTTTTTACAAAAAGTTTATTATATATAGAATTTTCATTACAAAAAAAATCTACATTACTTCCACTTAATTTACTAAACCAATATTTGGCATTTTTTTTTCTAATTTTAATATTCATTTCATTTTTTTTAATTTCATTTAAAATTATAGCAGCGCTTAAATTTGAAATGGTGCTATTGCTTGTAATCTTTTCTTTTGAATAAACTTCTTTTTTTACAGTTTTGATTAACAAATTGAAGGTTTCACTAAGCATATTCATTATTACTCTTAAATATTTATCTGAATATTTATCACAAAATTTTAAATAGTCATTTTTAAAAAAGTATTGAGAATTTTCTTTAGGAAGATTAGGGAATTCAGATTTTATTATTTTCGTATTATTAACTATTAACCACCCCCCCTCAGGAGTAAATATAGGCTTTCCAACGCCACTACTAAAAAAAGAAGCATCAGAGAATAAACCTACGTCCTTTTTTTTATACTTGAGACCATAAGCTTGGCAGCAATCTTCTATGAGTAAAATTTTTTTTTTTTTACATAAATCTTTTATTTTAAAAAAATCATCAGAAAAATTTCCCGCTAAATATGGAAAAATACAAGCTTTTATATTTTTGTTTATTGCATTTCTTATACTTTCAAATGATGGATTTAAATCGTTATTAATATCAACGAAATGAGGGGTAAATCCAGTTGAAATTATAGGTTGAACTAAACCTAAGCATGAATATGATGGAATAAGAATCTCACTTTTTTTAGGTAAATTGATCGAATTTAGAAGAATTTCTAATGCATGCCGTCCTGATTTTGTTATTAGTATTTTTTTCTTAGAACCATATTTTTTTTTTAAAAAAATATAAAAGCTTTTTAATGAATCTTTATGTTCAATATTTTTTGAATATAAAGATTTAATATTAAAAAAATCAGTTTCATTGACAAGGAATGGATGAAAATTTCCATAAATTATATTTTTTAAATACGAAAAATAATACTTATATAATTTTATTTTTTTCATACTAAATTTTTTAATTTTATATATTATAAATAAATTTTATTTTAAATTCACTTTATGAAACGAAATCTTAACATTTTTTTTTATAAGTTACTTCTTAGAGTAAAAAAAAAATTTTATTTTAACTCAATAAAAATTTGGTCACATAAAAATCTTAATTCTTCAAAATTTATAATAAGCTTTGACTTTGAAACTCAGAGAGATATTGAAATAATAGAAAAACTTACAAATAAATTAAAAAAAATTAATATTCTTCCCTACTATGCTATCCCTGGTGAATTAATAGAAAAAAACTCTGAAATTTTAAAATCACTAGGACCAAAAATAACTTTTATCAATCATGGTTATAAGGTTCATACAAAATTTTGTAGAAAAAAAAAAAAAAATTTCTCAAGTTTTTCTTACCTCAAAAAATCAACTAAAATTATTAATGAGGATATTAAAAAAGGAGATTTGGTGATAAAAAAAGTGTTAAAACAACAAAGTAGAATTTTTAGAACACCACATTTTGGGGAGTTTTGTGAGAAAGAAAAAATGAGTTTAATTTATAAAATATTATCTAATCTTAATTACAAATACTCTTTATCAACCACACCAATTTTCTCACTTATAAATAAACCAGTTTATGTTGTTAACAAAATAACAGAAATACCATGTAATGCTTACATTGATAATCCAAAACAAGTAATTGATAGCTGGAGTTTACATATAAAAGCGATTACTACTAAAAATTTGATAGATGAACTTAATAGATATTATAATATAATGTTAAAGAATAATATGCTGCTTAACATATATTTTGATCCATCAGACATCATACACATAGAAGATTTCTTTTTTATTGTTTCAAAGTTTTCTAAATATCAAATCAAAGACTTAGGAAGTTAATATGAAAAAAAAATGCTTGGTAATTACATTTTGTTTCCCTCCCTACCCCTCTCCTGAATCTTTTATCACAAGTAAATTATTAGAGGGATTATCAGAATTTCTTGATATTACAGTTCTCACAGTACAAAGTAATGAAGAGAAAAAAAAAGTTTACTACGGTACTAATATAAAGTTAATTAAAGTTAAATTACCTTCTATTATTAATTTTATAATAAATCTTCCAAGACTTCCTATTAGACCTGATAGATTTATAATTTCGATTTATTGGTTAAAAAAAAAATTAAATGAAATTAATTTAGATAACTATGATATTATTTTCACTAGATCTCAATTTCATTCTTCACATATTTTAGGACTTTATATTAAAAAGATTTTTCCCAATAAAAAATGGATTGCATCTTTTTCTGACCCTTGGTCAAAAAATGCTTTTCAAAAAAATGTATTCTTTTTTACTAAACTTAGTGATTATTATGAAAAAAAAGTGTTAAAAAAAGCTGACACATTAATTTTTCCACTTATTAATTTAAGAAATCATTTTAATAAACAAACAGCTGATAATATTATTAAGAAAAGCTTGATTGTTAGACATTCATATTCTCAATTCAAATTTACTGATTATATAAAAAAAAATAAAGTTTTTACAATAAGGTTTTTTGGAAAGATCTATGCCGAAAGAAATCTTCTTCCACTCTTAGAAGTTTTAAAAAAATACTATTATGAAGATATAAAAATTAAAGGAGAGTTTTACATTGATGATGATTATAAAACTCAAAATAGAAAATTATTAAAAAAGTATGAAAAATATGTATCTATAAATAGTTATGTAAATAATGAAACATATTTAAGGCTTGTAAAATCTTCAGATTTATTAGTAATTCTTGATGGTAATAGCAAAGTATTAAAGTCTTTTTTTCAAAGCAAAGTTGTAGATTATCTAGGTTCCAAAAAAATGATTCTTCACATTGGTAAATGTAACACAATTAATAAAAAAATTACTTTGAAAAATAACGGATATTCCTGTGAAAACGATACTAAAAATATTAACAAAACATTAAAGAAAGTATTAAAAAATAAAAATCAATTTAGACCTAATCTTTCATTAATTAAAAAGTTTGATTCAAAATATGTAGCTCAAAAATTATTTAAAGATTTAGACCTATAAATTGCTATGACAGATAAAATTGTAAATAAAATAATTTTTTTTTTTCCAATAATATTAATAACTATATTCCTAAATTTTTATTATGACGGAGAAATTTATAAAGCTTCAAACATTTCGACAGTTTTATTAATTTTTTTTTTTAGTTTTTTTTTAATTAAAAAAAGTATTTTCATAATACAAAAAGAATCTTTAATTGTTTATTTATTTATTTTCATATGTTTAATTTCATGTTTTTTTGGGGAAAATATCTTTCTTTCTTTAAAAAGGTTTATAATTGTTTTTTTACCATTTTTTATTATTTTTCAATTTTTTCAAAACCTTAGAAATATTGAATTAATCAAGCATAAAATTGAATTAAATTTATTATTTTTTGTATTATTTTTATGTGTTTACTCTATTGTAATTTTTTTATTTGATATCAATGCTTTTCAGAAAATATTATCCCATGAAGTATCTAAAACGAAGTTTTTTAATTTAGGCCAAATTTATTACACAAGAGAAGATTTATTCAGTTATAATCTTTATAGGCCTTCAAGTTTACTTTCAAATACAATTGGTTTCTCACAAATAATTTTAATTTCAATATTTATATGTCTAAATATGAATATAAATTCAATATTGAAATCTTTTGCACTTATTTTATTATCTGTTTGTTTAATCTGGACTTTTTCTAGAATTAATTTACTAATTATTTTTTCCATACCAATTATTCTTTTAGCATTAAGAAATAAAAATTTTTTCATATTCCTATTAATGATTAAAGCTATAGTTTTCTTTAGTTTTGTAATAATTCAAATTCCAAGCATTCAAAACATTATAAATATAAACCTGAATGAAATAAATCTAGGGAATCTTGACGACAGATTTAAAATTTATGAATTTTCTTTATCTCATATAAGTACTCATTTGTTTAGCGGTGTTGGTTTTGGTTTAAGTTCTGAAAATTTTATTATGAAAATTTTAGATGGTAGCACAAAGTTATATTCGGATATTCCAAAAAATGATGATATTTATGATCTTCTTTATACTAAAAATCTTGCTATAGCATCTGTTCCAATTACAGTTTTAGTTGAAACAGGAATTTTTGGATTGTTAATTTATATTACTCTCTTACCAATACTAATTAAAAAAAACCGTAACTTTCATTTAAAAAATGTAAAAAATACTTATTTAATTTTAACAATTATTTTATTTACTCAATATTTGGATATAAGTCTTTTTAGGTTTCACCCATTAACATTTATTTTTGCAATGTATTTAGGTATAAGTTGTAATAAAAATTTAAAATTTAATGCTTGAGTATTTTAAAATAAAGGAATTTGATGTTTACAACAAAAAAGAATGGGATAAATTTTGCTTAAAATCAAATGATGCTTGGTTGTGGCATACTCATGATGGCATTATTTCAAAATCTTTATGGTTCAATCATTATAACTTCAGTTTTTCAGTAATTGATAAATCTAATAAGAATAATATTGTTGCAGTTTTTCCACTATTTCTCGTAAAAAAGAAAAAACTTATAGATTATTCTTCTTTTGAATCACTTGGGGGGCCTGCTCTTTGCAATTCACTTAATAAAACTAAACTCACTAAACTGATAGCTTTTATAAATAATTATTTAACCGTTTTGATGAAAAAAAAAAAAGTTTATAAATGTGAGTTACTTCTATCCAGTTTATCAAAATCAATTATTCAAAATAAAAAACTTATACCAAATCCTCTTGGACCTTTGATTTCTATGGATAAATCATCATTTACCTGGATAAAAAAGATAAAGAATCAATCAACAAGTATGATTTTTAACTCATTTGATAATAAAACAAAATCTATAATTAAAAAAACTCAAAATTTAAGTTTTCATGAACTAAACCACAATGACCTAGATCGAATATTTAAAAATTATTACAGTTTACATAAATCAATGTCTCTAAGAAAAAAAATAAATATAAAAAATCAAAAATATTTTGAATATATTTTTTTTAAATTTTCACCTTTAAATAAAAGAATTTTTTATGTTAAAGATAAAGATAGTATTTTGAGTATATCAATTTTTGGAATTTATAAAAAAAAAGCTATTTATTGGACAAATGTTTCTGATCAAATAGGACTTAAACAAGGATCTAATTATTTTTGTATTTGGAAGGCCCTAGAATCTTTAAAAAAAATGAGAATTGAATTTATTGAATTTGGAGAAGGCTTTTATAATGAACAAGAGATTAATAAAAGAAACTTAAATCATTTTAAAAAAAGTTTTGGAGGAGAAAAATACCCTTTATTCAGGGGAGAAAAAATTCATTCAAGAAGCAAAGATTTTGCAGTTAATATTTTAAAAGAAATTAAAAATTATTTAATAAAAAAATGAACTACTTAAGATCGCTAGAGTCTGAAACGAAAGTTAGGTTTTTCTCTGAATTTATTGTTAAGTTTTCAAGCTTTCTGATAATTCCAATAATTACTTATAAAATTGGAATAAAGGAATATGGAGAGTATGTTTTAATCTTATGTATCATTAATGGTATAGTCCCTGTTTTACTTTTAGGTTTAAATTTTTCAATTATAAAAAAATTAGCATTTGTTAATAATATAAAAATCAATACCATCAAACTTTTTTCATCATTTTCATTAATAAGTTTTTTTTCGTTACTGCTATTTAGTTTTTTTTTAATAATCTCAACTTTTAATTATAGAGACTTTTTTTTAATTAATATTTTAATCTCATTTATATCTTACTTTACCTCAATACAATTACTATTTTATGAATTTTTGAGAAGTAAGTTAAAATCAAATCTTTTTTGCTATTTTCAAATTTTTGATTCAGTTTTTCTCATTTTCTTTACTCTGATAATTGATTTTTTATTTAAGTTAAATCTAATTAAATTTTTATACATTCTAACTTTTCTTAAAGTTTTAATTATTTTTTTAATTTCATTAGTAATTATTAAATTAAAAATAATAAATTTAAAATTCATATCACTTGATAAAAATTTAACTAAAAAATACATATACCCTGGACTAATTTTTGTTTGTTTGGGAATATCTGAATGGCTTTTAAATTTCAGTGATAAAATTATTTTAAGTTATTTTTTATCACCTCTATATCTGAGTGTTTATTTTACAGCAGGAATGTTTGCATCAAGTTTAAATTCTGTTGGATCTGTTTTCTGGTGGGATTTATTTCCAAAATTTAACAAACTTAAAAAAAAAAATAACAATAAGAAAATTTATGAAATTATAAGAAAAAAAAATAAAATTTTTATTGATTTTTCAATTTATATCATTCTCTGTCTTATAATTCTCTCACCATTAATACAATCATATTTATTAAATTCTTCATTCGAGGTTAGCTACTTTATTTACCTTATTTTTTTTATGAGTGTATTTAGTCATCAAATCTCAACTGGTTGGGAGTTTTTTTGTTATATTAAAAATGAAGGAAAGTTTGTTGTAATTAATTCAATAATTTGGGGAATTATAAGTTTTTCATTGTATTCACTTGTAATTCCATCTTTGAAAATTTATGGAGCTCTTTTTTCATTGTTAATTTCAAAACTAGGTTATACTTTGTCATTAATAATTTTTTCACGAAAAAAAGGATTTAAAGGAGAAATAATAGAAAAAGAGTCATTTATAAATATGATCTCATTTTCAATCACTTTTTTTATATTTATTATATTTATAAATCTAAATGCTATTAGTAATAATCTTTTTATTACCAGTATTATATATTTAATAATAAGTTTAATTTTATATATTTTTATTAACAAGATTCTTAATTTGATCTCTAAAAATACTTAAAACTTTCTTTGATGATTTACCATTACCTTGCATTTTTTTCCATTTTAGTGTTGTGGATTTATTAATTTTTTTTTTCTTAAATGAAGAAATTGTTTGTTGAAGTCTTGATCCATCAGCCATTATTAAATAACCAAGCTTTAATTTCAAAATATCAATTCTCTCAGTTACATCTCTCGCTATGAGTAATTTTTTACCTAAAAATGCTGCTTCTTCTTGAATGCCACCTGAATCTGTAATAACAAATTCGGAACTCATCAAAATTTTAAGAAATTCATTATATTTCATAGGTTCGGAAAAATTTATATTATAGTTTTCTTTTGATTTAAATGAATCCTTAATATTTTTTAAAATGTTTGGATTTGTATGTAAAGGCCAAAAAATCTTGAAGTGAGGGTTTTTTTTCATAAATTTTTTTAAATTTTTAACAAATAACTTTAGGCTACCATCTAAACTCTCTCTTCTATGCATTGTAATTAGAATACTATTTCGAATAATTTTCTCTTTTATTTTATTTTTCTTTATTACCTTGCATAAGTAATCAATTCCTGGATTTCCAACGACAAAAATATTTTTATCTATTCCCTCCTTTTTTAAATTTTGTTTAGAAGAAGGTGTCTGAGATAAGTGAATTTTTGCCATCTTAGTTATTGATTGACGATTGAATTCTTCAGGATACGGTTGTTTAAGGTTATAAGTTCTAAGTCCAGCTTCTAGGTGAATAATTGGAATTTTTTTTAAAAATCCAAATAGACTAGTAGCAAATGCAGTATTAGTATCACCCTGAACAAAAAAATAATCTATATCAATTTGTTTATTTAATTTTTCCATCTTAATTAAGAAAGAGCTAATAAATCCACTGTCGCTATTAAATTTATTAATTTTCATATCATAATTAAAAATTTTTTTATCTATGTACTTTTTTATTAATAGGTTTTGTTGGCTTGAAAAAATTATTTTTATCTTATATTTTGATAAGTTTTTAAGTTCATTTACAACCTCAATTATTTTAATAAATTCTGGACGAGTACCAATAACAAAACAAATATTAGACATTTTTTTTTTTAAGAATTTTTTTAATTTCTTTTTTATTATTTTCCTGATTATATTCAATATTAAATTTTTTATCTATAAAACACTCAATCGTTCTTCTGTATGATTCAGGATTGTCATCAGTCCACAAAATTTTCAAATCTTCAAATTCTTCTAAAAATAAAGAAGGATTCTTATTTAAAATTATTGGTAAACCTACTAATAAAGCCTCTATAATAGTTTTGGGAAATTCATAATATTTATGAAACCCAATGAAAGCATCATAACTTTTTAAATCAAATAAAATTTTTTTATTATTTTGAAAACCTTTTAAAAAAATTCGATTTTCCAAATTATTAAGCTTTATAAAGCTTTCTATTCTTCTTTTTTCACTGCCGTCACCATAAATTGAAAGGTTCACATTATCAATTTTTTTTAATGCTTTAATTATATTTAAAACAGATTTACCTTTAATTAATCTTCCAACAAAAACTAAATTGCAAATTTTTCCTATTTTTGTTGCTTTTTTTTCATGAATTTTATCTACGTATATTTGATTATATGAAAGTTCAATTTTACCTAAATATTTTTTATCTATATTTTCAGATATTTTTTTATAAACTACTAATATTTTATTTGATAATTTGTGAGACTTACTTTTAAATCTTAAATTTAACAAATAAAAGATTTTTTCTCTAATAGAATAATATTTTAAAAAAATATCTAATTTAAAGTATGTATGAATAGATATAATAATAGGGCATGAATAATATGAAGATATTAAAGATGATAAATAACCTATATACCCATCTCCAAAACATCTAACTGTACTTGGCTTTTCTAATTTTAGATGAGATAATTCATTATTGATTAAATTTTTGTATAAAAAAAAAGGTAAAAAAAAACGTATAAAGTTATTTGTTAAAAAGAAATTTTTAATTTCTATGTACTCAAATTTTGCCTTACCACAAATTATTTTTAATGACTCATTTGAAGGTTTTCCTTTTTTTAAAAATGAAATAATAATAATTTTTTTATATTTATTGTCAGGGTTAAAGTAATTTTTTTGTATTTCACCTTTTTTTTCCCAATCGACTATTCTTTGATTTAGAATTATCAATTTTTTCATTTTTTTTCTAATACTTCTTTTTCATTGACAATTAAATCGACAACACTGCTATCAAGTGCTCTTAAACCATCTTCAATATCCATTACAATCGGCTCTTCATGAATATTAAAGCTAGTATTTATAAGACAAGGAATTCCTGTTTTCTTGTAAAATTGGGTAAGAATATTATAACACAATTTATTTTGAGATTTATCAATCACCTGAACACGAATTGTATTATCCTTGTGAATTATATTCTTTAATTTTCTTTTAAATTCAAATTTAACATTATAAGTAATTGTCATAAATCTTGCTGTATAGTCCTTAGAGGAATAGTTTTCGAGAATATTTTTTGCATCGATATCTCTTATCATTGGGGCGAAAGGCATAAAGTCAGATCTTTTAAGTTTTTTATTTAGAATATCTGTAATATTAACATTAGAGGGATTTGCTAAGATTGATCTGTTTCCTAGGGCCCTTGGACCAAATTCCATTTTATTATTTATGACTCCTACAATTTTATTCTTAATTAAACATTCAGATATATAGTCATACAATCTATCTTTTTTAAATTTTAAGAGATTGTACTTTGCCTTAGGTTTAAATTTACTTGAACAACTGCCGAAAAAAACATTTTTTTGAATATGTGAAAATTTTTTTTTATCGACTTTTTTCAATGACATATAAATTCCACCCAAAACCAGGCCACCATCACCCATGTTAGGAACAATAAAGACATTATTTATATCTTTTCTTTCCTTAATTTTCTTATTAACTGATACATTTGAAAAAAAACCACCGGATAAAAGTAATTTTTCAGACTTAAATTTATATTTTTTGGATAAATAATCTAAAAATTGATGTGTTATTTCCTCGGAAAATAATTGAAGTGAGGCAGAAATATCCTCCTTACTTGTATAATTTTTAAGGAATTTTTTCATATCTCTAATTTGTAAATAATCATAATTAATTCCAAATAGAAAAAAATTTAAATAATTCTGTAATGTTTTTAAAAGGCTTCTTTTTTGTGGACCAAATTTAGATTTAAATCGACCATTCTCAAATTTAAGAATAGATTTGAAATATTCTAAATAAATAGGTTTTCCAGATGCGGAAAGTCCCATTACTTTTCCCTCGTCTTTCAGTCTCATAAAACCAAGGTATTTTGTTGTATTAGAATAAATATCAGCTGGTGTATCGTGCACACTAAATTTTTTATTTTGGTAAAAACTTTTACTGTTTTCTAAAAGTTTAAGTTTAAAGTTGTAGTAAGAATAAAAACTCCAGTTAATATTATCCCCACCGCCATCTAGAGATAACAAATAAGAATTATTAATAGGGTAAGTGGCAAGTGATGATGCTATATGACACAAGTGATGATCATAATAAAGTATTTTACCTCTAAATCTATTTACATATAAAAATTCTTTCAAATATTCATCAAAACTTTTTTTTTTTTTAAAGATTGAACAAAGAAATAAAAATCTACTAGATAAGCTTATTTCATTTGAAAAATCTTGATTTATGAAATTAAAAAAAAAATGGTTTTTATATGATTTAGAATTTTTTAATGAAGTGCTGGTGATAATTAATTTTTTTATATCAGACCAATTTACATTTTTTTTTTCAAATATTGTTTTTATAGCTTTGATTGGAAAGCCGTAAAAATTTTTCACTCTAGATATTCTCTCCTCCGAGATAGCAATGTAGCCTTTATCATCAATAAACATTGCTGTAGCGTCATGACCTATGTGGAGAGATAGAGTTTTTTCCATAAATATTGATTAAATATAAGATTAAAAAATTTAAATAAAATAAATTTATATATATAATATTATATTAGATCTAATTAATAACTTTTAATAATTTAAAAAAAAGATTAGTGAACAAATTTTTTTAGGATAAATTTAATCGTAAATAAATGTTTTTAAAAAAATTACCAGCTATTTCATTTTGGTGTATAGCAGCCTTTTATATTGTTCTGTTATTTATAGGACCTAGGGTTCCAGATAGTCTACAAAAAGAATATTGTGTAAGAAACTTTGAGTTAGGTTCTGTTTTTGGACATAGTATGAATTGTGATTCTGCTGATTACATGCATAATTCATCAGACCCTACTCGTCTTTTAGACAAAGATTCTATAAGACAACCAAGACCAGGCTTGATTCTTTTGTCTCATTTAATCTCATATCCAATTAATTTTATAATTAAAAAAAGTTTCGGTTTAGATGGTTATCCCAAAAAAACTATAAGATTTAAAAATGATGGATCTAAATACATTATAAATGAATTATTTCATCCAAAGATTGTTTATAGTAGCTATCTATTAATAAATTTATTTATTTTGTATTTTTCAATTTACTTTTTTTTTAGAATTTTTAATTTAAATCTATTTTCTTACAAAAGTTATCAAAATTGGATTTATTGGTTTGCTCTATTAATAATTATAAATAATACTGTTAATCAATTTTTATACTCACCATCAACAAAACTTTTTAATATTTTCTTATCAATTATTACTATTTTCTACTCAACAGAAATTTATAAAAAAAAAAAATTAAAACTTGAACCTTTATTCTTATTTTTAGGAATTTGTATGCTTTTTTATCTAGCTTTTTTTATTCCATTCATAATCTTTCTATTCCTAGTAACTATGAGTGATAAAAATGGTAAAATATCACTTAAACTAATTAAGTTATTTTATTTAAGTTTAATATTTGTAATACCCTATTCAATATGGGTTTTTTTAATAATCAGCATAAATGGATCATTTTATGTTTCTAATTTTGAAAACTACAAAATGGTGGTATGGATTTGGGATTATTTTAATGCAAATAACTTAGCTCTTACTTTATATAAATTGTTATATGATTATTTAGACTTTTTTAAAATATTTTTAATCTCACATTGGTTTATTTTTATATTGATTCTTCCTTTTTTTATTTTCTTTAAAAAGTTAAATTTTGATCTTGATAATAATATTTATAAAAGTGTGACAATCTTAACAATTATTTATCCACTTTTTTATGTTCTTTTAGCTCACAGGCCATTAGACATAATATCAGTTCTAATTATTCCATTTTCGGTGATTATTACAGAATTTTTAAGAAACAACATTCAAAAATGCTTTAAACAGAGAGCTACAAAAATCTATTATACTTTATTTTCTGTTCCTTTCTTCTTTTGGTATGTAAGTAAGTTTGGTCCCTATAGTTGAACGGTTAGAACATTATTATGTTAAGTAATATTAAAATAAGATAAATAATTTTTTTAATTAAAGAAGAATGTCTAAATATTTTATAAAGTAAAGTATGAAAACAAAAAAGTTTAAATATGCAGAAGCTTATTACTTATTTAAAAAAATTAGATCTACAGAAGAAAAAATAATTGAAATATATGATAGTGATATAATAAAAAGCCCTGTTCATTTATCACTAGGACAAGAATCAATAGCAGTTGGTATCGCGTTAGCATCTGATAAAAAAAAAGATATTATATTTAGTAACTATAGATCCCATGCACACTTTATAGCACACGGTGGAAATTACAAAAAAATGTGGGCCGAATTATTTGGTAAGGAAACTGGATTATCATCGGGAAAAGCTGGGTCAATGCATTTAGGAGATTTGAAGGTAAATTTTATATTTACCTCTGCAATTGTTGGAAGTGCAATTTCAGAGGCTGTTGGTTATGCTTTAGCAATTAAACTAAAAAAGTTAAATTCAAGAGTTATTTGTTATCATGGAGAGGGAGCAATGGACCAAGGAACTTTTTGGGAATCCTTAAATTTTAGCGCATTAAAAAAATTGCCAATCCTG
>MDSW01023963.1_pt1 | contig 13144 bp, 11 predicted proteins | sample 811171 | NCBI WGS metagenome assembly MDSW01 (sample SAMN05326641, study PRJNA326480) | marine metagenome | isolation source: seawater | place: Atlantic Ocean: North West | collected 2012 | reverse complement strand
GTACCTGGAGTGGACCTATAGGAGCAGTATTTAGCAATATTAATGACCCTAACACATCTGTAACAGTAAACAGTTATGGTAATTATAATTTTACATGGACAGAAGATAATAATTATAATTGCACAGATACAGACGATGTAGAAATTATATTCTACGAAACACCTAACCCAAACGCAGGATTAACACAAACTGTATGTGGTTTAAATGTAATACTGAACGCACAACAACCCATTGGTAATGGCAGCTGGAGTGGCAATAACGTTAATTTTTCAAATCCATTATCAAACACATCAAATGCAAATTCTTACATATATGGCAATAATACTTTTATTTGGACTGATAATAATAACGGTTGTATAGGTATTGACAGTGTTATTATAAATTTCATAGAGATACCTATTTCTCAAGCTGGAATAGATGAAAATATATGTGGACTATCTTATAATTTAAACGCCAACCCTTCTGTAGGAACAGGTACCTGGAGTGGACCTACAGGAGCAGTATTTAGCAATATTAATGATCCTAACACATCTGTAACAGTAGACAACTACGGGGCATATGATTTTATTTGGACAGAAGATAATGGCAACAATTGTATAGATAATGATGTTGTTTCAATAACGTATATAGACAACCCTACTGTTTTCGCAGGAAACAACATAAAAATATGTCCTTACGAACAAATAATAATAAATGAAGCTACGTCTAATAATTACACATACATAAACTGGAACACAAATGGAGATGGATATTTCACTAATAACATGTCACTAAATACGGAATATATTTACGGTAACAATGATTTACAAAATGGAAATATTGAATTATATTTAGAAGCTTTAAGCCATCCTTGTCCGGTTGCAGTTGACACTTTACAATTAACAATATACCCTAAACCACTAGGTGTTATAAGTGGAGATGCTAATTTATGCGACGATGGGACTACAGCAGAAATAAATATTGACTTATCAGGTAATGCTCCTTGGAATTTCACCATAAACAATAATAATGAAAGTATTAATTTTAGTAATATAAATACAAATAACCTTACTTTTGAAACATCCAATCCTGGAATATACTCATTATCTTCATTAGAGGATTTATTTTGTGTAGGTGATTATTTAGGTTCAGCAAATATATCAGTATTCCCTATGCCTGTTTCTGAATTTTATACATATCCCTATTCAATATTCATAAACGAACCAACTGTTAATTTTATAAATAACTCTACTAATAGCTCTTATTATATATGGGATTTTAATGATAATCAAATCAGCACAGAAGAACACGCAATTCACATATATCAAGATACAGGTTCATATAATATATCTCTAATATCTTTTAATGAAATAGGATGTGCTGATACAAGTAATATAACAATAAGTATTTTGCCTCAACACAATTTCTTCACACCTTCTGCTTTCACTCCAAATAATGACAATATAAATGATTGCTTTGGAGGAGAAGGAGAAAGTATTAAAAAATATAAAATGTTTATTTTTAATCAATGGGGAGAATTAATATTCTCTAGTAAAAACAAAGACACAAAATGGTGTGGTAATTTTAAAAATTCTAACAAAAAATGTCCTCAAGGAGTATATAAATATGTAATAGAAGTAGAAGATATAATTGGCAAAATACATTCTTACTCCGGAGAAGTACATTTGTCTAGATGAAAAAAATAGGCCTTTTATCTGATACTCATAATTTTTTACATCCTAAAATAAATTATTATTTTAAAGATTGTGATGAAATATGGCATGCTGGAGATATAGGTAATTATAAGTTAATAGAAGATATTCAATTCAAGAAATTAAGAGCAGTATATGGAAATATAGACGGACAAGATATACGCACAACTTTCCCAAAAGAATTAAATTTTAAAATAGAAAAAATAAATACATACATAACTCATATAGGAGGGTATCCTGAAAAATACTCAAAAGAAATAAAAGAAAAAATAAAAAAGATAAAGCCTGATTTAGTTATTTGTGGACATTCACATATATTAAAAATAATTTATGACAAAAAAAACAATCATTTATTTATAAATCCTGGAGCTGCCGGAAAATATGGTTTTCATGAAAAAAAAACTATAATTAGATTTAAAATTAATCAAGATAAAATAGAAAATTTAGAGATTATAGAATTAAAATAAAGGGATTAACTATTAACGTATCCTATCAACAGATTTAATCAAATCATCATCTTTCTTAATAAATTTAATAGCTAAAATTTGACATAATACAGATATTGTAAAGAAAACAATAAAGCCTTTCAAAAGCCAATCAAGTAAAAAGTATATTATAAAAAACAAAAGTAGCCAAACAATTGCAAACAATAATATTTTTTTTTGAACTGATCTTTTTTTAAGAAAAAAGAAAAAACACACATTGAGAATAATAGCTATTAAATGAGAGCCATACAAAAAAACTTCTTGATCCAATTCTAAAGCCCAATTTTTAGTTTTAATATCAGATATAACTAAATCTATTCCAAAACATGACAGTAAAAGTGATATTAAAGAAAAGAGAATAAATAAGCTTTGTTTTCTAAAAATCATTTTTTTTAAAAATTTATTGTAAGGTAATAAAATATTTGTATTTTTGGTTCAGTTTTCTGTTTATATAAATCAATTTTATATCGAAATTATTCAAAATTAACAATCAAGTTATAATCTAACATTAAAAATATGCAAGGAAGAAATGAACTTAAAAAATTATTGGTAAAAGAACTAAGAGATATGGCAAAAGAAAAAGGAATAAAAAACTTTGAAGAAATGAAAAAAGATGCTCTAATAGAAAGCATTAATTCTTCAAAAAAAGAACATGAGACAAAAGAAAATACAACAGAAACAAAAAAAACATTCTCTTACAGGAACAAAGATTCATATAGTTTTAGAAACAAAAATGGTAAAAAAGATTATCAAAATGGCAAAAAAGATTACTATAAAAAGCCATACGAAAAACATTATGAAAATAAAATGAATGACTATGATTTTGAAGGCATAGTTAAAGCAACAGGGGTATTGGAAACTATGCCCGACGGTTATGGTTTTTTAAGATCATCTGATTACAATTACCTGAACTCACCTGATGATATTTATGTTTCTCAACATCAAATCAGAAATTTTGGATTAAAAACAGGTGATACTATAGAGGGGAAAATCAGACCACCAAAAGAGGGTGAAAAATATTTTCCTTTGGTTAACGTTGACAAAGTAAATGGTAGAGGAACAGATGAAATTAAAAAAAGAGTTTCTTTTGAATATCTAACTCCCTTATTCCCTTTTGAGAAATTTAACATAACTGGTGGCAAACACTCAAAAAATATGTCAGCTAGGATGTTAGACTTGTTTGCTCCTATAGGTAAAGGTCAAAGAGGGTTAATTGTAGCTCAACCAAAAACAGGTAAAACAGTATTGTTAAAAGAAATAGCAAATGCTATTGCAGAAAATCATCCAGAAGTTTACATGATAGTTTTGTTAATAGATGAAAGACCTGAAGAGGTAACTGATATGGCTAGAAGTGTCAATGCAGAAGTAATTGCATCAACTTTCGATGAACCAGCAGACAGGCATGTAAAAATAGCAAACCTAGTATTAGAAAAAGCCAAAAGAATGACAGAATCTGGACATGATGTAGTTATATTACTAGATTCAATAACTAGATTAGCGAGAGCTTACAACACAGTGCAACCTGGTTCAGGAAAAGTACTTACAGGTGGTGTTGACGCGAACGCACTACATAGACCAAAAAGATTTTTTGGAGCAGCAAGAAAAATAGAAAATGGCGGTTCTTTAACAATATTAGCCACTGCATTAACTGAAACAGGAAGTAAAATGGATGAAGTTATATTTGAAGAATTTAAAGGAACAGGTAATATGGAGCTGCAACTTGATAGAAAAATATCAAATAAAAGGATATATCCGGCAATAGATGTTGTTTCTTCTAGTACAAGAAAAGAAGATTTATTATATGGAGAAGAAATCACAAAGAAAATATGGATTTTAAGAAAATTCTTAGCTGACATGACACCTTTAGAAGCTATTGAATTCTTGAAAGATAGAATGGTCGCAACAGACAATAACGAAGAGTTTTTAATAACTATGAACAGATAATTATTTTAACAAACTAACTATTTTATCATTACTTAAACCGTTAAAATTACCTGAAGACATCATTAAAATAACAAATTTATCCTCTGATATACTTTTAATAAATTTTAATAAATCATTTTTATCATTAATAATAATTAAATCAAAAAGATTAAAACATTCCTTAATGTAATTAGATTCTAAGTGACCTCCACTATCAAGGTTTCTATTTTTATCATAATATAACACAGATATGTCAGAGTTTTTAAAAGTATCTTTGTACTCTTTAAGAAAATCTTTATTAAAACTACTAAACGTATGTAATTCATAAATTGATATTATCTTATTATCATGAGTCTCTTTAACAGCATCAATAGTTGCTTTTAATTTAGATGGAGAATGAGCAAAATCACGATAAAATATTATTTTTTCAGAATTAAAAACTTTTTCTAACCTATTCTCAGCTCCAGTAAAATCAGATATAGACAAATAAAAATCTTTTTCTTTAACGCCTAATAATTTACAAACATTTTTCGCGGCATTTAAATTTTGAAAATTATGCTTACCTATAATTGACATTTTATATTTATTATCACAAACAAATATATTGTTATCTTGAATGCTATAACTATGTGTTTTATAAGGTATTTTTTCTACATTATTAATACTCTTAACCAAATCACAAACCACATCATCTTCTTTATTGTATATCAATGTATCAATAATAGAATTAATAAATAATTTAAATTGATTGACGTAGATTTCATTTGTAGGAAAAACATTAATATGATCCCAAGAAATACCACTTAACACAGAAATATGCGGTTTATAATGTAAAAACTTTGGTCTTAAATCTATCCTAGAAGATAAATATTCATCTCCTTCTATTAATATAATTTTAGCATCTGATATTTTGACATTATTTTGTAAACTTGGAACTTTTGCTCCTAAAATATAATCGAAATCTATGTTTTGTTTCTTCAATACATGTGACACCATAGAAGTAATTGTTGTTTTACCATGACTTCCTGCAATAACAACACGTTTTTTTTTAGTTGAATTATTAAATACAAGTTCTGGATAAGAAACAATTTCAATATTTAGTCTCCTGGCTTCAAGTAACTCTGGATTATCTTCTTTTGCATGCATACCTAAAACAATTAGATCTAAATCTTTTGTGATATTACTAACGCACCAACCTTCTTTATGAGGTAAAAGATTATGAAATTTTAACTTAGATTTGGAAGGATCATAAAATTTATCATCTGAACCTGTCACATTATAACCTTTGTTTTTCATACATATAGCCAAATCATGCATTACACTACCTCCTATTGCAATAAAATGTATATTAATCATATTATAAATGTATAAATAAATGGTATTTTATAAATTTGATATATATTATAATTTTTAACATGAAATTGTATACAATAAATACCGGCAATTTTAAATTAGATGGAGGAGCTATGTTTGGAGTTGTTCCAAAATCATTGTGGTCCAGAACAAATCCATCAGATGAAAACAATTTATGCTCTTGGGCAATGAGATCTTTATTAGTTGAAATAGATGATAAATTAATAATAATAGATAATGGAATTGGAGATAAACAAGATCATAATTTCTTAAAACATTATCATCTTCACGGAGAAGACAGCTTAGAAAAATCTCTTAAAAAAAATGGATTTTCTGTAGATGACGTGACAGATGTTTTCTTAACTCATTTACATTTTGACCACTGTGGAGGTAGCGTAAAATGGAATAATGAAAAAACTGATTTTGAATTAACATTTAAAAATGCAAATTACTGGAGTAACCAAAAACACTGGGAATGGGCTAAGAATCCGAACTCAAGAGAAAAAGCATCTTTTTTAAAAGAAAATATAATACCAATTGAAAAAAGTGGTAAAATTAAATTTGTTGAAAAAGAAGGAGATTTATTTCATAATTTTTCAACATTTTTTGTTAATGGACATACAGAATCTCAAATGATACCTAAAATAAAATACAATGATCAAACAATTGTATTTATGGCTGATCTTTTACCTTCTATAGGACATATACCTCTTCCTTACGTAATGGGGTACGACATAAGACCTTTAATAACATTAAAAGAAAAATATTTATTTTTAAAAGAAGCTGCTGAAAAAGAATTTATTCTATTTTTAGAACATGATTATAATAATGAATGCTGTACTGTCAAGATGACTGAAAAAGGAGTTAGATTGAAAAGTGTTTTTTCATTAAATGAAATATGAGAAAAAAAATTTTACTTCTGGGCTCTGGAGAATTAGGCAAAGAATTTATAATAGCTTGTCAACGTTTAGGACAACATACTATTGCAGTTGATAATTATAAAGGGGCCCCTGCAATGCAAGTATCTGATGAAAATGAAATTATTAATATGCTTGATGGTAAAGAATTAGATAAATTAATTAAAAAACACAAACCCGATATAATTGTTCCTGAAATAGAATCTATTAGAACAGAGAAATTTTATGATTATGAAAAACAAGGAATACAAGTTGTTCCTTCTGCAAAAGCAGCAAATTTTACTATGAATAGGAAGTCTATTCGTGATTTAGCTGCAAGAAAACTAAACATAAAAACAGCAAAATATTGTTATGCTACATCATTATATGAACTAAAAACAGGAGTCAATAAAATAGGAATACCTTGTGTAGTAAAACCTTTAATGTCTAGTTCAGGAAAAGGTCAATCAACTATAAAATCAGAAAAAGACATTGAAAAATCTTGGAATCACGCTATAAAAGGCTCTAGAGGTGATTTAAAAGAGGTCATTGTGGAAGAATTTATAAATTTTGATTACGAAATAACTCTTCTAACTCTAACTCAAAAAACAGGAAAAACATTATTCTGCCCTCCTATAGGTCATCGTCAAGAAAGAGGAGATTATCAAGAAAGTTGGCAGCCTATGGAAATGATTGAGTCTCATTTAAAACAAGCTCAAAATATTGCTAAAAAAATCACAACATCACTAGGAGGATATGGAATCTGGGGAGTTGAATTTTTTATAAATAATAATGGAGCATATTTTTCTGAATTATCTCCTAGACCTCATGACACAGGAATGGTAACCCTTGCTAATACACAAAATTTTTCAGAATTTGAACTACACGCAAGAGCTGTACTAGGAATACCAGTAGAAGATATAAAATTACTACAAAACGGAGCTAGTGCTGTAATTTTAGCAAAATATAAAAAATCAGATTATCCAAAATTTACTGGATTTGAAAAAGCTGGAAAAGAAAAAAATACAGATTATAAAATCTTTGGAAAACCTGAATCTAGACCTTATAGAAGGATGGGTGTAGCATTAGCATATGGTAAAGAAAGTACAACAAAATTAACAAAGAATGCGAAAAAAGTTGCTTCAATGATAAAGTGTTCATAAAATACTAATCAATAATAACTTTTTTTATTTTACCTTCGACATCAATAAAATACAATCCTTTAGATAAACCTTTTAGATTAAATTTATTTGATGCTATTTTTTGAAATCTCACCAATTGTCCTTCGTTATTAAATAATTTAATATTAACAAAATTTTTATTAAATAATATAAAACCATTTTGTACTGGATTTGGGTACATAATGACATTATCATTTTCTTCAAAAATAAATGTAGAGTTACAATCATTTTTTTGAATGAAACTCACAGTATTATTTCCAGAGTTAGGAACAACTAATATATTATCGTTCCTATTATAGTATATATCTGCAGGATAACTCATTCCAGGAGCAACTATCTGATTAGAGCTAAAATCTGAGTTAAATTTATGTATAGAATTACTACTCCAAGGAGAAATATAGAAATCTCCACAATCATCCATAGCTATGCCATCTATATTACCTAAATTAGTATTAGCTAAAATAGAATATGTAGAATCAATTAAACTTAATTCATAAATAGGAGCATTGTTTCCCCAACATACAACTAACAATCTATCATTGATATCATCGTAATAAGTTCCATTAGGAGTCTTAGAAAAAGTGCAAAAAATATTGTAATTACCTGATATAGTATTATAACGATACATTCTTTTAGCTGAAAAATCTGTTATAAATAAATCATTTTCTTTGTGAGTAATACCATTTAAAAAATTAGCATTTAAATTTTGATTTAAAATCTCTACACCACTACTATTATAACCCTTAATCCTACCACCACTGCAAGCATACAAAACACCTCCTACATATTCTAAACCATGAGGACCACTACCAACGTTATTAACAAAAACAGATATTATATTACCGCTATCGTCACATTCTAAAATTTGACCATTACTAGAATTTGAAACAAAATAACGATTGTTGTCTGAATCATATTCAACACTTTCAGGCCCATTAAAAGATTGAGATATTAATAAATTAGAAAATAAAAGAAATAAAACATAAATTATTTTTTTCATAATTATTAAATATATTTAAAATATGAAGGAATACAAAATTGTCACTTTACAAGATATGTGGAGTCAAAAAAAATTACTTAAAAAAACTTCTGACTATATTAATAAAGAAGCTGAAAATAATTGGGAAACCGTATCAGTCACAGTTGATAGCAACAATGGTAAATCTATAGTAACTCTAGCAAGAGAAAAACAAAAAACTTAACTCTTGTTTTATAAATATGGAAGTAAAAAACATAGCAAAAGGAAATTTTTTAATTTCTCAACCACATTTAGAAGATCCTAATTTCAAAAGATCAGTAATATTGTTATTAGAACATAATCAAATTGAAAGCATTGGTTGTGTTTTAAATAAATATACAAGTATGGAAATATCAGAAATAGTTAAAAAAATACCTGAAATTAATTCTAAAGTATCAATAGGAGGACCCGTAGACCAAAACATATTATTATACGTTCATCAATACGGTGAAATAATACCTGAATCTAGAAAAATACAAGAAAATATATTTTGGGGTGGTGATTTTAGTGAAATCAAAAAAGCAATAAAACAAAAAAAAATAAAAGAAAATAAAATTAGATTTTTTTTAGGATACTCAGGATGGAAAGCTAACCAACTTAAACAAGAAATTAAAGATAATAGTTGGATAGTATATGATGGAAAAAAAGATTTGATATTTAATCAAGAAAAAAATTTATGGAAAAAACATATTAAATCACTAGATGAAAAACATAGTATGTGGATAAATATGCCAGAAAATCCTAATTTAAATTGAATCACAAATACTAGTAATCAAATCATTATATAAATCAAATTTATTGTATTCATGATTGTCTATAGATTTTACACTTGAAATACCTTGAATAGAATTTGTAACAAAAACTTCATCGAAAAAACCTATTTCTTTATATTCTATTTTAGATTCTTCTAATGAATAACTATCATAAGAACTAATTAAATCTATTACTAGATTTCTCATAGAACCATCAATACACCCTTCACTAACAAAGGGAGTTTTAACGTATCCATTTTTTACAAAAAAAATATTTGATTTTGTTGTTTCAACAACTCTATTATGAACATTTAACAATATAGCGTCATCATATTTATTTTCTTTAAAATAAATGCTAGCCATTACATAGTACAAAGAACTAGATGATTTAAAAAAACTATAAGGAGTAATTTGTTTTTTTACGTTATAAGAACATAGTCTCATGTTTTTTGTTGCAAATTCAAATCCATTATATTTATTTTTTTTAAAAAAAATTATAAAATTTGATTTATTACTACTAGGCAAATAAAAACCTCCTTCTTCTCTAAAAACTATAATTTTCAATCTACCTCCTATTTTTAATTTATTTGAATTAATTGTCTTCTTTGAATTAGATAAAAAATCAGAAAAATCCTTAAAAGGAAAATCTATTTTTAAAACCAAACAAGCTTTTTTTAATCTATTAAAGTGAAATTCACCATTGTAGATTTCACTATTAATCACCTTGATAGTTTCAAAAACACCATCTCCATAATTAAAGGAACGATTTAAAACACTTATTTTATCCAAACTTAATTTTCTATTATAATTTATCAACATAACAATAAAATTTATAAATTTGCCGGATTAAAACAAACAAAAACTAAAATGAAAAAAATAATTTTATTTCTTAGCTTTATTTTAACAGCTACATTTTCTTTTTCTCAAATTGAAATTTCAGGTCAAGTAACTGATAACAATGGAATGAACTTACCTGGAGTAACAGTTATGATTAAAGATCAAAATGTAGGGACTACGACTAACTTTGATGGTAAATACAAAATTGTTGTGGATGAGACAACAAGCTCTTTGGTTTTTAGCTATATAGGATATGCAAATCAAGAAGTTGTTATAGGTGATCAAAGAACAATTAATATTGCAATGTCTATTTCTGTGATAGATTTAGATAAAGTTGTTGTTACTGCATCTAGAAAAAAAGAAAAACTACTTGAAGCTCCTGCTTCTATAGCTGTAATAGGCGCTGAAAAAATAGAACAAAACATATCTTTACAACCTATAGACAACATTCAAAACATATCTGGTGTAGATGTTTCAAAAACCGGTATAACTAGTTCTAATGTTGCCAGTAGAGGTTTTAATAATATATTTTCTGGTAGTGTTTTAACTATGGTTGACAATAGAGTTGCTTCTGTACCTTCTTTAAGAGTAAACTCTACACAACTAATACCAGGAAACAATGATGATATTGCAAGTATAGAGGTATTAAAAGGACCTGCATCTGCTATATATGGACCTTTTAGTTCAAATGGTGTAATGCATATATTAACTAAATCTCCTTTTAATATAGATGGGAATTCTGAAACTAAAGTTAGCTATGGTTTTGGAGACAGAAGTATAAAAAATGCATCTGTAAGAACTTCTACTAAACTAAGTGATAAAGTAGCTGTTAAAATTTCTGCAAATAGAATAAAAGGTAATGACTGGGAATATGTTGATCAAGCTGAAATAGATGGCGCAGCAGGATTTGCAGCAGCTAATGCGGCTAATGGTCAAAGTTGGGGCACAAATCCAAATTACATATACCTGCACAAACAAAATCCAGATTCAGCTGGAGGTAGATACTATCTAAATGACTCTGTATCTGTTGATAGAGATAACACCATAGATAACTGGAATATTGATGGTAGAATAGATTATAAAATAAATAAAGATGCTAAATTAATTTTAGCAGCAGGTCACAGTGTAATTAATGGAATAGAGCTTACTGGATTAGGAGCTGGTCAAGGGATTAATTGGACTTATGACTACTATCAAGCAAGATACACAAACAAAAGTTTCTTTGCTCAAGTTTATAAAAACACAAGCGATGCAGGAGATACGTATCTTAGAAGAAGTGGTAATTTAATTGTAGATAAATCTGAATTTATATCTTATCAGTTACAAAATACATCTGAAATGGGAGACTTATCATTAACTTATGGTATGGATGCTTTCTTAACTAGACCAAACACAGAAGGAACTATAAATGGTCAATTTGAAGATGATGATAATATAGATGAAATTGGATATTATGTACAAGGTAAATGGAAAATGAATGATAAAATTGATATCATTGGAGCTTTAAGGTCTGATCAGCATACTTGGGTAGAAGGTAATCAGATTTCACCTAGAGCTGCTTTAATTTATAAAGTTAATCCTCAAAGCACATTCAGAGCTACATACAATAAAGCCTTTGAATCTCCTTCTGCATTAAATTTCTCTTTGGATTTATTCGCAGCTAGAATGCCTATTTCTGGACCACTTGGATATGACATAGTTGGTACAGGTAATAGAAATGGATTAAATTTTAACAGAGATGTTAACGGAACTTTACAATATGTAGATTTACTAGGCAATACCTTTAGTTTAAATGACCAAATGGGTGCTAATTCAGCATATGGCATAATATATGCTGGAACAATATCTTCTGTTACAGATGGCCTTATGGCAGCTATGGGTTTAGATCAAGCTACTGCTTCTAGTATAGCAAATAGTTATGTTAACTCTGTTTTTCCTGCTATAGGAAGTTTAAGTGGTTTAACTAATGAATTAAGAGTATTTAATCCTAGTACTTTTGAGTTTAGTGAAACTATTAGTCCTGATCAAATAGTTGACATAAAAGCTTTAAAAAACTCTGTTAACGAAACTAGAGAGATTGGATACCAAGGTCTAATCACAGATAATATATCTCTATCTGTTGATGTTTGGGAAACAGAATACAAAGACTTTATAAGTCCATTAACTATACAGACACCAAATGTATTTGTTAACGCTACATCATTTGCTCAAGCATTCGCAACAGGAATAAATTACTCTGCTGCTGAATACAATGATTTACTTATGATAATAGACGCTATTGGCGGAAATGCTGATGGAAGTATGGTAGATGAAATTACAACACAAATGGCTATGTTACCTCACGGAACAGTAACACCTGATGAAAACGGTGATATTCTGATGACATACGCTAACTTTGGTAACGTGAAAGTTAACGGAATAGATATTGCTGGTACTTACTACATGTCTAGTAAAACAACATTAGGATTTGCTGGGTCATGGGTTAATAAAGATCAATTTGAGACTGAAGAGGGCTTAACTATAGCTCTTAATGCACCTAAAAGAAAATATAACTTTTCTTTTAACACAGAATTAATGAAAGATGTAAAAGTTGGATTAACTCATAGATGGCAAGCTGGATTTCCTGTCAACTCTGGAGTTTATGTAGGTGATTTACCTGAATTCAGAACAACTGATCTTAGCGTAGGATACCAAATACTACCTACAAGTAGAATAGATCTTTCTGTTCAAAATATAGGTGATAACAAACATCAACAATTTATTGGTGCACCTGAAATGGGAAGACTGATGCTATTAAGAGTATCACATACTTTCTAATAAGAAATCAAATTAAAAATAGGGTTCTTTTCAGGACCCTATTTTTTTTACAAAAAATATGAAATTATTTTTTTCTGAAAACATAGAAAAAGACATCATACACCTAGAAAATGATGAAGCTATACATTGTTTAAAAACAAATAGAAAAAAAAAACATGACACTATAAAAGTAATAGATGGAAAAGGAAATC
>MDSW01004119.1_pt1 | contig 13144 bp, 13 predicted proteins | sample 811171 | NCBI WGS metagenome assembly MDSW01 (sample SAMN05326641, study PRJNA326480) | marine metagenome | isolation source: seawater | place: Atlantic Ocean: North West | collected 2012 | reverse complement strand
GCGGGAACTAATATCCAAAAACTAAAATTATTCATTCTAGGAAAAGCCATGTCAGGTGCACCGATCATTAATGGTACAAACCAATTACCAAAGCCTCCAATCAATGCTGGCATGACCACAAAAAATACCATTAATAAACCATGTGCTGTTATAATGACATTCCATGCCTGTCCATCAGCAACTACGTCTAAACCAGGAGCAGCAAGTTCCGCTCTCATTAGAAGAGAAAAAAAACCACCAACTAATCCGGCTAGAATAGCAAATATTATGTATAATGTTCCTATATCTTTATGGTTTGTTGAAAAAAACCATCTTTTAATAAAACCAGGTTTATGATCGTGTTGGTCATGATCTGCTGTTGCTTCGTAACTCATCGTTCTCCTATTCAATAATTGTTTTATTATTTATATTATTAGCCATTGCTAATTTGTTTTTTTGTTCGCTAACCCATTTGTCAAAGTCAGCCTCATTAAGAGCTTCAATTACAATGGGCATGTAACCATGTCCAGTACCACAAATTTCAGAGCATTGTCCTCTATAGATACCTGGTTCATCAATATTAAACCAAGTTTCATTCAATCTTCCTGGCACAGCATCTTTTTTTACACCAAGTGATGGCATTGCAAAACTATGGAGTACATCACCAGCGGTAACAAGAACATGAATATTCTTATTTGCTGGAAGTACTAAATTATTATCAACAGTTAGTAACCTAACATCACCTTCTTGTAACTCATCATCAGGAATCAAATAACTTTCAAATGAGATGTCATTATGTTCTGGATATTGGTATTCCCAATACCATTGATGTCCAATAACTTTAATTGTCATATCAGGTTCAGGAATTACATCTTGCTCGTATACAAGTTTAAATGATGGAATTGCCATAACAATTAAAATAATAACAGGAATTCCGGTCCACAACGTTTCTAAAATTGCATTGTGACTCCTCTTAGATGGATTAGGGTTAGCTTTTCTTCTAAATCTAATCACAACGTAAATAATTAAAAAAAGTACAAAAATTGTAATAATTGTCATCATTATTAAAACAAAGTCATGAAGACTTAAAACACTTCGCATAACAGCACTAGAGGGAGCTTGAAATCCAAGCTGCCAGTCGAAAGGCTCCTTGGCTCTTACAGCGGATCCGAACAATGTTAAAAATAGTAAGGGTAAAAAGTACATCTTGATATGTCATATAACACTTATCAATAAATAATTCAGCTATTTACAAAGAATTTTATGCGTAATTCTTAGGACAGGATGTCGCTTATTTCTTATTTTCAACTAATGACTGCAGTGAAAATATTGCAGCAGTAGTAGCAGTATCTGATCTTAAAATTCTTTCTCCAAGAGAGACTGATATGGTTGAAGAAAGTGAAACTATTTTTTCAGCTTCTTCATTTGTAAAACCTCCTTCCGGACCAATTAAAACAGCCCACTTATAATATTGGTCAATTTTATTAGATAGAGCTTCATATATCATAGGCAAGTTTTTATGACTTTCATCACAAAAAATTAAACATCTATCTTTTGGGAAATTTTCTAAAAAATTTTCAATTTTAATTGGCTCATCTATTAAAGGAAGTGATAATCTTTGAGACTGTTCAGCTGCCTCAATAATATTCATCTTTAAATTTCTAATATTTATTTTTGATTGATCAGTATTTTGTGTAATACAAGGTACAAATCTTGATACTCCAAGTTCAGTTGCTTTTTGAATTGTTATATTCATTCGAAATAATTTAATAGGAGCAAAAATTAACCAAATATCACTTTCGTATTTTAATTCTTTAGTTTTTTTAATAACCTGAAGTACAACATTATCACGATTAATTGCGACTACTTTAGATATCCATTCGCCAGTTAGACCATCAAAAAGTAAAATATTATCTTGAGTCTTAATTCTCAAAACGTTTTTTAAAAAATGATGCTGCTTATTTTTTATGTATATCATTATATTTGATGATAATTTCTTTTCTACATACAACCGTGTTTTAGACATTTTCATAATAATAGTTTAAATATAACATCATATTCATTTATGTTGGATAGTTTAGTTTTAAAAAAAATAACTAATTATTTGGAATTAATCAGGTTTAATAAGCCTATTGGTTTTTTATTATTAATGTGGCCGTCTTGGTTTGGTTTATCGCTTTTAGATTTAGAGATTAAAACTTTGTTTTATTGGTTATTAATTTTTTTATTTGGCTCCTTTTTTATGAGAAGTGCTGGCTGTATAATAAATGATATTGTTGACAGAAATATTGATAAGTCAGTGAAGAGAACGCGGATTAGGCCTCTAGCATCAAATAAAATTAGTATTATTGAGGCGATTTTATTATTATTTATTTTTCTATTTCTAAGCCTAGTTATTCTTTTACAATTTAATTTAAATTCAATTATTTTTGGATTAATGAGTATGCCATTTGTCATTCTTTATCCCTTTATGAAACGAATTACTTTTTGGCCTCAAATTTTTTTAGGGTTAACATTTAGTTGGGGGGTGATAATAGTTTCAACACAATTTAATCAAACATTTACATTGCAATTTATTTTACTTTATTTTGCATGTGTAACTTGGACTTTAGGATATGATACTGTCTACGCATATCAAGATAGAGAAGATGATATAAAGCAGAATATTAAATCTACCGCAGTTCTTTTTGGTGAAAATGGTAGATGGTTAGTTTACAGTTGTTATAGTTTAGTTCTTTTAATTTTCGGATATTTAGGCTGGAATTCCTCAAATTCTCTAATTAGTCTGTTTATTATAGCTATCATTGGAATTTGTACGTATATAGCAATTAAAAAATGGGATATAAAGTTATCAGAAAGCTCAAATTTTTATTTTCGCCAGAATAATATTTTCGCACTTATGTTATTTGTATATTTATTAATTTTTTAATGAACTTCTCAAAAAAACAATCTGTTACATCGAGAATTATATTTAATTACCTTTTAGAGCATAAAATAAAAATATTCTTTGCTCTAGTAATGATGATTGTTTCAGCTGCTGCTACAGGATTGCACGCATGGTTAGTTAGACCAGCTTTAGATGAAGTACTCATTAAAGGTAATAAAGAAATGCTCTTCTTAATACCGCTTGCAATTATTTTAGTAACAGTAATTAAAGGAATAGCTACTTATACTCATTCATTCCAAATGAGCAAAGTAGCGCACGAAATAATTGCAAAGTTACAAACACAAATGTTTGAAAAATTAATGTATTTGAATATGAAGTTTTATAATGACTCGAAATCTGGAAATCTTATTTCTAGATTAATAAATGATACTTATTATCTTAGACTAGCAATAGTAAAATCAGTGACAGGTATAATAAAAGACTTACTGGTTATTGTTTTTTTGTTAGGAAATATGCTGTATCAGAGTTGGACTTTAACACTTTTTGCATTTTTTGCTTTTCCATTAGCACTATGGCCGATAAGAAAAATTGGAAAAAGTATTAGAAAAATTACTTATACTATTCAAAGTGAAATAGCTGTCTTTTCAAATGTTCTTGCTGAAAGTATTAGAGGTATTAAACAGGTTAAATCTTATACAAAAGAAAATTATGAAAAAAAACGTGCTTTCGAAACAATTGACTTTATAAAAAAATATTTTACTAGATCAGCTTTTATAAGCAACCGCTTAAGCCCTCTAATGGAATTTATAGGAAGCTTAGCAATAGCTCTATCAATTTATGCAGGTGGTATTTTTGTTCTAAACGAAACAATGACCACAGGACAATTTATGAGTTTTCTTGTTAGTTTATTGCTTGCTTATCAACCAGTAAAAGCACTTGGGAATTTGAATATTAGTGTTCAAGAGGGTCTTGCAGGTGCAGAAAGGATTTTTAAACTTCTTGATACTACTGAAAATAATATGGAAGAAGTATCAAAAGAAAAAAATATTAAATTAGATGGAAATATTTTATTAAAAAATATTTCTTTTGGTTATGATCATAAACTTGTACTTGATAATATAAATATAAATATCCCAAAAAATAAAAAAGTTGCTTTAGTTGGATTATCTGGCTCGGGTAAGTCAACTATTGCTAATTTAATAGCTAGATTCTTTGATAATTTTACAGGTGAAATAATAATTGGCTTAAAAGATATAAAAAAAATTCATTTAAAAGATCTTAGAAATAATATTTCAATTGTTACGCAGGAAACTATTTTATTTAATGATACAATAGCAAATAATATTAGATATGGAAAACTAGATGCATCTGAAGAAGAAATAAAAAAGGTTGCAAGTTTAGCTGGAATAACTGAATTTTCAGATACTCTAGAAAAAAAATTGGAAACGATAATAGGTGAAAGTGGCATAAAATTATCAGGTGGTCAAAGGCAAAGAGTAGCAATTGCTAGAGCTATTATAAAAGATGCTCCAATACTTATTTTGGATGAAGCAACATCATCTCTTGATAATATTACAGAAAAAGCAATTTATAAAACAATAAAAGATTTAATGAAAAATAAAACAATATTAATCGTAGCTCATAGACTAAGTACAATTGAGGACTCTGATATAATTTATGTAGTTGACAATGGTAAAATAGAAAGTTTTGGTTCTCACGAAGAACTTCTTAATACTTCAGAGATTTACAAAAAACTACAATTAAGAGAAAAATTAGAAAATGAGTTTTAAAAAAAAATTATTTAAATTTTCTTTCATACAAAAATTTTTAGCCTATGTAGGATATTTGTATATTTTATTTGTTGGATTAACTTCTAAAATAGAAATTATAAATGAAGAATTTTCAAATAAGATGTGGAAAGAAAAAAAACCTTTCATCCTAGCATTTTGGCATGGTCAATTGATGATGATTGGATATGTCTGGAAAAGTAAAACTGTTTTAAATATGTTAGCTTCAAGTCATAGTGATGGAAGGTTTGGAGCTTACATAGCTGGACATTTTAATTTAAAAAATATTTCTATTGAAGCTAAAAATAAATCCCCTTCATTAAGACAGATTTTTAAAATACTTAATAATGGTGATTATTTAGGAGTTACTCCAGATGGACCTAGAGGACCAAGTCAAAAAGTTTCTGAAGGTATAATTAAAATTGCTATTAATTCCCAGGTTCCAATTCTTCCACTGGGATTTGCATCTAGTAAAAATTTTAAGCTTAAATCTTGGGACTCCTTTTTAATAACGTGCCCCTTTTCAAAATGTAAATTTTTTTGGGGAGACCCAATTATTATACCATCAAAAACAAAAGACTCAGAAATTGAAAGATATAAGTTATTTTTAGAGGAAAAAATAAATTATTGTATGCATACTGCAAAATCAGAATTAGATGCTTAAATTATATAAGTTTTTAAGTTACATTATCGTTCCGTTTATTTTAGTTAATTTATTTCTAAGATTAATAAATAATAAAGAAGACAAGAAAAGATACAAAGAAAGACTAGGTAATACAAATTACAATTTAAAATTATTTAAGAAAGTAATCTGGATACATGCTGCTAGTGTCGGTGAATTTAAATCTTGTAATTTAATAATTGAAAAATATTATAATGATTTTCAAATATTAGTTACAACAACAACAAAATCATCAGCTGAATATATAAATAAGTATTATTACAATAAGGTAATACATCAATATATACCTTTTGATGTTCCATCATGGTGTTCAAAATTTATATATCATTGGAAACCCTCATTAGTTTTATGGATCGAGTCAGATATTTGGCCCAATATGTTAAAAATTATCAGAGATAAAAAAATCAAAAGTTTTTTTATAAATGCTAGAATATCACCTAGATCTTTTAAAAAATGGAAAAATCTAAAAAAATTGTATTCAATATCTTTAAGCACATTTGATAAAATTTATGCTCAAAGTCCAAATGATTTAAATCGTATCAAGATATTAAGTAATTTATCCGTTGATTATATAGGCAATCTAAAATTATCGAATAATCTTAAAAATAAAATTAATCAAAATAATAAAAAAAAATTTCCAATAATGTTAGCTAGTACACATAAGTCTGAGGAAGAGATAATATTAAAAAATTTAAAACAAATTATAAATAGATACCAATTAAAGCTGTGCATTGCACCAAGACATCCAGAAAGAATAATTCATATAAGTAAATTTTTGATAAAAAATGATTTTTCATATTCATTAGATAGTGAAGAAAAAAATTTTATAGATGATGTCATAATAATAGACAGTTTTGGCAAATTAGATTTTTATTTTAATAATAGCGAAATAGTGATTTTAGGAGGTTCTTTCATTCGTAAGGGAGGTCATAATCCCATAGAACCTGCAAAATATGGTTGTGCAATTATAAGTGGAATTCATATATATAATTGGCAAAATATTTATGATGAAATGTTGAAGAATGAGGCTTGTATAATTATGGATAATATTGACAATTTGGGACATGTAGTTGAAAAACTCATATCAAATAAAAATATTCTTGAAGATACTAAAAAGAAAGCACTGGACTTTTCAAAAAAAAGATTTTTTGATAATGAATCTTTGTTTGATGAAATAAACTTGATTTTGAATTAATGTTAAAAGCACCTAAATTTTGGTATAAAAAAAATGATACATATTTATCAAATACATTGTATCCACTTTCTTTATTATTTAGATTTGGTACTAAACTCAGAAATATAGTAAGTCGGCAAAGAATATCAGACCTACCAGTGATATGTATTGGAAATATCGTTGTTGGGGGAGCTGGCAAAACGCCTGTAGCTTTGAAGTTAGGTTTACTACTAAAACAAAGTGGTTTTAAACCTCATTTTGTATCCAAAGGTTATGGAGGAATTGAAAATAATAATACTCTTGTAAAAGAATGGCATTCAGCTCAAAGTGTTGGTGATGAGTCTATTTTACTTTCAGAAATAGCACCAACCTGGATAGGAAAAGATAGAAATAAATCATTTATGTTAGCTAAAGAAAATGGTGCTGATTGTATTATTATGGATGATGGATTTCAAAATCCTACATTACAAAAGGATTTTTCAATTATTGTAATAAATGGTGAACAAGGTTTTGGAAACAAAAGAGTGATTCCATCTGGACCATTAAGAGAGAGTATTTCAAGAGGTATTTCAAGAGCAAATTTAATTATTGTCATTGGTGAAATTGATGAGGATATCAAAAGAAAAATATCTAATAGTGTTCCATTAATTCATGCTAAATTTCAAATTAGTAGAAATAATAAAATATATAAAAATCAAAAAGTAACTGCATTTGCTGGAATAGCTTATCCAGAAAAATTTTATAATTCTTTGAACGAACAAGGAGCTATATTAGAAAAGAAAATAAGTTATCCTGATCACCATATTTTTGATGAAAACGATATGTTAAATTTGGCCGAAACTGCAAATATTACAAAATCAGTACTTGTTACAACTAAAAAGGATTTTGTTAGAATTCCCAAGTCATATAGATCATTGGTAAGCACTTTAGATGGTGAAATAGAGTTTGAAGATGAAGGAATATTGATGGAAATATTAAATAATTTGTTAGAAAATAAAATTAATGAAATTTCTTTATGAAGAAAATCTTTTACTTACTAGAGTACATTGTTGTTATATTAATTTACTTATTAAATAAATTTCTACCATTAAATTTATCAGTTAAGTTTTCATCAATTGTATTTATGACGTTTGGTAGGTTTACTAAAGCAAATAAAACTGCAATTAATAATTGTAAACATGTTTTTCCAAATCTTGAAGAAAGAGAAATCAAAATAATTATTAAAAAAAGTTGGGATAATCTTGGTGTAACAATTTGTGAACTATTAAGATTAAATGAAATTTTTGATAAAAAAAAAATAAAATATAATAAGTTGGAAAATATTAATGATTGTATAAAAAATAAAAAACAGGCAATTTTTATCAGTATTCACCAATCTAATTGGGAAGTATTAGTTCCAAGTTTGGATAGAATTGGAATAAATATTGGTGGTATTTATAGACATATAAATAATGTTTTTATTGACAAACTAATACTTAATATCAGAGAAAGCTCACTAGTATCAAAACAAAGTTTTTATACACCTAAAGGAAAGAAAAGTGCCAAAGATATTGTTGATGCCATCAATAATTCTTTATCTATTGTATTATTAATTGATCAAAAAGACTCATCAGGTGAAGATGTAATGTTTTTCAAAAAAAAAGTTAAAACTCAAATAGGTTTTTTAAAATTGGCTAGAAAATATAAATTACCTATTATACCAATACAAAATAAAAGAGTCAAAAATGGTAATATAGAACTAACTTTTTTAGAGCCATTTTACCATAATGATTTAAAAATAAATGATATTGAAATGATGGAAAAAATTCATAATAGAATTGAAAAATGGATAATATCTGAACCAAGTCAATGGTTCTGGCAACATAAAAGATTTAGTTAATTTTTTTTACTTTAATCTCAATTGTACTATCAATAAGTTTAACAGAAAGGTTGTCATTAGTATTAATTTTTTTTGAATTCTTAACGACTTTATTTTTGTCCATCAAAATTGAGTATCCCTTTTTAAGATTTGAGTATATTGAATTTGAACTTAATAATCTGATATTAGATTTATATTTTTCAAGTTTATTCTTAAAATTATTTATTGTATATAAATTTAGATTTTTAGAAAGATTTTTTATTTTTGTTTTTTTTAAATTAATTGATGCCTCTGGAGAATTGATAGAGGTTACTGGATTAAGGAGTTTTAATTTTGATATTTTAAATTTATTTTCTATTGTAGAAGTCAAATTTTTATAATCATCTAAAAGTTTATTTTTAAATTTATTTAATATGGAGCTAGGAGATTTAAGAAATTTGTTTAAATATTCATAATTTTCTTTTTTTGATTGTACATGTGAATTAATTTTTGTGTTTAATCTGAGTTGTATATTTTTAATTTTTTCAATTAATTCAAATCTTACTGGAATTGCTTTTTCAGCCGCTGCAGTTGGTGTTGATGCTCTCATGTCAGAAACTAAATCAATAATGGTTGTATCTGTTTCATGACCAATAGCCGAAATAATTGGTATTTTAGATGTAAAAACACTTGTTGCAAGCTTTTCATCATTAAATGTCATTAGATCTTCTGTGCTTCCTCCCCCTCTGGCAATAATGATGACATCTGGTTTATTTAATTTCATCTTATTGAATCCTTCAATAGCAGTTATAATACTATCCACTGCATCAACTCCTTGTACAGATACAGGCCAAATATCTAAAGGCATTGGAAACCTGTCATTGACCCTATTAATTATATCATAAACTACAGAACCAGTAGGAGAAGTAATTATACCTAGACGATTTGGCAAAAATGGAATTTTAAGTTTGTTATTAACATCAAAATATCCTTTTTTTTGGAGTCTTTTTTTTCTTTCCTCAATTAATTTTAAAAGTGCTCCTTCTCCGGCAATTTCAATTTTATCTATATCGATTTGGTAAGTTGTCTTATACCGTGACCAAGTAGTTATTTTGCCCGTTGCAATAATTTCTAGTCCCTCTTCAGGGTTAATATCTATATATTTTTTTTTCTGGTCCCAAATAACACCACTTAAAATTGAATTTTCATCTTTAAGAGTTAAATAAATTTGACCTCTTGTTGCTGTTTTAATCTCTGATATTTCTCCTTTAATTCTTACGTAATTGAAATTAGACTCAATTACTTCTTTAAATGATTTGTTAAATTCAGAAACACCAAACTCAGGTATATTTATTTTTTTAATCATTATTTTTTTTGAAAAATTTTTTTAATAACGCGCTACATTCTCTTTCCATAATGCCTCCGTAAACTGTTGGCATAAAAATATTTTTTCTTTGATAAGCTAGTCTAAATTTTTCAATTCCTCCATTTTTTTCGTCATATGCTCCAAAATAAATATTTTTTAAATGAACTTCGCTTGCAGCACTTGCACACATTGTACATGGTTCTAAAGTAATAAATAATGTCATATTTTCTAAATATTTGAGTTTTAATTTTTCACAAGTCTGATTAATTAAATTTAATTCACAATGTTTTATAGCATTATTATCTCTATTGGTCGTATTATGAGCTCTCGTAACAATTTTACCAGATATATTATCAATGAGTATTCCACCAACTGGAAACTCATTTAAATTAAAAGCTTTATTAGCCTCAATTATTGCTTCTTTCATATAAAAATCAACGTTCATGATGGAACACACCCAATATGTATATTATAAATAAGTTATAATGAAAAAACCGATTATTGGAATAACTCTTGATAGTGAAAAGAAGAAAACATACTCTAAGTTTCCTTGGTATGCGTTAAGAGAAAATTATTTAACCTCATTAAGTAAATTTGATGCAATACCCTTTCCATTAATTCATGAAAATAAATATATTAATGATTTTTGTAAATTAATTGATGGCTTAATAATCACTGGTGGAAATTTTGATATTGATCCAAAAAAATATAAAGCAAATAATACTAAATCTAAAAATATTAAAAATAAAAGAACTAATTTTGAAATTAAAATTTTCAATAATTTTTTTAAACTTAATAAACCGATTTTAGGAATTTGTGGTGGAGCTCAACTTATCAATGTAGCTTGTGGAGGTACACTAATACAAGATTTAAAAAATAAGCCTATTAATCATGAGCAAATAAATCCAAGAAATCAAACAAGTCATACTGTTAATATTTATAGAAAAAGCCTGCTTTATAAAATATGTGGTAATAATAAAATTAGAGTTAATAGCGCACATCACCAATCTGTAAAGAAAATTGGTAAGGACCTTAACATATCATGTAAAGCTAATGATGATGTCATCGAGGGTATAGAGCATAAAAACCATAAATGGTGTATTGGTTTACAGTGGCATCCAGAATTTTTAATTACTAAATATGATTTAAAAATAATAAAAAATTTTATCAATGAAACAAAGTGAATATTAGAATATCAAAATATTTATCAAATGCTGGTATTTGTTCAAGAAGAGATGCAGAAAAACTTATAATTGAAAAAAAAATAAAAATTAATAATCAAATATGTATTCATCCAAGTCACAAAGTAAATGATTTTGATATTGTTAAATTTAATAATAAGATAGTTAAAAAATCAAATGTAGTTGAATTATGGAAATTATACAAACCCGTTAAATATATTTGTAGTACAAAAGATAATTTACAAAGAAAAAAAATTTTTGATCTATTACCTAAAAAATTAAAAAAATTAATTAGTATTGGAAGATTAGATTACATGAGTGAAGGATTAATTTTGCTAACAAATAATGGTGATTATTCCCGATATCTTGAACATCCATCTTCAAATTTTGAGAGAATATATAGAGTTTGCATTAGCAATAAAATACGAAATGAATATTTAAAAAAAATAAATAGAGGAATTATAATTGAAGGAATAAACTACAAAAAAGTAAGGGTCGAATTTGATAAGAAAATAAAAAATCATAATTGGTTAATTTTCAAACTTAAAGAAGGAAAAAATAGAGAAATTAGAAATATTTGTAATTATTTTTCGTGGAATATTGTTAAATTAATAAGAATTGGATTTGGCCCATATAAACTTGGCAATCTTAAAGAAGGCCAATTTCAAAAATTGAAACAAATTGTTAAATGATACGTATTACTGGAGGTAAGTTCAAAGGCAAAAAATTATCTAGTATTACTAATTTTGTACGACCTACCTCTTCCTTAAAAAGAGAAGCATTTTTTTCAATTATAAAAAGTCATTCAATTAAAAATTCAATTAATATTTATGAAAATAAAATTTTTTTAGATCTTTTTGCAGGAATTGGAACAATGGGTTTAGAAGCAATTTCCAGAGGAATGAGTGAAGTAATATTTTTTGAAAATAATGTTGAGGTTATAAACGTGTTGAAGAAAAATTGTTTTACGATTTGTAAAAATAATGAATTCACAATTTATGAAGAAGATCTTGTTAATTCAGAATTACAAATAGATTTTGGAAATATTTCAGTAATATATATTGATCCACCTTATGCTAAATATAATTTAACAAATCTTTTAGAAAATTTAATAAGTAAGATTAATAATAAAACAATAATAGCTTTAGAATTAGGTATTAAAGATAATTTAAAAATACCAGAAAATATTAATGTATTTCAAAAAAAACAATATGGTAAAACTATAATTTATTTTTTAAGTTTATCTTAGATAAGACTTAGTTAGTTTCTTACCTTGTTCAACAGCAGGTTGATCAAATGGATCTACATTTAAATAAGTACACGAAGCAATTGTTTCCATTATACTAAATGATAACAATTTACCTAAATTTTTTTCATCTATAATAGGTATGTGGATTTCTCTAAAATTAAAATTGTTTTGTTTAAAAGTTTCTAGAGTTGCACGCTGCTCAGCTTGCATTAAATCTCCCATTGTTTTATTTTTAAAATAGTCAATATTTGTATTTTTAAATAATTGATCATTTATTTTTATCCCCTTATTTGAGTGATCTGTAGTGATGAAAGTAAAATACTTATCTCTTGGTCCCTCTAAATATAATTGTAATTGACTATGCTGGTCAGTTGTTCCAACTGAATGAATTGCAGTTATACCTTTATTATCTTTTCCAATACTTTCTGCCCAAAGTTGTAGATACCATTTACCAAAAAAAAATAGTGAGTCTGAGTATGTCATTAAAACATTATTTGTAAAATGTATATTATTCTCATGTGTTAAATATCTTCCAAGATCATTTGGACGATATGTTTCAATATTATTAATAACCTCAGATGCACCACTTAAAAGTTCATAAACATTTAACCCAGAAATTATTGCAGGAACCAAGCCTACGTTGGTAAATATAGAATATCTCCCCCCAATATTTTTTTGATGTTCTAATAATAAACAATTATTTTCTTTTGCAATTCTAAAGAGAGGAGACTCTTTAAATTCTGTTATAATTAATGTGTTAGAAAAAAAATTTTTAACCTTATTTGCTTGAATAGCTTTTTCATACAAACAAGAAAATTGAGATAATGTTTCAGGTGTTGTCCCAGATTTTGAAATAACCAGAAAAGCAGTTGTATCAAAATTTACATTTTCAAAGTTTTTTTCAAAATTTACAGGATCAACATTATCATAAAATTCTAAAATTATGTTTTTATTAAAAATAATATTATTTAAGGCTCTTGCACCTAAATTTGATCCTCCGGT
>MDSW01158932.1_pt1 | contig 13145 bp, 12 predicted proteins | sample 811171 | NCBI WGS metagenome assembly MDSW01 (sample SAMN05326641, study PRJNA326480) | marine metagenome | isolation source: seawater | place: Atlantic Ocean: North West | collected 2012 | reverse complement strand
CAAATGGATTATCAATGACTAATCTCAGGTCACCATCGTGCATGCCATGCTCAATGACTTTGGCACAATGTGTGATTAATCCGGTGAACATAAATATAAAACCACTACCGAGGGTCGGACTCGAACCGACACGATGTTACCATCACCAGATTTTGAATCTGGCGCGTCTACCAATTTCGCCATCCCGGCATATACCTTAATATTATATACTACTGCGCTCAGATAGCTTAACTAAATCTAAATGGTTGTAAGGTGTTGCTCGAAGATTTTGATTTCGAATTGCCAGAAAGCTTAATTGCACAACATCCGTCACCCAGTCGGGGTGACGCTAGACTTTTAGCAGTAAATATGAAGTCTAGATCCTTAGGCGATAATTTCGTCCGCGAGTTACCCTCGTTCCTAAATGAGGGTGACTTATTGGTTCTGAATGATACTAAAGTAATTCCTGCTCGTCTTTATGCGAGAAAAAAAACAGGTGGCACTGTTGAGATCTTAGTGGAAAGAGTTTTGTCGAAAAACGATGTTTTAGTCCGTTTGCGGGCTAACCGGTCTCCCAAAGTTAATGATCAACTTGAGGTTATGCCCGTTGGAGAACTAACCATAACACAAAAAACAGATATTTTTTGTACACTTTCGAGCCGTGGTCCCGTAAGTTTGGAGGAAATATTTCGGCGCTCGGGACATATACCGCTTCCGCCATATATCAAAAGAGCAGATTTACCAGTTGATAGTGATAGATACCAAACCATTTTTGCAAGGAAACCAGGTGCGGTAGCAGCCCCTACCGCTGGTTTGCATGTAACTAATGATTTGTTAGAGGCTATTGTAAAAAAGAGAGTTGACATAGGGTTTTTGACTCTCCATGTAGGCTCAGGAACATATTTGCCGATTAAGAGTGAAAACTTTAATAATCATCAAATGCATGAAGAACGCATAGTCATAGACACAAAGCTATGCGAGCAAATTAACTCTGTAAAAAAAAGGGGGGGTAGAATCTTCGCGGTAGGAACCACAGTTTTAAGGGCTTTAGAAACCATAGCCAGGACACCTGGGAGACTGAAACCCTATTCCGGTGAAACCAAATTGTTTATCCGGCCCGGCTTCCGTTTCAATGTGGTCGACTATTTGTTTACGAATTTCCACATGCCAAAATCTACTCTTTTCGTATTGCTCAGTGCTTTTGGGGGGATAGGTTTGGTGCAGAAAGCATATAAACACGCTATAAAAAGGAAATACCTTTTTTATAGCTATGGTGATGCTATGTTAATCCCAAAAAACATCTCAGACTGAGATTTTTTTAAAATGAGCGAAGCAAAATTTAAACTTGAGGCCAAAGAGGGCCTGGCTAGAGCTGGAAAGATTACCACTGCCCGTGGCACCATAATTACTCCCGTCTTCATGCCTGTAGGTACTTATGCGAGTGTTAAATCGGTTTCTCCCAAAGATTTAGAGGAATTGAGTGCCCAGATAATTCTGTCTAATACCTTTCATTTGATGTTAAGGCCTGGGGTGGAGGTCATAAAAAAGCACGGGACTCTCCATGATTTCATGAATTGGAATAAACCTATTTTGACAGACTCAGGTGGTTTTCAAATCTACAGTTTGGGAGCAAATGCTAAGGTTGACGAAGATGGAGCGCACTTCAGATCTCCAGTTAACGGCGACAAAGTGTTTTTGTCTCCCGAGCAATCTATCGACGTGCAGAGAATCTTGGGCTCTGACTTAGTAATGTGTTTTGATGAGTGCACGCCTTATAGCCAGGATAAAACCAAGGTTAGACGATCTATGGAACTATCGATGCGTTGGGCTGCGAGGAGCAAGGAAGCTTTCGGCGAAAATCCTGGTGCGTTATTTGGAATTGTGCAGGGAGGGATGTTTCCAGATATGCGGGAAGAATCGGCAAATTTTCTTGTTAATCTGGGGTTTTCCGGTTACGCAATAGGTGGCCTGTCAGTAGGCGAATCTAAAAAAGAGATGGAACTCATGACAAGGCATACCACGGCATTTTTGCCAGAAGATAAGCCCCGTTATTTGATGGGAGTAGGTTCTCCTTCCGACTTGGTGCGCGCGGTTGATTCGGGCGTTGATATGTTTGATTGCGTTCTCCCCACACGCAATGCCCGAAATGGTCACTTGTTTACTCGCAATGGTGTGGTGAAAATTAGGAATGCTGCCAATAGATACAGCTTAGATCCCATAGATCAAGACTGTAAGTGTTATACCTGTGAGCATTTTTCTAGGGCTTATTTGCACCACTTGGATCGATGTAATGAAATGTTGGGAGCACAACTCCAAACTATTCATAATTTGCATTTTTATCTGGAACTCATGGAAAAAATGAGAAGCAGTATTATCGCCGGGAGTTTTCAAGAGTTTAAAAGTCAATTAATTTCTGTCTACGGATAGTTACGTTAGGACATTGTTGTTAGAATGGTGCTTTATAGCAAATAAGACCACGAAATATATTCCACCAGCCGAGGTATAAAGAAAAGTCATGGGTTATTTTATTCAAAATAGCGTAGCACAAACTGCGCCCGCTGCTTCGCAGGGAGCAAGTCTCGCGTCATTTGTTCCGCTTATTATTCTTTTCGTTGTTTTCTATATCTTTCTTATAAGACCACAGATGAAGCGTCAAAAAGAGCACACGAAGATGGTAAGAGAGCTCTCCGTCGGTGATGAGGCCGTTTCGAATGGGGGTTTGCTTGGAAGAATAACTGAAGTAAATGAGCATTTCGTAAGGTTAGAAATAGCGAAGGGTGTTGAAGTTAATTTACAGAAAAACGCCGTTTCACAAGTAATGCCAAAAGGCACCTACAAAGCGAATTCCTAACGATTAATTTATACTTAAAACGTTTTCTATATCATTGGACCTAAAAATAAAGTGAACCAATATCCTTTGTGGCGTTATCTTCTCCTGTTCGCGGTCTTGTTAGTGGGAGGGCTATATGCTTTGCCAAATATTTTTCCCCAAGATCCTGCCCTGCAGATTTCTGAGAGGAGAGGGGGTGCAGTAGACATATCTATCAAAAAGCTCATAGAAAATACCATAGCCGAGAACAAATTGCAGGTGAAGGCCGTAAAGACCACCAATAAACAAATTGAAATCACTTTTCGAGAAAACTCATTGAGGCGTCAGGCTGCAGAAGTCATTAGAGAAAAATTAGGAGATGATTACGTAGTAGCTTTTGGATTGGCCCCAACAAGCCCCAGCTGGTTGTCTTACATCGGTGCTAAACCGATGTACATGGGGCTGGATCTTCGAGGAGGCGTCCACTTTTTGTTGCAAGTAGATACCTCTTCTGTAGAGACACAAAATCTGGACCGACTCATCTCTGAATTGCGTGCTGCGTTTCGCGAAGAAAGTATACGATATCGCTCGATTCGTAGAGAATCTGAAAAGGTTAAGGTCGTCTTTCTAAATCCTGGCATGAAGGAACTGGGCAAATCTTTATTAAAAATACAATTCAAAGATCTCGCTCTAGATTTTGAAGAGAGTGAATCAGTCGATTTGGTTGTTAACGAAGAAGCGATGAAAGAAAGTATAGAGAATGCTTTACAACAAAATCTGACTACTCTCAGAAATAGGGTCAACGAGTTTGGGGTTTCAGAGCCAGTCATTCAACGACAGGGCGCCAGTAGGGTGGTTGTTCAATTGCCGGGTGTGGAGGATACTGCTTTAGCCAAGAAGATTCTTGGTGCTACAGCCACCTTAGAGTTTCGAATGGTGTTTCTTGACGGGGACCCTAGAAGTGCTGAACGAAGTGGGCGTACTCCTATTGGCGCAAAACTATTGAAGGAGCGTGACGGTTCTCCCGTGCTTGTTGAAAAACGTGTTCTTTTAACTGGCAAATACGTTATTGATGCTTCTTCGGGGCTGGAGCAACAAAGTGGTAGTCCTGCAGTTTTTGTTACTTTGGATGGCAAAGGTGCGCGGATTTTCAGTAAGGCAACTAGGGAGCGTATTGGAAAACCTATGGCTGTTGTTTTTATTGAGCAACGTGATGGACGGGCAATTGAAGAGGTGATAAATATTGCCACAATTCGTGATCAACTCTCAAAGCGCTTTCAAATCAGTGGGCTCGAGTCAACGGATGAAGCGAGAACCTTGGCTCTTTTGCTAAGGGCAGGTTCGCTGGCTGCACCAATGGAAATAATTCAAGAAAGGACGATTGGACCAAGTTTAGGCTCTGAAAATATAAGAATGGGAGTGCAATCGACTGTTTTAGGTATGGCTCTTGTCCTGGTTTTTATGGCGATCTACTACCGCGGTTTTGGGCTGATAGCAAATGTTGCCCTTCTGACGAATTTTGTTTTGATTATCGCGCTACTTTCCATGTTGCAAGCCACTCTCACACTGCCTGGTATTGCTGGTATAGTTTTAACTGTTGGCATGGCTGTTGATGCGAATGTCCTTATTTTTCAGAGAGTGAGAGAAGAGCTTGCAAACGGCAATTCTCCCCAGATGAGTATTAGCGCAGGCTATAATAAAGCTTTCTCTACCATAGCAGATGCTAATGTTACTACTTTAATAGCAGCAATAGTTTTGTTTAGTTTCGGCACTGGACCGATTAAAGGATTTGCAGTCACGTTGTCCTTGGGGATTCTAACATCGATGTTTACGGCCATCATGGGCACTAGGGCGGTGGTGAATTTAGTTTACGGCAAGAAGAAACTTAAAGACTTGAATATTTAGGATGAGAAAATTGATGAAGGGCAAAAGACAATTAGATTTCGTCGGCAAGAGAAGGCTAGCAATTTCTGTTTCGTTTTTTCTGCTATTTTCAGCTGTCCTTTCTCTCTTTTTTGTTGGTCTTAATTTGGGTATTGATTTTACTGGAGGAACGGCTGTAGAACTGGCTTATGATGACGCTGTTTCCTTAGAAGAGGTGCGGTCCAGTCTCAAGAATTCGGAGTATGAGGGTGCGTTAGTGCAAACCATTGGTTCTTCTAATTCAATCTTACTCAGGTTGCCTCCTCTCGAGAACATGACCAGCGTTGCCCTAAATGAAAGAGTAAATGAACTCCTACCTGGTTCGGAAATAAGGTTAGTGGATTTTGTTGGACCTCAGGTAAGTCAAGAGCTAGCAGAGGATGGGCTTCTAGCTTTGATTTATGCTTTAGGAGGGATACTAATTTACGTCATGATACGGTTTACATTTAAATTTGCGGTGGGTGCTATAGCGGCTATCGTACATGATGTGTTAGTGACGGTGGGTTTTTTTTCTATTTCTCAATTAGAGTTTGATCTAACAGTTCTTGCGGCGATTTTAGCGGTAATAGGCTACTCCCTGAATGACACTATTGTGGTCTACGATAGAATTCGTGAGAACTTCCGACGTTTGAAGAAAGACGAAGATGCCGAATATGTCATTAATAGTTCCTTAAACCAGACCTTGTCCCGGACGCTTGTAACCTCTGGAACGACTTTAGCAGTTGTTATGTGCCTATATATTTTTGGGGGCGAAATGATCCGAGGATTCTCCATTGCACTTGCTGTAGGAATTTTGATCGGAACATATTCATCAATATATGTTGCTAGCAGTGCTTTGATTACCATGCAGATTTCAAGGCAGGACTTGCTATCAGAGAGTCGAGAAGAAAAATCGATGAAAGAGAGTGAGTCCTTCTTGGATAGCAAATAAAGTGTGTTCCCTTGGAATCGGCTCAAATTCTTTTTGATGCAAACATAACTGGACTGGAGTACCCCATAAAAGAACTGGCTTCAGCTAGAAGTTTTGATGGGCGGATAATTAATGCTAGCCACCTAAAAGAGAGCGAAGTTTTGATTGTCAGATCGGTGACAAAAGTGGATAGAAGTTTGCTGGGTGATAGTAAAATTAAGTTAGTTTGCTCTGCTACCGCGGGCCTAGAGCATGTTGATGTCGATTATTTGTCAAAATCGGGAATAAAATTTTTTTCTACCCAAGGTTGTAATTCTAAAGCGGTAATGGAATACACGGTTAGTTGCGTTTTTTCTTACGCTGCTTGTCGAGGAGTATCCCCTCGTTCACTCAGAGTAGGTATTGTTGGGTATGGAAACGTTGGAAAACAATTAACAAAGATTCTTGGTCGCATAGGCATAAAGACTCTAATTAATGATCCTCCTTTGCAAGAACGGGATGGTGACTCTTCTATTTTTTCTACAATGCAACAAATCTTGGATTGCGATGTAGTAACTATGCATGTTCCATACAATGGGGAAGGAAGGTTTCCAACTAAGGATTTATTTGACGAGGGAAAGCTTAAAAGATTGAAAAGATCGGCACTCATCATTAACACCGCGAGGGGTGGGGTGATAAATGAGTTGGATTTATTGAAGGTGATCAAAGAAAGGGATGATTTGTACGTCGCGCTTGATTGTTGGGGCGGTGAGCCCAGAATAAACAGCGGCTTGGTTCAAGCGGTTTGGAGGGCAACTCCCCACATCGCTGGTAGTAGTTTAAGTTCCCGAGAGCGCGCTGTCTCAGCACTTCTAACTAGATTGGAAGAGTATTTTGGGTTTACAGATGGAGTCTCGAAAAATTCAGATAGACTCGGTGCTCGACGGAAGCCGATAATCCTTTCGGAAACTGATAACTTGGTTAAGCTTTTTGAGAAAGTAATGCCACTGGGTCATATAACTTCTGAGATGAAACAGTTGGAAGTTGATTCTTCGGGTGCTTCCGAAGGAAGGCTATTTGATGAGCTAAGAAAAAAATATAGCGATCGAAGAGATTTCTGTTTTTACCAAGTGGAATTTAGTTCCGCGGAAAAAGATTTAGCTGCGAAACTCGGTTTTGGAATAAGGGCATAAGGGCGATTAGAGTTTAAATTAAGAGTCAGAGGTAATAATGAATAAAAAAACAATGATAGGCACTCCATTACGCAAAAATGCCACCCGTCTATTGTTGATGGGTTCTGGCGAATTAGGGAAGGAGGTCGCGATAGAAGCAATGCGACTAGGTTTGGAAGTAGTGGCTGTGGATCGATATGTGAACGCGCCTGCCATGCAAGTTGCCCACAGAGCTCATGTCATTGATATGCAAGAGCCCGAAAGCTTGAAGGGCCTAATCGAGCTGGAGAAACCAGATTTTCTCGTTCCCGAGATAGAGGCAATTGCTACCAAGGTTTTGGTGGCCATTGAGGCTGAGGGATTGACCGTTTGCCCCACAGCAAGAGCAGTAAACCTCACAATGAACAGGGAGGGTATCAGGATGCTGGCGGCATACGAGCTTGGGCTGCCTACTTCTCCGTATCTATTTGCAGGGACTCAATTAGAGTGTGTCGAGGCTGTTCGGGAAATTGGTGTCCCCTGCATCGTAAAACCGGTGATGAGCTCTTCAGGAAAGGGACAAGTTTTAATCAAAAATCAAAATGATGCAGCGTCGGCTTGGGATAAGGCTGTATCGGAAGGCAGGGGTAATGATGCCAAGGTGATAGTTGAGGGTTTTATCGATTTTGATTTTGAGATCACTCTCCTTACGGTAAGGCATCGCGGAGGGACCCTATTTTGCAGGCCCATAGGTCATACTCAGATGGATGGCGATTATCGTGAGTCGTGGCAGCCACAGGAAATGTCCAAAGAAGCACTACAGAAAAGTCACCATATTGCTGAAACTGTTACTAAAAGCTTAGGGGGCTGGGGCGTTTTTGGCGTGGAGCTGTTCGTAAAAGGAGACGAAGTCTGGTTTAGTGAGGTTTCTCCAAGACCGCACGACACAGGCCTCGTTACCCTAGTTAGTCAGCATGTGTCCCAGTTTGCCTTGCATGTAAGGGCTTTGCTTGGTGTTGACCTGACTGAAATCGAGCTAGGAGACATGTGCGGCGCTAGCGTTGCCATTTTAGGAGAAGGGGAGGGTACAACCATAGATTATAGTGGTTTATCGGATGCACTATCGGTACCGAATTCAGACTTTCGTATCTTTGGAAAACCGGAGGTGGTTGGCAAGAGACGGTTAGGTGTTGCTTTAGCGTCAGCTTCAGATGTTAGAGATGCAAAGAAAAAAGCAAATCTAGTGGCCGCAAATGTGGATATAGAAATCAAGCCATGATGTGAAGAGTTAAACTAGCTTGTTGTTCCTCATAAAATAGCCTACCTTCTAGCATATGTGGAGCATTCGTTGATAATGATATAACTGGGTAAAGGTTTGCTCCCAAGGTTTAATAACGGCAAAATAAGGCATAATTTTTAAACGAGGTGAACTTTAGATATGAAATTTCTTTTAGTTGTTTTGCTCAGCTTTTTCTTTCTTAACCCAAGTTTTGCGGAAAATCAGATTTTGGATCCAGAAGAAGTAATAAAGAACACCACCGAGCAGGTGCTAGAAAGGGTTGTTAGGGATAAGGAAGTGCTAAAGGATAATCCTGGAGATATGTTTCGACTTGTGTCCGATTTGATTTTTCCACATTTTGATTTCGGTGTAATGTCCCATTTTGTGATGGGGAAGAATTGGAAAGAGTTAAATGACAAAAAAAGACAAGAGTTCATGGATCAGTTCCGTAAGCTACTCGTCCGAACTTATGCCTCCGCACTTCTTGAGTTCTCCGATCAGAAAATAAGTTATGTTCCAGATGATGGTGGTGTGCAAGCTAAGACTGCAAAAGTATTACAGAAGATTGAAACAGGAGCCGGAGAGCCAATGCTAATTTCTTACAGGCTCCATAACCGTAATGTTGATTGGAAGGTTTTCGATGTTTCAGTAAGTGGGGTTAGTTTGGTTAAAACCTACCGGGCATCTTTCCAGTCCATTGCGAACTCGGAGGGAATAGATGGGCTTATAAGTTCTCTCAAGAAAAAAAATGAGAAATTTGGCAATTTATAGTATTCAGGGTTTTTTAAATTTTTGACAAAGTGGAAAAGTTTATGGAAAGTTCAGAAATTCAACGAATGATATCCGAAGGTATACCCGACGCAGAGGTGCATGTTGATGGTGACGGCTCCCACTTCATTGCTAGAGTGATATGCGAAAAATTTGACGGACTACCGTTAATTAAACAACATAAGATGGTGTATGCGACTCTTGGAGAGACCATGGGTGCTGATATCCACGCTTTGTCAATTCAGACTTATACCAGACAATCATGGGAAAAAGCTCAATTGTTTAAGGTTAATTAAGGCGGTAGTTTCAAAGTGGATAAACTCATTATCCGGGGTGGCATTCCTCTGACCGGAGAGGTCAATATTTCCGGAGCAAAAAATTCTGCCCTACCTATACTGGCCGCCGCTCTACTGGCCGAAGAGCCCGTGAGAATAGGAAACGTGCCACACCTGCATGACGTGACCACAACAATGGAACTTCTAGGTAGGATGGGGCTCTCCCTCACAGTAGATGAAAAATTAACGGTTGAGGTTGATAGCGCTTCGATAAATAATTTTTTTGCCCCTTACGAATTAGTGAAAACTATGCGGTCATCCATTTTAGTTTTGGGACCATTGCTTTCCAGATTTGGGCGAGCTGAAGTTTCTCTTCCAGGCGGTTGCGCTATAGGGGCTAGACCGGTAAACCTGCACTTACAAGGCCTAGAGGCAATGGGTGCTGAACTATCTGTTGAATCGGGATATATAAAAGCAAAAACAAAAGGATTAAGAGGTGCAGAAATTATATTTGATATGGTCACTGTGACTGGCACTGAAAATCTACTCATGGCGGCTACTTTAGCTAAGGGAACCACAATCATTAAGAACGCCGCGCGGGAACCGGAAGTGGTCGATTTGGCAAACTTTTTACAGAGAATGGGGGCTATAATTGAGGGGGCTGGTTCCGATACTATTGAAATTCAGGGTGTCTCGAGCTTATCAGGCACTGAGTATCAGGTGCTGCCTGATCGGATTGAGACCGGGACTTTCTTGGCTGCCATTGCTATGACGGGAGGTAAGGGGAAGCTAAAGAGAACAAGACCAGATCTGTTGGGCTCAGTTTTATCCAAACTCCGCGAGGCCGGATGTAAAATTGATACTGGTGAAAATTGGATAGAATTGAGTATGGTTGGTCGCGAATTAAAGGCTGTTGATATCCATACCGCTCCTTATCCAGGATTTCCGACCGATATGCAGGCTCAATTCACTGCGCTCAACTGTGTCGCTGAAGGAAGCGCTACCGTTACTGAGTCAGTATTCGAAAATCGTTTCATGCACGTTTTAGAATTGCAGAGAATGGGGGCCGATGTGAGATTGGAGGGAAATACCGTGATAACAAAAGGGAGCGGTTGCCTGACAGCCGCACCCATGATGGCTACAGACCTTAGGGCTTCTGCAAGCTTGGTTTTGGCAGGACTAACTGCTACCGGGGAGACCGAGGTCGATAGAATTTACCACATCGATCGCGGGTATGAGACTATAGAAGAGAAGCTTGCTAAATTGGGAGCCAAGATTAAAAGAATTCCAGGGTAAATAATAGGGAATCTATTTAAAGCAAAATCTACTTAACAAGGCCTGATGAAATTAAATAAGAGCACAACATTTTCAAGCTTAACCTTGGCAATCGCAAAGGGAAGAATCTTTGAAGAAGCGCAGGGACTATTGGAAAGTTCTGGGATAAAGATTTTAGATTATTCTTCGAAATCACGGAAACTTGCTTTACAAACAAATCATAAAAACCTGCAGGTTTTGGTTGTAAGAGCTGGGGATGTGCCGACCTATGTTGACTATGGGGCTGCCGACATGGGTATTACTGGTAAAGATGTGTTGCTTGAATCCAGCGCTAAAAATTTTTATGAAATATTAGATCTGGGGATATCGAAGTGTAGAATGATGGTTGCTTGTAGAAAAGGATTCAGGGACAGAGGAATAACTACTAGGGTAGCTACCAAATATCCCAAGGTTTCAAAAAAATATTTTTTGGAAAAAGGAGTGCAAGCGGAAATAATCAAGTTGTCAGGTTCAATGGAGTTGGCCCCTTCCCTTGGTTTAGCTGATCAAATAGTTGATCTCGTCGATACTGGGATTACACTTCGAGAAAATGGTCTAGAAGCAACCGATCTGATCTTCGATGTCAGTTCTTATTTGATTGTTAACAAATCTTCTATGAGAATATTTCGAGAAAAAATTGAGGATTTTATTCACGCTTTGAATTTAAGGTTAGAGGGTTGATCATGGAAAAGTTAATAGATCAGCTAGTTTCTTCTGAGAGTGGATTTGATAGCGCTCTGAAAAATTTGGTGGAGGGTAGATCTCCAGGGAAAAATATTGAGGTCACAAAAGTAGTAGATGAGATAATCGAGTCTGTTCGCCTAGAGGGGGACTCAGCGTTACTGCGTTACACTAATCAATTTGATCATCGTCGACTTATTTCGCCCCAAGAGTTGGCCGTGCCAGTAGTGGGTGAGAAAAAAAAACTGGCAGATCCGTTGATTGATTCCCTAGAAAGAAGTTTTAAACGTATTACTGCGTTCCATGAGAAACAGAAGGATTATTCCTGGGAGTTTACTGATGACTTGGGTGTTGTTTTGGGCCAAAAGGTTACCCCCCTCGATTCCGTGGGAATCTACGTTCCAGGAGGGACCGCTTCATATCCATCCTCTGTATTCATGAATGCAATACCTGCGATGGTAGCAGGGGTGTCAGAAATAGTGATGGTGGTTCCGTCACCAAGGGGTGTCGTCTCTGAAGCTGTACTGGGAGCAGCTGAAATGTGTGGCATAGACATGGTTTTCTCAATAGGTGGTGCTCAAGCTGTAGCAGCCTTGGCATTTGGCACGGAAACTGTACCTAAGGTCGATAAAATTGTCGGGCCTGGAAATATGTTTGTTGCCGAGGCAAAGAGAAAGCTTTATGGAACTGTAGGTGTAGATATGGTTGCAGGCCCCTCAGAAATTGTAATTTTGTGTGATGGCACAACTAGAGCAGACTGGATAGCAATGGATTTAATGGCACAAGCTGAACACGATGAAAACGCTCAAGCAATATTGATCGCAACTGAAAAGCTCTTTCTACAGGATGTGGAGAAGGAGCTCTCATTACTCGTTGAAGACCAACCCCGTTCCGAGATAATTCTCAAGTCCTTGAGAAATAATGGGGCGCTTATTCAGGCTCGCGACTTGGATGAAGCGATAGAAATAGTTAACTATATTGCTCCCGAACATTTGGAACTTTCAATGCAAAGTCCTAGGGAATACCTTCCTAGGATAAAACATGCTGGAGCTATTTTCTTAGGCAAGTTCACTCCGGAATCTTTTGGAGATTATTGCGCAGGTCCCAATCACGTTTTGCCTACTTCCGGGAGTGCTCGATTCGCATCGCCTTTAGGGGTGTATGATTTTCAGAAACGCACCTCCATTATTGAATGTAACGCAGAAAATGCTTTGGAAATAGGGTCCGTGGCTTTCAATATCGCAAATGCGGAAGGACTAACTGCTCATGCTAGGTCGGCTATAATGCGAACAAACTCGAAATGAGCCTTGAGCAAAGGATCGGTAGGCTAGTCCCTGAGCGATTACAGAAATTAGAGCCTTATAAGACCGATTCGGCATCAGGGTTGGTAAAATTAGATGCTATGGAGTTGCCTTTTCCTATAGATGCTGCGGTTGCAGAATCACTTTATCGTTCACTTACCGAGGTGGAATTGAATCGCTACCCCGAAGCTCGACCTAAGGCGATACGAAGTTTACTTCTATCTGAAAACCGATTAGGAGCCAAAATAGATGTTGTGCTCGGGAATGGTTCTGATGAGCTGATTCACTTACTCTGTCTAATGATGTGTAAGACTGAACAATCCACTGTCCTTTGTCCTAGCCCTACTTTCTCCGTGTATAGAATAGCGGCGGAGATAGTCGGCTTAAGATATACAGAGATCGATAATTCGTATGATGATTTTAGTCTAGATTTTGGGCAAATTATGACGGCCATAGAAAGAGATGAGCCTGCTCTGATTTTCTTGGCGAGCCCAAATAACCCAACGGGAAGCTCAATTTCGAAAGCCGAAATTGAGGCTATTTGTCGAAAGAGCAGAGGTTTAGTGGTTCTAGACGAAGCTTATTGGCGATTTGCGGGAGAGAGTTTGGTGTATTTGACTGAGATATTCGAAAATTTATTAGTTCTGCAAACTTTTTCGAAAATCGGCTTTGCTGGGCTGAGAGTAGGAATGTTGTTTGGCCAAAAGCCATGGATAGATTTGGTTGAAAAAATCCGCATGCCTTACAATATAAACTCATTGTCTCAGGCGGGAGCT
>MDSW01073093.1_pt1 | contig 13145 bp, 3 predicted proteins | sample 811171 | NCBI WGS metagenome assembly MDSW01 (sample SAMN05326641, study PRJNA326480) | marine metagenome | isolation source: seawater | place: Atlantic Ocean: North West | collected 2012 | reverse complement strand
TTGGGGGGGGGGGATTGGGGGGAGGCGGACGACGGTCAGCCGCGACGAACGACGTCAGCCGCGATCGCGCGCGGGCGGTGGTGACGTCGGCGGTGGCCCTCGATCGAGGCGCGCGCGACCGCGCCGGGGCGCGTCGATCGAGGCGCGCGCGCGGAGGCGAGGACGTTCGCGAGGGCGATGACGCACCATGGTGTTCTTCGTGGGCGTGTGGCGTCGCGAGGTGCGCGGCGGGGGAGTGCGCGGCGGTCCCGATCCGAACGAGGCGCGCAACCCCAGGGTCCGGTGCTTTTCGGCGTTTCCAGCTCCGGAAGGTCGGAAAAAGCGCGCCGGGCGTTCGTGGCCTGGAGCGTGCGGTGAGAAATCCGAGACGGGAACTACAAAGGGCAAACAGTCGGAATAAAATGTACGGGTGCAGAGACGGACCGACGCGCGCTCCGCGCCATCGGAACACCCACAGGTAGACAGACTGTGATGACGCACGCCCGGGCGAACCGGCGCTGAACACCCCGCGAACGGCGCGCGCGCGGCACAAGGAAGGGCGCCGCGGTGCGGGAGGTCCAGGTCCCGCTCGCGGACCCCGGGGGACTCCGCGCGCGTACCGGCGTCTCGGCGAGGGGTTCGGCGCCGGTTTCGAGCGCGCGGCGGCGCGGGTGAGAGGGCCGGTGGCGCGGGAGGTCCGTCCCCGCGCGTCTTCCGCTCGTCTCGGATTCGGTTCTCGGTTCGATCGGCGCGTTCGAGGGCGTCTCGTCTCGCCTCGCTCGCGCCCGCTATCGGTCGCGATGGCCGCCTCCGCCGGGTCCGCGCGATCGCCCCACACCTCGTGGGACCGCGCGGACGCGTCCGAGCGCCTCCTGCTGATCCCGAGCTCGCACGCCTCGATGAAGAAGCGCGTGGCGTGGCATCAGCGCCCGTTCGCGGGGTGCCTGGTCCTCGCCGTCTTCTCCCTCTTCGGCCTCGCGTGCGTCTCCCTGCCCTCGTTCGAGTCCCCGGGCAACATCACCGTGTTCCGCGCCTCGGAGCAGGACGCGCGCGCCAGGGAGCTCGCCGGGTGGCACGAGGACCTCGACGACCCGCCGCCGGAGGCGAGGCACGCGGTGACCCTCGCGGTTCGCCAGGATCGCGAGGGCATCCTCGCCGCGTTGAAGCGCGTCTCCGACCCGGACTCCCCCGCGTACGGCCGCCACCTCACGCAGGAGCAGGTGGCCGAGATCGCCACGCCCGAGCGGAGCCGGAGGATCGTCCGCGCGTACCTCGACAAGGTGACCAGCGCCCTCCCCGTGAGCGTGCGGTGGAGCCCCGGGGGCGATTTCGTGAGGGTGGAGGGCCGGCTCGAGGAGCTCGACCGCGTGTTCGGAGCCAGGTTCCGGCGGTGGGAGCGAAGGCTCAGGGGCGTCGCCGTGCACGCCACGCACCGAACGCGCGAGCTCGCCGTGCCCAAAGAGGTCGAGGCGCACCTCGACGGCATACTCGGCGCGCTGCACCTCCCCACGGGGCAGCTGCAGCACGTCGGCGTCGGCGGACGCGCGGCTCTCGCCGTCGACGACGACGACGACGCCGACGAGGATACTCTCGAGCGGCGAGACTCCGAGGATCTAGAGACGCGAGACGAGGCTCGCGAGCGCCCGATCATCCGCGAGGGATTCGGCGCGTCCCCCGACGCGGGGGACGACGGCGACCGAGGATCGGGCGACGCGAGCGCCGCGGCGGGCGAATCGCTCGGGACCGCCGCGAGCGACGCGTCGTCGACGCCTCGGACGCCTCCGATTTCGTCCTCGTTCGCGTCGGGGCCTTCGAAGACCTCCGGCGGGTTAAGAAAAGGCGGGTTCTCGAGGGCGCTTCGGTCCGCGGGGCTGGCGCCGTCGGCGTACAGCGACCGCGAGCCGATCCGCGTGGGGAAGCCGCCGACGCGGCGGTGGGTGAACGAGACGGAGTGGGTCCTTCGCGAGGCCAGGGCGCTCGCGGCGGAGGCGGGCGGCGACCCGTTCGCGGTGGAGGCCTTCAGGCTCGAGGCGGAGGCGAGCGAACGCGAGGACGAAGCGGAGGAGAACGAAGCGGAGGAGAACGAAGCGGAGGAGGACACCGAAGCGTCGTCGGAGACCCACCGAGCGACCAGTCCCTCGGGCGAGGCGACCGAAGCGACCAAGGCCGGCGGTTCACCGTCGGTCGCTTTGGAAGGCGGCGGGTTTATTTTTACTCGACGACGACGCGCGTTACTCGCCGAGGCGCTTCCCTCGACGACGTCCGCCTCGGTCTTGTCCGCCTCGACGCCGCCTTCGACGCCTCCGGAGGGGTCTGGGAAGAAATTGGCGCGCGCCGAGCGGCTGGCGAAACGCGCGGCGGAGACGAAGGCTCGCGAGCGGCGCCTGCGCTCGCGCGAGAAGGCGAAGCTCGAGGATAAGGCGAACGCGATGTTCCAGAAGTTCGAGGACGAGATGCGCGAGATGAAGACGCTCGTCGCCGAGGCTGTGCGCAAGGACGAGGACCTGGACGATCTGTTGCTCTCCCCCTCGGGATCCGACCCGGACGGGTCGGTCGCCGCGGACGCTCGGGAGTCCGAGGATTCCTCGGATCCCCGCGCTCTGATGCGAGTATCGGCGCCGGACCTGGATTTGGACCCTCTGGACGAGGACCTCTCCGGGGACGGCGAGGAGCGGGGCCTCTCCTCGAGTCGTCGTCGTGGGGCGTTTTTCGGCGGCGGCGGCGGGTCGGCGGCGCGCGATTACGTCGCGGGGGGTGATTACGACGGCCCCGTGAAGCGCATCAAGGTGATCGTGAAGCGCGCGGACGGCACGGCGGCGTCGGCGGACGACGCCGCGAGCGGGAAGGTGACGCTCCCCGGCGCGGGCGAGGACGCGCCCCCCGTCTTGGAGGCGGGCTCGGCGGCGGCGCGCGCGGCGCAGGCGGCGGCGGAGAACGACCAGTACGTCGACGCGCTGACGGACGAGCGCGGCGCGGCGGAGCGGCGGAACGCCGTCGCCGCCGTCGAGGTGGACGTCGAGGGAAGCACCTCCCTGAGCCGAGCGAAGAGGCGGCGAAGGGCGGCGCGCGGGAAGGCGGCCGAAGGAGGCGATCCGACGGAGGCCGCGGCGAGCGCGGCGCGCGGCGGGAGGGGGGACGCGGGTTTAGTCGCGCGGTTTCCCGGGGGACCGGAGGATTCGGGGGCGGCGTCGGAGGCGGCGTCGGAGGACGCCGGCGACGGGGGGGGGTACTACGAGTACGAGTTCAACTACGACGAGCCGGGCGACGACCTGGACTGGCCGGCGTTCGAGGAGGACGCCGAGCGCGAGGGCGAAGACGCCGAGGCGGGAGACTACGCGGAGGAGGAGGAGGATTTGGAGGCTTCGCCCTCGGACCCGCGAGACGCGGCGCTCGCGAGTCGGTCGCCGCGCGTGTCGGCGCTCGAGGAGCGCCTCGCGTCGCTGGTGACCCCGGATAAGGCGCTGAGCTACTACGGCGTCCCGCGGACCCTCCGCCCGTCCGCGCGCGCCGCGTCCGTGGGCGTCGGGCTCATCGCGGGCGACGTCGAGCTGATGCGCGCGACGACGCGCAAGTACGCCGCGTTTTTCAACGTCACCCTCGGCGAGATTCGAGCCGAGTCCCACCAGGACGCCATCTCGAGGTACGCCGAGGACGCCGCCGAGGCGGAGGCGGCGGACGGAAGGGGCGAGGGAGCGCCTTTTTTTCCCGGCGACGAGAACGGCGAGGGGGGTTCTTCTTTTTCCCTCGCGGGGAGCGGCGAGGGCGGCGGCGAGGGGGGTCGCGGCGGCGGCGCCTCGAGCGGCGAGGCGGAGGCGGCGGACGGAACCTTCGAAGCGTCGCCGGGAACGAGCCGGGGAGCGAGCGCCGCCGAGTCATACGAATACGGCGCTCGAACGGGGGGGGCGCGTTCGGCGTACGCGAACCTCCCCGGGGAAGAGGACCCGAACGGGGTGGCGTCCATGGGTCTGCGAAGGGCGGGTCCCCCCGGCGTCGTTTCCGAGAGGCCGATGAGCGCGTCGCGGGCCGCTTCGACGCAGACGCCGAAGGTCCCCCCCCCGTCGGCGCCGCCGCGTGAGAAGAAGAAGAAGCCCGAGTTTTCGGCGCAGGTGCGCGAGGCTGTGGCGGCGGCGGTTTCGGAGGCGGTGGAGGGGGTTGTGGACGCCGCCGACGCGTTGGCCGAGGGCGTCGGCGCCGTCGTCGAGCACGGCGACGACGCCACCGGCCGCCCCGGAGGGTTGAGCCTCGCGCGATCGAGGACGGGGCCCCCGTCCGAGGACGCCGCCGCCGGAGACCTCGACAGAGCCGCGAAGGTCGCCGCCGGCGCCGGAGACGCGCGCGACAGAGCCGCGAAGGTCGCCGCCGGCGACGCGCTCGGCGTCTCGCCGTCCTCCGACGGGTTCTCCTCCGCCGACGGTTCCATCTCCTCTTCGGGTTCGCTCGGGGACGCGGCGTCGGCGCGGGTGGAGAAGTTTTTGGACGTGCAGGCGGCGGTGGCGGCGGCGCGGGGCGCGCCCGTGGACCTCCTGGTGAGTACCCCGGAGCAGCACTATGGGTGGGAGCCTCTGGACATCATCCTCAGCGTCGCCGCGTCGAGGACGCCGCAATCGGTGCTCTCGCTCGCGTTCGGCGGCGCGGAGAAGGGCGTCTACGAGCGGGACGGCGCGGACGGCGTCGGGGAGGAGGCGGCGTCGGACGAGGAGGCGGAGTCGGCGCGGCGAGAGGAGGCGGAGGCGAAGGCGGCGTCGCTCGGCGGCGCGCTCGGCGGCGCGCCGGCGGATGCGTTTTTCGGCGCCGCGAACACCAGCGCCGCCCTCGAGGGGCGCGGCGAGGGTTCGACGAAGGGTTCGTCGGGGTCGTTCTCGCCCCCCGGATCGGGATCGGGATCGGCGGCGGCGCGAGGTCGTCGCGGGGGCTACGTCCGCCGCTCGAACAGCTGGGACACGCACCTCCGCGTGGACACGGAGATCGCGAAGCTTGGTCTGCGCGGGGTCACCGTCGTCGCCGCGTCGGGCGATAACGGTCCGTTCAGCCACGGCATTCCCAACCCGTACGCGTCTTGGTCGGGCGCGGACGAGCCGTGCGCGTTTTCGCCCTCGTTCCCGGCGTCCATGCCGCACGTCACCTCCGTCGGGGGCACGAACGGCGGGAAGGATCCGTTCAAGCCCGAGCGCGCGGCGGCGGTGGACCTGGGCTCGAAGATCTCCAGCGGCGGCGGGTTCAGCTCCATCTTCCCGCAGCCGGAGTGGCAGAAAGCCGCGGTGGAGCGATACCTCAAGCTCTACTCGTACGATCTGCCCCCGGAGAGCTTCTTCAACGCCAGCAACCGCGCGTACCCGGACCTCGCGCTCGCCGCCGAGGACGTCGCCATCATCTTCTCGTCCTTCGAAGACCCCGAAGACGCCCCGAACGCCCAAGTGCGTTCGGACGAGGCGACGACGAACGACGCGGAGAAGTCGAACGCGAAAGGACGGCTTTTGAACGCGAACGCGACGCCGTCCGACGCGACGTACTCCGACGCGACGTATTCCTCGTCCGACGCCTCCGACGCGTTGACTTCGTTCGGGGAGACGATCGAGCGCGTCGGGCGCGCGAGCGAATCGCTCCGCGGCGCGGACGAGCGCCTCGACGCGCCCGCGCTGGGAAGGACCCGAAGCGGCGGCGGCAGCGGCGTAGGGGACGCCTCCGACTCCTCCCCGGACGCCTCGGGCGCCTCGGAGGGGGGCGCTTCGTCTTCCTCCGCCCAAGCGGCGGGCGCCGGCGCCGGCGGGTTGGTTCGCGCGGCGCGTCACTACCTGACGGAATCTTCCGGGACGTCGTACTCGGCGCCTCTCTTCGCCGGGATGGTGGCCGCCATCAACGACGCGAGGCTCGCCGCGGGGAAGAGCACGCTGGGCTTCGTCAACCCGGCGCTGTACGCCCTTCACAGACTCGAGCGGGACGTGTTCAGGGACGTCAAGGAGGGGAGCAGCAAATGCCCGAACCAGGCGATGACGGGCGCGATGGTCGGGTGCTGCAAACACGGGTTCAGGACGGGGAAGGGGTGGGACCCGCTCACGGGGCTCGGAAGCGTCGACTTCGAGCGACTCATGGAGGAGTTGCTCAAGCTGCCGTGAGCGCGGCGACGAGAGCGAGGGCGCGTACGAGCTGGACGAGCGCGAGCGCGCGCGATCCCGCGAGTTTCATATCATACGAAAGGAGTAGGCTGATGACGACGACGACGACGACGACGCGATCGTTCATAAATCTTACCGTACGCTCTCGACGCGGCGACGTCAAACACGCCGACCGACCCCTCGGCCTTTACCTCACGCCGTCGCTCGTGACCGCGGGCGCTCGGAGCTTCAGCGCGTCTAGCACCCGTCTCGCCGCGCGTCTCATCCTCCCGGCGGATGCTTCGCGGGTTCGGGCTTCGTCGTCGCCGCCGCGGCGGCGCCCCTCGCGCGCTCGGCGCAGCGTCGCCTCGACGCGCTCGGCGTGCGCCAACGCCCGCGCGCCCAGCTCGGGGTTCTGCGCGGCCACCTCCAGGAACGCCGCGCGGGGCACCGCGCGGAGGACACACGGCGCCGTCGCCACAAACGTCGTCACGCGCGTCTTTCGCCGGAGCAGAGCGCCCGTGTACCCCAGGAAATCGCCCGCGCCGTACGTCGCGACGACGGTCGCCTCTCCGCTCTCTTTAACGTCCTCCGCCTCCTTCTCGAACGACCCGGGATGATTCGAAGCGTCGCGCGACCCGCCGTTCGACCCGCCGGCGCCCGCGGCGCGCGGGATGATTTCCACCGCGGCGCCGCGCGCGAGGAAGTACGCGCGGTGGGCCTCCTCGCCGCGCGCGGCGATGACCGCGCCCGCCGCGCACCGCGACGTCTCGATCCCGAGCGTCGTTCCCGAGGCGGACGCGTCGGAGAGAAGCCGACAGGCGTCTTTGTCGGGACTCGGATGATCGGCACCGGCGTAGGCTCCTCCCCGGATGATCGGCGCTTTTTGCGTCGGCTCCTCCCCCTTCCCCTTCCCTCCCGATTCGTTTTCGTTCTCGCGCGCCGCCTCCTCCTCGAGCGCGACTTCGGTCTCCTCGATGCGCATCTTGACGCTGACGGTTTTCCTGAGCGCGCGCCTCCGCCGCGCGTCGCGTTCGATCTTGGCGCCCGCCTCCGGGTGCGCGGCGAGGAACGTCTCGAACTCGGCCCTCTCGAAAACCTCCGCGACGACGCGCGTGACGGCGACGACGGAAACCTCGCGGACGCGTTCGCCGCGAAGAAGCGCCACCTCGCCGACGAACTCCCGCGCGCCGACGCGCCGAGCGACGCGAGGAGGGACGCCCGGTCGCTCGAGAACAACCTCCGCGGCGCCCTCGCGCAGAAAAAGCGCCTCATTCGGCGCGTCGCCTTTTCGGAGCATCGCGTCGCCGGGCGCGAAGACGCGCCGAGCCCGACGAGGGGTATCTCGCGAGGGTGGTCTCGACGCGCCCGCGACGCCGAAGGCTTCGGCGGCTTCGGGGGCGGTTGTCGGTCGCTCGACCGCCTCGGCGCGTTCCCTCGCGCTCGGCGCGAGCATCGCCCGGAGGTTCGCCCACCGCGTCATCGGCGACGCCCCGTCGCGGGTGAGCCACGGGTGCGCGAGCAAATCCGACGCGCGGAGGCGCCGCGCGGGGTCGCGCTCCAGGCACCCGGAGAGGAGCGCCCTCAGAGCTGCGAGGCGGAGGGGGCGCCGCGAAGAAGACGCGGCGGCGAACGCGTCCGAGTCGTCGTCCGACAGATCTGAGTCCGAGTCCGAGTCCGAACGCGACGCGCTCGGATTCGCGAAGAGCGCGTCGTCGGGACGATTCCTCGAACGTCCTCTCTCCGGCGATCGGCTCGAGGAACCACGCGCATCAGAACGCTCGGAACTCTCATCGGAGCTCTCTGAGGAACGCTCCGCCGCCGCGACCTCCGTCTCGTTCGGTTCGAAAGACGCGCGGTTCGCCGGGTACGACTCGTCCAAAGGTTTCGGGAGCGCCACGCGCTCCGCGGCCGCGACGGTCTCCACGAGCGCGACGGCGTTCGGCGCCTCGAACGGCGGCCTGGCGAAGAGCGCGTAGAACACGGTCGCCCCGAACCCCCACGCGTCGCACGGCATCGGCGCGTGCGGCTCCCCGCTCGCGCACTCGGGCGACATGAACGCCGGCGTCCCGGCCTGATCCGTCGCCAGAAAACCGCCGCCGTCGACGCGAGCGGCGTCCGCCGAAGCGTCCGACGACGCGTCCGCCGAAGCATCCCCGCGCCGCGCTCGAAAGGAGGGGAGGAGCAAAGAAGACCCGAAATCGGCGAGCTTGGCGACGGCGCGATCGCCCGAGTAACGCGACGCGTCGCCGAACCCGTACCCTTTTCGTCGGGACCCTTTTCCTTTGATTCGAGCGCCGCCGCACAGCTGTGTTTGATGAGCGCCGCCGCCGCACAGCTGTGCGGCTCCGCCGCCGCAGAGGAGGACGTTTTCGGGCTTGATGTCTCGGTGCGCGACGCCCTGCCTGTGCATGTACGCGAGACCCTTGACGATATCCCGCGCCCACTCCCAGAGGCGCTCGGGCGGGATGCCCGGGAACGCCGCGTCGTCGTCGTCGGCGGCGAAGGCGGCGACGGCGGACTTCAAGTCGCCGCCGCCGGCGTACTCGAGGACCAGGGCGACGTGCGGGGAGGCGGGGTCGTCCACGACGGAGTAGAGGCTGAGAATGTTCGGGTGCGAGGCGGAGAGCTTCTTGAGCGTCGCGATCTCGACCTCGTGCGCCGCGGGGGGGGGCGTCGGGAGGGCGCCTCCTCCGGGGGGGGCGGCGCGCGCGGAGGGGGGGGGCGCGAGGGAGCGGAACTTCGCGCGCGGGCATCGCTTCAGAACGACCGCCCTGCCCCGCTCCGCGAGGTCCAGGCACAGGAACGCGGACGAGGTGGCGCCCTCGCCGATCTTCTCCACGAACAAGAAGCGGCCCTCCGCGGTGGACGGCGCGATCGGCGAGGACGAGGTGGGGGCCTCGTCGGAGGAGTAGTCCGTGCCGAACGAATCGTCCGAGTCGGCATCCGCCGAAACGTGCGACCGCGCGAGGGGCGCCGGGGGATCCCCCCGATCGCCTCCGAGGGAGGGCCCGAGGGAAGGCGCGGGCGGAGGCATGCGCCGCGAGGGGGGGCGCGCGTCCGAGAGGCGCGCCGACCCGCCGCCGACCGACGCGCGGCGACGACGAGTGCGCGGACGAACGGCGGTCGTTGTTGGACCAACGAAAAAGTGCACTACTGCGCCGTTTCGTTTCATCTGCCGCCTGCTGATGCGTCCGCCTCGTATATCCGCCGCGCCGAGACTACAACCGGCGGGGCCGATCGTCGCCTCCCGTATCCACACCGCCGCGCGTCGCGCGCGATGTCTGTCCCGATCCCCGCGCGCGCGCCGATCGCCTCGGGAGGGCGCCTCGGTTTCGAGCGCGCGGGCGCCTCGGGAGGGCGCCTCGCGCCCGCCGCGACGCGGGCTCCGACGACGACGACGACGAGCCCTCTTCGATGCCGTTCGTCCTCGTCCTCCTCCGCTCGGCTCGACGACCGGGAGGGCGACTCGAGGACGGCGCTGTGGCGCGACTGGTGGTTCGAGGCGCGCAACGCGGACGCGCTCGCGGTCCTCGCCGGCATGCCCGGCGCGGACGTGGACGCGGCGACCGCGTCGCGCGTCGACCCGAGGGCGGCGCGCGCGTGGGTCCCCGGCGGCGTCACCGCGGTCATCCTCGCCGCGCAGAGAGACGACCCCGCCTCCATCGCCCTGCTCGCCTCCCTCGGCGCCGACCTCGACGCGCGCGACGAGAACGGCGCGGCGGCGGTGCACCACGCCGCGTTCGAGGACGCCGCCGACGCCATCGCAGCCCTGACGCGCGCCGGCGCGGACCTGAACGCCCAGGACGCGCGCGACGGATCCACCCCCGCGATCCTCGCGGCGTTCGGCTCGCGACGCGCCGCGCTCCGAGCGCTCATCGCCGTCGCCGAAGACGAGGGACCCTCGCGCCTCGACCTCACGCTGAGGGACGTCGGGAACGCGACCGTCGCGGGGCACTGCGCGCAGAGGAGGCTGAGGGAGGAGCTCCTGGACGTGCTCAGGCTGTGCGGGCCGGGGGGCGCGGGAAGGCTCAGGAGAGGCCAGAAGACGTACCTCGCCGAGAGGAAGGCGCTCGAGAGGCAGCTCGAGACGCTCGACGAAAAGCGACTCGGGACGCTCGCGAAGAGCTGGGGGGCGAGGACGACCACAGAGGAGGGGGACGATAAAAAAACGCTCATACGCGCCTTGCTCGCGACGACGCCCTGATGGAGAAAGAGGAGAGCGCAGACCAGAGCGCGGGGGGAACGCGAGCGGGGGGGGGGGCGCGGAGGAGGCGTGGAGTCTATTTTTACGTTCTACTTTTACGAAAGTATTCCCTCCGAAGGTACGAAGGATATCCCTTGTCGCGTTTTCACGCCCCTCGCCTATCTCCTCGTCGGGAAGAGTTCTTTTCTGCGCGCCTCCAGGCGCCTGAGCGTGCGCGCCCTCCTCAGCGCCGCCTCGTCCTCCTCGTCCTCCGCCGACCGAACCGTCGCACTAAGCCCTCCCTCGCGCGTCGACCGGAACGAGAACGAAACCGGCGCGGCGCTCGCGGGGCGCGCCGTCCCTCCCGTATCATTCGCCGCCGATTTCAGAGCATACACGGTATTACCCCCTTCGGACGAACGACTCGCGGGTGTACTTCTTCCGAAGAACCCGCCGGACCCCGCCGCGCCCCTCCGCGCGTCCAGAAGGTCCGCGCGGAGCGACGCGGACGCGGACGACGCGCGGAGGCTCGCGGAGGAGGTCACCGCCGTGCGCCGCGCGTCCTCGAGGAGCGAGGCGGCGTTTTCTTCGGGGACCCGCGCGTCGCGTCCTTCGGAAAACCGCTCCTCCTCGGGGGCCCGAAGCGAGCGGCGGTCCCCCGCCCGGCGCGAGCCGCCGGCGGCGGCGGCGGCGGAGGCGGGGCGCCGACGAAGCGACGGCTCGAAGCCGCCGAAGCCTCGTTCGAAGGCCTCGCTACGCCGTTCGAAGCCTCGTTCGAAGCGTCGTTTGAAGGAGGAGTCCCCGCCGGCGGTCGTCCGCCGCCCGCGGCTCGCCCGAAGGTCCGAAGCCCGAGCCCGAAGGTCCAGCACGCGGCTCGGGCGGAACCGACGGTCGTCGTACGCGGCGTCGTCGTACGCGGCGTCGTCGTACGCGGCGTCGTCGTACGCGGCGTCGTCCTGGTCTTCGTACGCCCCGAATCGGCCGCCCCCCGCTCGCCGCTCCCCCGCTCGTCGTTCCCCCGCTCGTCGCTCCCCCGCCGCTCCGCCGTCCGCTCCGAGCGCTTCGATCGACGCCCTGAGCCGTTCGGCGCCCTGGAGAATATCCCCGACGGCGCCGCGCCAGTCCCCGGAGGCGGCGCGCGATCCCGATCCCGATCCCGAGGGACGGTCGAACGCCGCGAGGGGATCATCATCGCGCACCCCGGGATCCGCGTCGTGATACTCCGTCGGATCGCGCGTCCGAATATTCGCGACGACGGCGCCGCGGCGCGCGCGGTATCGCTCGAGCGCGGAGGAAGGCCGCCGCGGCGGAGGCGCCCGAGGGAGAGCCGCCGCCGCTCTCGACGTCATCCCCCCGAAATCGACGGATCGAGCGACGACGCCCCGGGGACGGGGACCCCCCGCGTCGAGTCGCCGCCGGGGCTTCGAAGCCGCCGCCGGTGAAGAAACCGCCGCGGGGTCCGAGTAGTCCTTCTCCCGGGGCTCCTCCTCCCAGGCGTTTGCGTAACCTGCGTTTTCGTTTTCGTTCGCGGGGTCCCACGGGTCCTCGCTCGCCCTCGAGCTCATCGAGGATCTCTTATCCCCCCCGGCTCGCGGGAGCCTCTCCCGGTCTCGGCGCTCCCGCTTCCCCCTCTTCTTCTCCTTCTTCACCGGCGTCGTCCGCCTCGAGTTGGCCCGCGAGTTGGCCCTCGAGTTGGCGCGGCTCAGGCTCTCCGCCTCGAGCTCCAGGAGCTCGCGCCGGACCCGCTCCCGCTCCTCGCTCGCCTCCTCAATCTCCGCCTCGAGCTCGTCCCGCCGCGTCGCCGCCCGCTCGTACTCCCCGGGAGCCCACAGGTCCGGGGATTTCCCCCGCAGGCGCTCCTCGCCGTCCGAGTCGAGCTCGAGGCGGAGCCCCTCGTCGGGAAGCGACGCCGCCGCGAGCTCCGCCGCCGCCGACGCCGCCGTCGACGGGCGATCGATCCCTCCCTCGTTGTACGCCTTCAACAGCCGCCGCGCGGACTCGTCCTCCGCGTCCTGAATCTTCCGCTTCCACTGCTTCTCCTCCTCGGTCCTCAGGAGGCGCACCTGGAGGCGCTGGCGGTAATACTCCAGGAAACGCTCGTCCGAGTCTGAATCCTCCTCCGCCTTTTCATCTGGAAAACCGTGACCCCGTTCCTCCGCCTCCGCCGCCGCGAGCTCCGCCGCGCCGCCCGCCGCGCCCTCCCTCCCGCGAACCTCCGACGCGAGCGCCGCGAGCTCGTCGAACGCGTCGGCGAGCGTCTGGCGCGGCGGCGAGAGAGACTCCGTCTGGCGCGTGAACGTTCGCTCGGGTTCTTCGAACGCGTCCGAATTGGGCGCGGGAAGCGCTTCGAACGCCACCTCGCCCCTGAGCGTCGCGGCGAGGGTCTCGTCGAGCGTCCGACCGTCGCCTCCGTCGCACCACCGCGCCCACGCGCCGTCGTGGGACGCGAGGAACGTCACCTTGGACGCCGCGGCGGTGAACGCGGCGGCGGCGCCGTTGGCGTATGCGGCGGAGACGCTCGTCGTTTTCGTCTCGGCGCAGCGCGAATGCTCGTTCGCCAATCGCGCCGTCTCGCCGTTCGCGACGTCGTCGACGACGCGCGCCAAGCATCGGTCCACGTCCAGGCCGTCCGCGAGGTCCAGCAGAGCCGAGGTTTCGCTCGAGTCGGTTTCGCTCACGTCTCGCCAGTGCGCGCGCCAGGCGGCGTCGGCGGCGCGGTCGCTCTCGCGCGCGCCGCCCGCGAGCGCGAGCGCGACGCTCGGCGGCGGGCGGACGTGCGCGTGTTCGCGGCGGCGGCGGCGAGCGCGCGCCCGCGGCGACCGAACGCCGTCACCCGCGACGAGGGACGGGTCGCCGCCCGAGAGTCCCGCGATCGCGCGCTCGATCTC
>MDSW01062748.1_pt1 | contig 13146 bp, 12 predicted proteins | sample 811171 | NCBI WGS metagenome assembly MDSW01 (sample SAMN05326641, study PRJNA326480) | marine metagenome | isolation source: seawater | place: Atlantic Ocean: North West | collected 2012 | reverse complement strand
TCAGTCGTTTCAGAGCAATCCGAAGATATCGGTTCCCTCTGCTCTTCCCCAAGACAGCCAACGGGTGGCTCATATTCACAAAATGAATGAAGAAAAAGCCGAGCTTGAAAAAGAATTTGGCTCCTTCAATGGGTATTTCCCACTTAGCCAAGATACCGGCGAGCTCATCATTGTGTTTGAAAATGGCTACAATGCCTACAAGGTAGAGCGAAACGCATTACCGTATCACCCGCACAAGTCTTCCACGGTCAACATTGCTCGAGTCAAAGCGCTACAGACTGGAGATGTGGTTCAATCTGAGGCAGTCCGTAACTTGGTAGAACAAGCTCGTACCCGTCTTTCCGAGCGAATGCCATCTCTTGAAAATCGGCTTCGAAAACAAAAATTAACAAAGGCCGCGTTATCATTCGGCGTCGGGCTCCTGGCCTGGATGACCGGAGGTGCACAAGCGGGTTTAAATGCCGGAGCCGCGACAGCAGCTATTCTCTCTCACTTAAGTGCAGCGGACCTTCGCAGCTGGTCAACCTTACCCGCCCAAATTCAGATGGCCCGGATTACATTACCGCCGGGCCAGCACGATTTCGCGGTTAAACTTTATGGGCACTATGGAACCGAGCTCTTTCGGGGAACATTGAAAAATATTCCTATTCAACCCGGTAAACGCACCTGGATTATTCAGAAGCTACCGTAAATGAGTACAACGTGTTCACAGAGCAATGAGCGCTTGAGAAAAGAGAACATAAAAAAAGGCGACTGGTGATGAAACCAATCGCCTTAAGAATCCCAAACTAAGGGACCCGGGATATTTTACTTATCTTCGTCGTCGTAATCTTCGTCCCACTCATCTTTGTCTTCGTAATCACATTCGTCTTTATCGTCCCAGTCATCATCTTTGGCTTCGTCGCACCACTGAACACAATCTTCTTCAGTTTCGCCCTTGGCGATGCACTCATCTAAGCACTCGGTTCCGTCTTCGTCATCTTTATCTTCTGAACACCAAAGCTCGCAGTCCTCTTCGCTTTCTCCCTTATCAATGCATTCCGCTAGGCAATCTTCCTGAGTCTCGTCGGATTTATCGTCGGAGCACCAAAGATTGCAGTCCTCTTCGCTTTCTCCCTTATCAATGCATTCCGCCAAACACTCAGCATCAACCTCTGACTCGGTCGCCTCAGCGCCCTCTTCCAGCGCACCCTGTGAGTTCTGAGCATCCGTCACACCAATGCCATCCGCACCGCACGCACTTAATGCAAAGGCGCCTAACACCAAAGACAAGGTCATAATCAATTTTCGCAACATCTCTATTCCTCTTTCTCAAAGCTCACTGCTTTATCTAAGGGCAATCAATTATAAACCACCAGTGAGAGACGGAAGTGTCACCCTAAATCACAATAAAACAAAAAACCGATAAGGAACCGAGATTTATAGGAGACTACGCAAGTGTATCGGAGCCAAGATTTGGCGTTGCCGGCGGAACGCGGTCCTCGCGCTCCACCCCAAACATTTGCCAAAGCTGCCTAGCCACACTGGGTGCCTTGGCAATGATATCGTCACGGTCCGATTCCCCTAAGATTGCCCACCGGGTTAGAAAAAACGTAATTGCACCCACCACACAAGAAGCCGTCAGCCGCGTATCTTCAGTTGAAAACACGCCTTCGCGCACACCGCGTTCAATTTGGGTCATCGTAAAATCAACCATCGCCGAAGACAAACGCTGATAAAGCTCTTGGCCTTCGGGACCACCGCCACGCTCGCTCATCACCACAACCGTACGTTCTCGATCTCGCGTGAAAACCTCAAAAACCAGTTGAATACCTAAATCAAAAGCACTCACCGCCAGCTCTTCGCCCCAAAGCTTATCCAGCTCTTTGGTCATCTCGGCAATAAGCTGAGCTCCAAGGGCCTCCACTGCGGCTTCTTTACTGCCGAGGGAGTCGTAAAAAGCCCCCGTAGAGCATTTGGCGCGCTTCACAATGTCGCGCACCCGAGTGGCCGCAAACCCTTTTTCGGCAATGCACATTTTGGCTGCATCTAAGATGGCCTCGTCCCGGGCCCGAAGCTTGGCCAATACCCGTGGTGTCTGTTTGTACGCCAAATTCAACCTCAAACATAAAATAGAAACAAATGTTCGTTCGATTCATAAAGTATAGACAATTGGGACCATCGAAAACCAGGGCAGAAGCCCCAAAACATTGGTCCGCGCTAAAGATACCACATAAGTAACTGTATTTACTAAGCATATATCAATTCTGCGCACTTCTTCGGCTAATTTCAGCTCCAAAAATCAGATCTTTCCCCAAGAAAGAAACGAATGTTCGTTTCTTTATGCTATCCAAAACAAAGTTTTGGAGTGTATGGGCCCATAGAGCAAACAATCACAAACGGGGAAAACATGTGGATGTTTAGAAGAAAAAAAGATGAAGACAAGGGTCGTCGCAACCACGAACGCTGCAAAACAAAGCTGCCTTTCCGCTTTCAGCATGGCGATAAAATCATAGTGGGAACCACTCAAGAACTTAGTCTCACCGGGGTTTGGGCGACCAACCAAGATACAGGTTGCGACACCAATCCGTCTCGAGCATTCACGAAAGTCCAAGGAGAGTTCAGTTTGATTCTGCCCCAAGGCGAAATCAAAGTTCCTTCCGTCGTCACCCGCAGCACCGAAGACGGCTTGGCTTTCAAACTGGACACCCAAAAAGTCCACCAAGCACACGAACAGCTTATCGCTTACCTCGAAACACAACTCGGAAATGTTTGGTAATTCCGACCAGGAGAACTCCTATGCCCTACCTATCTAAAATCAACTTTGCACTTCAGAGCAACACCTTCAGGACTACCCTACTTGTCTGCATCGGCCTCACCATTGGATGCGCACAACCTCAGGTCAGCGGTTCTCAATACGACGCAGAGCCGGAATCAAGCCCTGAGCCGACCACCTTCCAGGAAACTGTAACCGAGGATGTTGAGCCAGAATCGCCGGTAGTCAATCCCATGGTCCGCCTTCATCCCGGTGCTTTTATCATGGGCACAACTTTTGAAACCGGACGCTGGGAGAACGAAGGCCCCCAACATACTGTGGCGTTTACCCGAACTGTAGAAATGCAATCTCATGAGGTGACTCAGCAGCAATGGGAATTTGCATTTGATTCTCAACCATCCAAGGACACCACTTGCGGTAAAGACTGCCCCGTCGAATCGGTAAACTGGTATGAAGCCCTTCATTACGCCAACTGGCTTAGTCAAAGCGAAGGTCTTGAGACTTGCTATAACCTAATCGGCTGCGATGAAAGCTGCATCGGTTGTGGACGCATTTGCGAAGAAGTCGAGTTCAGTGGATTAGACTGCCAAGGTTACCGTTTACCTACTGAAGCAGAATGGGAATATGCAGCCCGAGCAGGTACCCATACCGCTTATTACAATGGTCATGCATCCAATGAGAACAAAAGCACCACATGCTCTCAAGACAGTTCTCTTGATAACATCGGCTGGTACTGCGCCAATGCGGGATCCAGTATTCAACCGGTAGCTGGACTCTTACCTAACGCGTGGGGACTATTCGATATGAGCGGAAATGTTCAAGAGTGGGTTTGGGACCGCTATGGAGACTATTCCTCCAGAGCCATAACCGACCCGCTGGGCGCTCAAACGGGTGACCTGCGGGTAGCTCGTGGTGGAGCGTGGGATTACATCTCGGCCGGTTGCCGCGCAGCCTATCGAGAGCCACTGACCCCTGAGACAAGCAATGACACAACCGGATTCAGATTGGCTCGTACCCTGAGCTTCTAAAAGAATCTTGGACTCTGCTGGAGTAGCTCTCAATTCGGAAATGCGCGGTCCAGTGCAACCAAAATTTGGTCCAACTTTCCAAGAAATCGTGACCGGTCCTTTTGCTCCATAGGCTTAGGGCCGCCGGTCATCACACCCATCTCCCGCAGATTTTGGGCAAGTTCTCTACTGGCCAGCGCATCACCAATCGAATCCTCGGTAAACTCCTTACCCTTCTGTCCCAGCACACGAACACGCTTCTCCAGGCAGCGAGCAGCCAACGGGATATCGCTGGTAATGACAACATCTCCTGGTTCGCACTTATCCGCTATCCAGTCATCGGCGACATCGTCACCTTTTTCAACGGTGACCATGCGAATGAAATCAGATCGAGGCGTTTGTATGTATTGATTGGCTACGACAACAACCTGCCACTGCCAGCGTTCAGCAACCTTGTAGGTTTCACTCTTTACTGAGCAAGCATCAGCATCAATGTAAATCGTCTTCATGGGAAACTCGTACTACAGAGACCAGAACCGATACAACAGCATCTCACCTAGTCCTGAATTCATATCGACAGAAACGATACTTGGCCCATTCAAAGCAAAATCATACACCAATACTTACCAACCCACATTCAGGCCTGGTGAAACAAAGAGCCCCGCCTCATTGAAGTTCAGCAGACCAATCTGAATCCCCTTAAGACTCTCCGCGTAATTGATGGCTCCAATCTGCACACCGTACATTTCCGAGCTAAAATTAAAGAGAGAAATTTGAATGCCCTCTGCACGTACAGCCTCATTCAGGGCAAAAGCAATTTGAATGCCTTTGGAACTACCAGATGCACTGTAAGCCCGGTTAAGCTTCACAAACTCCTGGTTGCCTACCCGTGTCGATCCCGCTCCGGTGGTAACAACCTGGTTCTCGTTCACAAGTCCCAATTGAATTCCAGAAAAATTCTGACGATTTGAATTCCACGCGCCTATCTGGATGCCGGAAAACGTCTCCGAATAGTTAGAACCCAGAGAAGCCTGAATACCCCCGGCGGTATGGGTAATATTTCCGCCTCCAACCTGAATTCCAAAAAATTCGTGAGTCAAGTTAACCAGCCCTACTTGGACCCCCGAAAAATCACCTTCACTCCATTGGGCTAAGCCCACTTGAATGCCAACACCAGAATCCACATTGTTCACCAATCCGGCTTGCAAACCATAGAGCTGCTCTTCATGCCCATAAAGGACATTTAAACTCAGACCCACCACCCGGCGAGGTTTTACTGGAATCAACTCCAAGGGTGTGAAGAGTGATATATTGATAGGGGTTGTAACCAGACCTTCCGCCATCGCCTGGGTCATCGTCAGTGGAAGAACAAACACTGAAATAACCGTCATCAAAACCAGCCGCTGCAATAAATCTATCATCCAACCCATCAATATTCACCGCTTCCAGTTTCAAGGGACTCATGGCACGTCACGAAGCTGGGTCATAAGCGATAGGCCCGGCAACATGCAATACATGGGCACCTAGACTCACCCACATAGAACCTACTTAGCTGTTTAAGCTTGTAAATTTTGCTCTCCAGACACTTCAGCTTGGATCCAGACACCAACAATAATAGCATGATCAACATTGGGACGACGTGAATCACTGGACGAGGGTTATGCAGCTTAGACAGCTCAAAAAATTTCTCCGAAAATCCTCCGAGTCGGCAAACCATTTCGATCCAATCCAAATTCTCAATCGACAACACCCGGCGCCCGACCACCGGGAAATCGTGATCATCGGTGCCGGACTCGCCGGGGTCAGCATGGCTTGGCTCCTGCACCGGCGTGGGTTCAAAAATATTGTTATACTGGAGGCTCAAGAACGAGTTGGGGGGAAGATCTACTCCTATGAACACCAAGGGCTCATTCACGAAATGGGTGCCTGTTACACCCAGCCCGCCTACCACAGCATTCATCATCTCTTGAATCACTTCGACCTCAATGAACGCGTTGGGGTAGCTGGGCGAATGGTCTATCGAGACAATGGAACGAGGCGACCATTCGGCGACGACGTCATCCAAAAAGTCAAAAGTTCGATGGGAAAAAGCTGGAAACACTTACCCAAGAAGGCAGTGGGCATTCGGGTGGTGATTGCGCTACAGCGGTATAAGTATCTTCATAGAAAACTACTGGGTCATTACCAAGGACAGCTTCCACCCAAGCCTTCGGACGGGGTACTTCGAAGCTTGGCCATTCCCTTTCTAGATTGGCTCAAGACGCATCGCCTGGATGTGCTCGTTCCCATTTTTCGGCTTTTCCAAAGCGCACAGGGATATGGATATCTCGAAACAGTTCCTGCTTTTTATGGCCTCATGTGGAACACCCCCGAAGTGATCGATATTGCCACGCAACAAATGTCTGGACGTGGTCAAGGCGCAGCATTGATTCGCAATGGCTTAAGCGGCGTCATCGAACATATGCTTCAAGAGACAGGAATTGCCGTGCATACCCAGACGCGGGTAACCAAGATATCCAGGCAAACCGAAACATACGTCGAAACAAAAGATGCTTCTGGTCAGACGCGGCAATGGGAGGCCAAGCAAGTCATCATCTCTGCGCCCCACCAACAAGCTCTGGCATGGTTGGAGAACGTCACTCCCCTTGAACAGGAGCTTTTCTCAACACTGGTCAGTTCATGCATGACCACCACCGCTCAGAGCGCCATTCAAAGCACCCGAGAAAAAATAGATTCCTGGTTCGACAATATAGTGCCAGGCCGGGACCATCGCGTCATCACTCAACGGTGCTCCGAGGCTTTTTTATCTCCTGAAACCTTAACTGCAAAACCCATCAATCAACCCATTGAAAGGGTTATCTATCAATACGGTGAACAGGCAGCCGACGAAGAAACCATTGTAGCCGCTTACGATACTCACCAGGTAAAAAACGGAACCCGCAATCATAGCGTGGTCGAGCGGTGCTTCTGGCCAACCTATTTCCCACACTGGCCCTCGGAGGGAATCGTTGCGGGAAACCCATGGCGGCTCCTCGATATGCAAGGCCTTAATAACACCTGGTGGATAGGCTCCTCAGCATGCTTTGAAAGCATCAACGATGTCTTCGAGTACAATCTGCAGATATGCAATCGGTACCTAGACAGCTCCAGTGAGAAAAGACTCCAGCGTTAAGCCATGAAAAAATCTCGCTTACTTGTTGCCGTTGATTCTTATTTACCTCGCTGGGATGGCATCGCTCGAACCCTAAGCGAAATACTCCCTCATATGACATCCCAATATGAGATTCGTCTAATCATTCCCGACTACCCCGGAGACCGGCCGCTTATGGACGGGGTCACCTTTATTCCGCTGCCTCTGATACCATGGATTCGTTCTGGTGATGTCCGGTTTCCAATCGTTCTCCCCTGGGAGATCAAACGCCATGTAGAATGGGCCGACATTCTATGGACCCATACCGCAGTATCCATTGGAGGTTCATGCATTCGCGCCGCACAACGCAAAGATATCCCAATTGTCTCTATGGTTCACTCGGTGGAATGGGTCGTTTACGCCAAAGCCGCTCTCATCAGCCGGCGCTTTACCGAGTGGCTGTGGTTAAAAATATCAAAAAAGCGTTACGGGACCGCGCAGCGTTTACTCACACCGGGTTCGACAACCAAAGACGAGCTGATAAAAAATGGATTTAAGAATCATATAGAAGTGACCCCACTCGGTGTATCTCTTCGCCAATTCCAGCCCATCCCAAATGCCGATAAAGCGAGCCACCGCAAGTCATTAGGCCTTCCCATAGACAGGCCCATAATCGGATACGTCGGAAGATTCGGCCCAGAAAAAGACCTGACCACACTTTTGGCCGCCCATGCGCAAATTGTACAAGACACTGGCGCTCACCTCCTGCTGGTGGGTGGGACCCGAGACGACCTACCAGAGATTTCACACTCGGATAATATAACGATTGTGCCGCCTACCATGAGCCCCGAACTCTACTATCAGGCTATGGATATCCACGTACTCGCGTCTCTTACAGAGAGTTTTCCTCTAGGCATTCTCGAAGCCATGGCCTGCGGCGTTGCACCTGTGACAACCGCGGTGGGCGCTGTTCCTACTTTTATTGAGGAGCAAAAGAATGGAATTATTTTCCCCATGGAAAACGTCGATGCTTTAGCCAAGGCACTCTTGGATTTGTTGAACTCCCCCGCAAAACGGCAAGAGATGGCCAACCGCGCACGGCAAACAGTCGAAGATGGGTTCACATGGGAACAAGCTGCCCAAAAAATATCGGCTCATCTTGATGACGTATTGGAGAGTTCCAATACCTAATACTTGCGCAGTCGCTTTGGCTTTAAAAGCCTGACCACACGCATGGCGTTGTTGAGAAAGTACTTCCAATCAAGGGTCATCAACATCATGACCTCTGAACCTTCCGGAACGTACCTTTCCCAATCTTCCTGGTCCGGCCCATGAACGCGAGTATTTCTCGGAATAATCCCAGCTCCCACGGCGCCATCGATTACGATACCCGTACGTTGGTCAAACTGGTCAAGACCAAACTCAGACACCATCCAAGCATAGATCTCTTTTCGTTCCGCCACCAAAGCTGTTGGGTCCTTTAGACCCATTTCGGGACTCACGCCTGCGTTGCCCTTGGTCAGGGTATAGTATGCCTTTGGGTTGCAAATACGGGAAATTACGAAAAGTTGATTGGGACCATCTGGCTGAATCCGTTCGATTAAGTAGTTACGGTAAGCTCGAACCAAAACGACACCGGTCAAAAGTGTGCTTAGCTTTTTGTTTCGGCAGCGGTTTCCAATGGTCAAGAAGCGCAGGCCTACCATGCGGTTGCGGCCGCAAGCGTGAGGCGTTGGAAATATAAAGCCCGCTATTCCCTCTTCGTCCTCGGCAATGGCTATTTCCGGATACTTACCCAAGCGGCTTAAAACAGCCTCATCTTGAAAATCATCAAACGCTTCGCGTGAAATTTCAAGTAACTCAGGGGTCTTTGCCTGAATATAAGGGTCACTGCATGGATAAACGGTTATTTTCATGACTTATGCGACTCTCTCTAAATGGATTCCGTGAAGTAACTCCAATTGCTGACGATGCAACCGGACCGACGAGCGTCGCTTTTTCATTAAGGCGTAGGCCTCGTCGATATCAGCAGCAAGTCCGCGCTTTACAAGAACCGCCGCCATGGCAGTTGCAGAACGACCACGCCCCCGCGCGCAATGAATCAAAACGGGCCCAGGATGCTTCGCAACCTTATCGACCAGTTCAAGGAAAGGTTCGCGCTCAGGAGCATACCCATCAAGGGTCGGAAGGCATAAATAATCAACGCCAGTCCCAATACCTTTAGGCCGCGGTAAAACGGTCGTTAAGTCGACGACCAATTTTACGCCCTGAGGAATATCGTTTCCCATCGGGTACCTGCCCAACCATAACCCAGGACTGATTTCGTTCACCCCAGAAGGATTTCGAAATCGATCTAGAACCACGACAGCGTAGTATTCCCAACGCCACGGAGCGTTCACCAATTGGCTTAAAAAGTTAAACTCGCCCTCAGGTGATTTATTGATAAGCTTAACGCCAAAATAAGCATAGCTCGTTCCACATACAGCCATGGATACAAGGCACCAAACCACAAGAATCTCCCACAGCCCACAAAGGACCAAACCCACCGCAAGAATCTGAATGAGCAGATATTTTTTATCTTCGGGCAAAGTATAAACTCCGGGGATCGGCGATACTGGCGGGATACTGATTCGTTTGTAATCTAAGGGATTGCCACATTATGTTTACTCAAGATAACGGCCGATATCAGAGTGACCATCGTCTCGTTCTTGTCCTCACTCAAAACCGAAAGTCGAACATAACGGGTCTCGTCCGTAAGCCCTTGGTGACCAATATCACGACACAAGAGCTTTCTACTTTGCAACTCAGACCAAAAGTCCGCTGCTTTCCAACCCGTCTCTTTCAAATCGAGAAGAATGCAATTGATATGCGACGGCATCACCCGAAGGCCAGGCAAGACGCTTAGCTTATCCGACAACACGTTCCGTAAACGATGGGTCTCTTGTACCTTTTCAAGATAATAAGGCTCCGATTCAAAAGCTGCGATGGCTGCCATTTGTCCAGGCGTCGAGACGATATAAGGCGGCGTTTCCAACTGAAATCGCTTCGCTCTTTTAGCGGCCGTAACCGCATAACCAATGCGCATACCACTTAACGCATAAAACTTTGAGACCGACTTTAGAATCATAAGATTGGGGTATTGTTCCACCAGCGGCTCTAAACTGTGCTCTTTACCAAGGTAATCGATGTATGTTTCATCTACGACGATTTTCATCTCGCCGATGCCATCAAGCAGCTCCAGCATATCTTGTTTGCGCAATGCAAAACCCGTGGGATTGCAAGGATTCACAATACAAATAGCGCTCGCATGAACCGCCTTTGCATGGTCAATCAGCGCACTGACTTGCAAGACAAAATCCTGTTCATCGGTGAAAAACGGGACGACTTCTCGTCCATGCAGGTTCGTTAAAACGTGTCGATATTCAGCGTAACTCGGCTGCGGAATCACGACTGGTCCCAGTCCATTTAGGAATTTAGGAACAACTCGAAATATCAAATCAGAAGAGCCACATCCCAAAATAATCTGTGAAGCATCGACACCGCGATTTTTCGCAATCACCTCTCGAAGTCCATCAGCATGGACCGGAGGCGATGTCCGTGAAGACCATTCTAAATTCTCGCGTAACTGTTCCAGTACTCGAGGAGCCGGAGGATACCAAGCATCTAAAACATCAGCCGCCACGACTTCATCGAGTGCATCAAGGCGTGAGAAATCCTGACCAACGGTATCGTAAACCCGTCCACCGTGAGGACAAGTCTCCGGTTCCGACGGACCTTTCCCACCGTGTACACGCTCCACACGCTTCAAATCTGAACGATTGAACTTGTCGTCTTCGTGTTTCGCATCGGTAGGGCTCAAGATACTACTCGCCATTAAATAGGTCTCCTCACAGCCCTAAGTACAGCACTAACCGTGCCAACCAGTCCACGGAAATTTTCTTTAGATTCAGAGACTTAAGAATGGTGAAGTCCTAAAAAGTGACCGAAAACAAAAACTTAAGCGGGAATGATCCAAAATATCGGCGCACGCGTCATAATGTAGGTAACCGGGTTGCGCCAATGAGCATAATTGAGAATGAATTTCGTTCCGGAAAAAGACTTTAGTAGAATGCAATCCATACCCACTTTGCTTGAATGATGGAGTCCCGATGGGCCCGAGAGAAAACGTAAAACCCTGGATGGCATTCAGAATTTGGATGGGGGGATTTTTCGTACTTCTTGTAGGCCTCATTTTTAGCCTGTGGTTTATCCCTGTCGCCTTTCTGGGTTTCAAAAGACTCGCCCGAACCCTGCATCCGCTTTGGGCTAAGGCAACCTTGGTTTGCCTAGGCGCCAAGCTCACAACTGAAGGACTGGAACGGCTGCCTCAAACAGGGTTTATCGCGGCAGCCACCCATCACTCTTTAATGGATACCTTTACCTATCCGGCCGTGATTGGACCCGAAACGTGTTACCTGGGTAAAGAAGAACTCAGCCGCCGGCCCATATTTTCTACAAGCTTTCGGCTCCTCGACAACGTCTTTGTGGAACGTGATGCGGGTGAAAAAGCGCTCGATTTAATCCTTGAGCACGTTCAAAATCTACCGCCTACCCACAATATATTTATTCACCCGGAAGGAAGCCGCGGCCCAGAGGGCAAAGTGAGACCGCTCACTCCAGGGATCATCAAGCTGGCCATCGAAACCCAAAAGCCCATTGTTCCCATGGTCTCACTCGGCGGCGAACCCCTTTGGCCGAAGGGCTTTATCTTTCCATTGCCTGGTCCCGTCAGTATTGTGATTGGTGAGCCCATCGATACGCAGGATTGGAAACTCGAAACTTATGGCACGCATCTTGATGCACTTAGAAAAGAATTGCACCAACTCTTAAAAAGTGGCGGCAGTCCAACTCGAGCGGAAGTTCAATCATGAGTGCAAGTGTATACCAAAACTTAAAGGACGCTTTGGATGTCCTCAACCAAAGACAAACCAGTTACCGATTTAACCTCTTAGAGGATATTACTTGGAGCCGGTTGGCGGAACCAGGCAACCACTACGCCCTCGTCCCAGAAGCATCAAACGACGCAAAGAATCTGTTTCAGTGGAGCGCTGCGCTCGAGTACTGCAACACCTATCACTCCCTTTACTCGGAATGCCTTGAATTTATCGACAACCAATCTCAAAATTTGGGACCGACCCGAAGCATGCTTCTACTCTACCAAGAGAAGCGCAAGCACCAGAACATGCTTAATCTCTATAAAAATTATCTACGCAGTACTCAACCGGCTCACCTCACCGCCTTTGATAAGCATTACAGCCTCAATCGGCCTGAGAAATTTTTGAGCCGTGAAACCTCGAGCGATGTGTCCACGCACTTTCACACACTGATTCGCTTTTTGCTCCTGACCCGATACGCTATTTATTTTGCCGAGAAAATCCAACTCGACGGCGCAGCACACCCGGTCTGGAAGCAAATTCAAGCACTGCAGAGCATTGAACTCGAAGAACACAGTGCCACCATCGTTGGACACATCTCATGCTTAAACATCGAGGCGCATGAGCGAGAGGCCTACGCCCAACAAGCTCGAGAAGAAGCCAACACCTTGCTTGGGCATGTGCACCCACTTCAAGCCACGCAAGCCATGCTCGAAGAAGTGTTTCCGGGTTCCAAAATGCCGCCCGCCCAGAACTTGGACACAATCCTTGAAGAACCGGCATTTGATGTGCTTGCCCAAATTTACCGAGGCGAAGCTCCAAATACTTTGCCCGAAGGATTTAGCCCTTCAGAAGAAGCTTCCCCCTCTTACATCGTAGGCGCAGCTTACCGAAACGCTCCCAGCCTAAACGAAACCCTGGTGGACCGACTCATCGCAACCGTCACCTCCCCCGTAGACCGAGGCCTGGTCTATTTGCGATCAGATGGTAGCGAAGAACAGGAAAGTTACGCTCAACTTTTTCATCGGTCTAAAAACGCGCTCGATTTTTTAAGAAAGCAAGGAGCCCAAAAGAACGACGCGGTCATGATTCAAATCAATCGCCCCGAAGAATTTGTATCTATCTTTTGGGGAGCACTCTTGGGCGGAATGATTCCAGTCCCGCTCTCCAGCCTCATGACGCTTGGGCGAGGCGGCAGCGAACTCGACAAAACCTACCGCATCTATGAAATGCTGGATGCACCCTTGGTCGTCACGGAAGCAAAAACGAAAGCAGCCCTCGAAAAACGAATGACCGAGAGCAATCGAAAGCCCTTACGCATGGTCACCTGCGAAGACGCAG
>MDSW01022544.1_pt1 | contig 13146 bp, 11 predicted proteins | sample 811171 | NCBI WGS metagenome assembly MDSW01 (sample SAMN05326641, study PRJNA326480) | marine metagenome | isolation source: seawater | place: Atlantic Ocean: North West | collected 2012 | reverse complement strand
TCTGAGAGCTTGCTTGCACCAGAAGGTAAATTAATTATAGTTTCTTTCCAAAGTCTAGAGGATAGAATTGTGAAAGATTTTTTTAACCACAATAGTGGTAAACGATGGCGTTCCTCCCGCCACTACCCGGAGTTAGCTGATGAAGGTCCAATCACCTTTAAAATAATCACAAAAAAACCTATTAGACCCAATGAGAAAGAGCTTTTTAAAAATCCTCGTTCTCGTTCAGCTAAACTCCGAGTAGCACAAAAAATAAATTAGATGAAATACTATACTACTATTTTTAGTTTATTTTTTTTAAGTTTAGTGGCTGCAGGGCTTAATCTTCATTTTGGGAGTTTAAATAATAAAATTTCTAAAAATAATAATAATATTTTGACACAAATAGAAGATTTAAATCAAAGGATTAAAGTCAATAAACTTGAATTCACTTATCACACTAAATCAAATTATTTAAATGATTTAAAAAAATTATATCTATTTAAGGATGATGATTCTGTTGCTAAATTAAATTTAATCAGCATTAATGACTTTAAGAAAATTCAAATGACAAATGTTTTAGAAATTAGCACAAAATAATCAAAGTTATTTTATGAATAACAAATTTAAAATTTTTGATAGTGATTCTTTAAAAAATATTCATAAAAGAGTTTTTTTTTCTATAGCAATATTTACTTTTGTATTTGTAATAGTTTTGGGGCGCATAACAGATGTAATGATAATTACTAAAACTGTTGAAAAAGAAAAAATAATAAAAAAAAATTATGAACGAGGAAATATTTTTGATAGAAATGGAGTATTGCTAGCAAGTTCAATTAAAAATTATTCCTTAGGAGCTAATCCTAATGAAATTCAAGATGGGCACTGTTCATATACAATTTCTTTAATTCTTGAAAAAATATTATCAATACCAAAAATAAATATAAATTTAAAATTATTAAATAATTCAAAATTTGTTTACTTAAAAAGAAATATTTCTCCGAGAGAACATCAAAAAATTATTAATTTAGGTGAAATAGGTCTAAAGACTAGAATTGAAAATAAAAGAATATATCCTTTAGGTGAAATTACTTCACATGTTGTTGGATTTACAGATATTGATAATTATGGAAGAAGCGGAATTGAAAAAGGCTTAGAAAAAGATTTATCAGTAGGTAAAAATATTTATCTTTCAATTGATTCTAGACTACAAGAGTCAATAAGAAGCCAATTAGAAAAAGCAATTAATAGATTTTCTGCTGATTCAGGCTCTGTAATAATTTTAGATGTTCATTCTGGGGAAATATTGTCAATGAATAGTTATCCTGATTTTAATCCAAATGATAAGAATACACTTATTTCTGAAAACTTATTTAATGGATCTATACAAGGAAATTATGAGATGGGTTCTACTTTTAAACCGTTAACCGTTGCTATGGGCATAGACGATAATCATATTGAACCTCATTCAATTTTTGATGTTTCAAAACCTATGCAAGTGGGTAAATATATCATAAAAGATCACGAACCCTTTAATGGCGAACTTAATACAAAAGAAATTATTGTAAAATCTTCAAATATTGGAATATCAAAAATAGCAGATAAAATTGGAAAAATAAATCAACAAAATTTTTTTAAAAAAATTGGTTTTTATAAAAAAATTGAATTAGAAATTGATGAAACAGCAATTCCTTTAACTAATAAAAATAATTGGGGTCGATTAGAAACAATGACAATAGCTTATGGTCATGGATTTGCTATAACACCTTTACATCTTGCTAATGCATACGCTAGTCTTGTAAATGGAGGTTTTAAAATTAATCCTAGCTTGATAAGAGGTGAAAATAGATCACTTTTAAAAGAAAAAATTCTAAAGAATTCTACTTCAATATATGTAAGAGAGTTATTAAATGCAGTGATAACAGAAACCAACTATACAGGCCCAAGAGTAAAAATTGAAGGTTATGAAATAGGTGGAAAAACAGGAACAGCAGAACTTATAGACAAAACAGGAAGATATTTAGATGATGCAAATCGAACAACTTTTGCCAGTGTATTTCCCATCTCTAATCCAAAATATGCTTTAATTGCAATAATAAATAATCCAAAAAAAATAAAAGAAGAAAATTATAGCATTACTTCTGCTACTGTTGTGGCACCTTTAATAAAGGAAATAATTATAAGTATGATTAAAATTCTAGGTATTCCTCCAAACTTAAAAAATGAAACTTTGAAAGCAAGCATTCAAAATCAATCATTGAAAACTCCAAATGTCATTAACTAAAATATTAAAAAATAGGGAAGTTATAAAGGTTTATAATCATAAAAAAAAAATAAACTTTAAAAGTATATCTTCTAATTCTAAATTAATTAAAAAAAACTCTATTTTTGTTATCGATACTAAAAGAAAAATTAAAAGAAATTATATTGACGAAGCTATAAATAATGGAGCTAATGCAATATTATCAAATAGTCATCTTAAGAACATAAAAATTCCACAATTTGTTGTTAAAAATATTAATAAATCTTTACTAAAAATATTAAATAAATTGTATTTTACAGCTCCAAACAATATATTAGCCATAACTGGCACGAATGGAAAATCTTCTGTTTTGTGGATAGTTAGCGAAATACTTTTTAATTGCAAAAAAAAAGTCAAAAGTGTTGGTACTCTTGGATTTTATAAAAATTTAAAAAAAATTTGTGAAACTAATTTAACAACACCAGAAATAGAAGATCTTTACAAATTTGCATTTTCATCTTCGAAAAATAATAATTTTGATTTTGTTTTTGAAGCATCAAGTCATGGAATTGCAAAAAAAAGAATTAACGGCTTGCCTATTAATATTGCCGCTATCACTAATATCACTCACGATCATCTTGATTTTCATAAAACTATAAATAATTATAGAAATACAAAATTTAAATTATTTAGTAAATATCTTTCTAAAAATGGTAAGGCTATTATAAATGATAAGATAATAAAAATAAAAAATCTTAAAATACTTCTATTAAAAAAGAATATAGAGATCATATCTTATGGAAAAAAATCAAGTGATATATTTTGTGAAATTTATAAAAAAGAAAAAATAAAAATAAAAATTTATAAAAATAAATATTTAATCAATTTTAAAGTATTTTCTAAATTTGAAATAGAAAATTTATCTTGTGCAATTAGTTGTTGTTTATCATTGGGATTATCAGAAAAAAAAATTATTAATTCAATTAGTAAAATAAAAAAACCAAATGGTAGGATGGAATTAGTAAATATTTTATATAATGGTTCAAAAATATTTATTGATTACGCACATACTCCAGATGCATTAAAAAATATTTTAACTAAAAACATTTTCGTTAAAAAACCAGATTTAGTTTTTGGATGTGGAGGCGATAGAGATAAAGCTAAAAGAAAGATAATGGGGAAAATTGCAAGTAAACACGCAAATAAGATTTATATTACTGATGATAATCCTCGTAATGAAAACCCCGAATCAATAAGAAATGAAATTTATAAAAATTGCAAAAGAGCATTAATAATTGCAAGCAGAGCTCAAGCTATTAAGAAATCAATAGAAAATTTAGATCCAAATTCAATTTTAATTATTGCTGGAAAAGGCCATGAAAAGAAGCAAATTTTTTCAAACAAAAAAATTAATTTTGATGATTATCAAGTCGCACAATCTTGCATTCGAGAAATAAATAATGGTAAAAAATAATTTAAAAAATACAATAGAAGATTATCTTTTAAAAAATTCTGAAAAAATTAAGATAAATAGTAAAGATATTAAAAAAAATGATGTTTTTTTGTCATTAAAGGGTCAATCAAACCATGGAAATTCATACATTGACGAAGCTTGGAATAATGGAGCTAAATATATAATTACTGATAAAAAAATAAAGAATCATAATAAATCTATTTTATTAGTAAAAAGTTCAAATAAATTTTTGCTTGAATTTGCAAAAAAAGAAAAGAAATTTGTACACTGGAAAAGTAATTGGAATAACAGGAAGTCTAGGAAAAACAACTTTAAAAGAATATCTTAAATTTTTTTTATCAATTAATCACAAGGTATCTGCGTCTATCAAAAGTTATAACAATATTCTAGGAGTTAGTATTTCATTAGCAAATTTGAATTTAAAGTCAGATTTTGCTATTTTTGAAATAGGTACAAATAACTTCAATGAAATTAAGAAATTAACAAAGATTGTCTTACCGCAACAAGTAATAATTACTAATATTTATCCTACTCATTTAGAAAATTTAATTAGTACAAGGAATATTGCTAAAGAAAAATCTGATATATTTAATCCAAAATATAATCCAAATATTGAGTTATTAGTTTTACCAAATTTAAACAAAGATGATTTATATTTAAATAATTTATCAAAAAAATATAAAATAAATAAATTACTTACTTTTGGAAAAAAAGATACTTCGACTTATAAACTTTCTAACTTTAAATTAAAAAATAATAAAATTTGTGAATTAAGTATATATTTTAATAACAAAATAAATAAATTTGACACAAATATTTTAATTGAATATCAGTTTTATAATTTAATTATTAGCCTCATTATAATTCAACATAATAAATTAAATATTAATAATTTTTATAATCAATTAAAAAAAATACCTTTGGTTGATGGAAGAGGCTTGTCACATAAAGTTTTTTTAAAGAATAAAAGAATTAATTTAATTGATGAAAGTTATAATGCCAGCCCACAATCAGTTGAAAATTGTATTTTATATTTTGATGAAATGAAGAAAAAAAAATTACAAAAAAAAATTTTATTAATTGGTAAAATGAATGAGCTAGGTAAATTGGAATATTATTATCATAAAAAAATTGTTATTTTGATAAAAAAAACTAAAATTGACAATGTTTTGTTTGTTGGAAATATTTATAGGAGAATTTTAAATCTTAAAAAAATCAACGATAAAAGATTTTTGTTTTTTGTGAACGAAAATGAGTTATTTAGTTTTTTTTACAATAAATTGAAAAAAGATGATATAATTTTGGCAAAAGGCTCAAACTCAACAATAGTAAATAAATTTATAAAAAAAATATTACTGAATGAAGGGAAAATTTAATTGCTTATATATTTATCAGAAACATTTACACAATATTTAAGTTTTCTAAACTTATTCACCTATATTACTTTTAGAACTGGTGGAGCAATTTTAACTTCATTATTTTTTTCTTTAATTTTTGGAGGGTTGTTAATTAATTTATTATCTAACTTACAACCTGTTGGACAACCAATTAGATCTGATGGACCTGCAAGACATATTATTGAAAAAGCTGGAACACCTACGATGGGTGGTATACTTATTTTGTCTAGTATTTTAATTTCAGTTTTAATTTGGTCTGATTTATCAAATATTTTTGTATGGATAGCTTTATTTTCTTGTTTTAGTTTTGGAATTATTGGTTTTTTTGATGATTACAAAAAAATAATATCTGGCAATAGCGGAGGTTTAAATGCATTAAATAAAATAATTTTACAAGTTTTTTTTAGTCTTATAATTATTTATTTAATAAATATAAACTTACCTACCAATCTTAACTCAACATTAAGTTTTCCCTTTTTTAAAAATTTGGCTTTAGATCTTGGATTTTTCTTTTTTCCTTTTGGTATATTTATAATAATTGGTTCAGCAAATGCTGTAAATCTTACAGATGGATTAGATGGATTAGCAATAGTCCCTGTTATGATTGTTGCTTTAACATTTGGTTTTATTTCCTACGTTGCAGGTAACACTATTTTTTCTGAATATTTGCAAATAAAATATATTTTGGGTAGTGGAGAGTTAGCAATCTTTTGTGGAGCTCTAGTCGGATCCTCTTTGGGTTTTCTTTGGTATAATGCACCACCAGCAAAAGTATTTATGGGAGATACAGGCTCGCTTTCAATAGGAAGCGTCCTTGGAACCTTATCCTTAATAACAAAACATGAAATAGTTTTGGCAATTGTAGGTGGTTTATTTGTTTTAGAAACTCTGTCGGTTGTCATTCAGGTATTAAGCTTTAAATTAACTGGAAAAAGAATTTTTAAAATGGCTCCTTTACATCATCATTTTGAAAAAAAGGGTTGGGCTGAATCAACAATAGTAATTAGATTTTGGATTATCACAGTAATATTAGCAATAATTGGTCTAGCTACTTTAAAAATACGTTAATTTTATTTTGAATATTATTTTATGAAATTTATTTATGGATTGAGTGTTACTGGAGAGTCTATCATAAAATATTATAATAAACTTAATATAAATGTTTTTGCATGGGATGATGACATAAAAAGAAGAAATCGGATAAAAAATAAATATAAAAATGTTAAACTAATTGAACCTTTAAAAATAGAATGGAACAATATTCAAGAAGCATTTATAAGTTCAGGCATTAGTCTTTATAAAAAAGAATTATTATTTTCTAAAAATAAAAAAAAATTATTTAGGGATTTAGAATTATATTCAAGAATATCAAAAAATAAACAAATTATTTCTGTTACTGGAACTAATGGTAAATCTACCACAGTTAAATTAATTAGTGATTTATTTTCAAAGAACAAAATAAATTTTTTTTTAGGAGGAAATTTTGGCACACCACTAATGGATTTTAAAAATAATAAAATAATATCAAAAAAACATATAATCGAGCTAAGTTCTTTTCAACTTGAATCAGCTCCTTCTTTTAAATCCCATGTATCAGTTTTATTAAATATTTCCAAAGATCATTTAGAAAAATATAAAAATTTTAAAGATTATATCAGGGCTAAAGAAAAAATATTTTATTCTAGAAATTTTTCATATGGTATTATTATTTTAGACGATGATCATTGCAAAAAAATTTACAAAAATTTTGTAAATAAAAATTTAATACCATTATCAACAACTGATGAAATTAAGAAAGGAGTATATTTTAAGAACAACATAATTTATGACAACTATTTTTCAAAAAGACGATTTGAAATAAACAATGTTTCTAAAGCATTATTAGGTTCATTTAATAAACAAAATATATTAATATGTTATGTAATAAGCAAAATATATAATATTAAAGAAAATGTATTTTTAAAAGTAATACAAGAATATAAAGGCTTACCTCATAGACAGCAATTTATTTTTAAAAATAATAAATATTGTTTTATCAATAACAGTAAGGCAACAAATATAGAATCCACCATCAGATCAGTTGAAAATTTTAATAATGTGTTATTAATTTTAGGAGGAAGAATAAAAGAAAATAATTTTAAAAAATTAAAAAAAGTTAATAAAAATATTAAAAAATGCTTTATTATTGGAGAGTCTACAGATTTAATCTATCAAAATATTTCTAATTTTATTAATTGTGAAAAAAATTATAAATTGGAAAAAGCTGTAAGCAGAGTTTTCACTGTATTACAAAATTCTCATTCAATGACTAATGTAATACTTGCTCCAGCTTGTTCATCTTATGATCAGTTTTCAAATTTTCAAGAAAGAGGAAATAAATTCATTGAATTAGTAAAAACTAAAATAAATAAATTATGATAGCCTTCATTAAAAATTGGTGGAGGGAAATAGATCAAATAAATTTCTTAATAATTATTTTTCTATTGATCTTAGGAATAATTTTATCTTTTTCAATAAATGACTCTTTATCATATATTAATAGGCACTTAATTTATGCATTTACCTCAATATCACTTATAATTACCTTATCTTTTATAGATATAAAAATTTTAAGAAGGCTTGCCCTATTAGGTTTGCTTATATCAATAATAGCATTGATTGCTGTTTTGTTAACTAGTTACGAAATTAAAGGATCTAAAAGATGGATAAAATTAGTTGGTTTAAGTTTGCAACCATCTGAATTTATAAAACCTTTTTTTCTTATGGTAAGCGCATGGTTTTTAAGCAAGGGAATACAGGGACATAAATTTTCTATGAATATTGTCTTCTTAACTTTTTTAATAATTGCAGGTTTAATCATATTACAACCCGATCTTGGTATGACAATCTTATTTTCTTTATCTTTTTTTTGTCAATTATTTATTGCAGGATTATCTATAATTCTTATTATTTTTTTTATCTTATTCTTAATTCTTATAACAACTTTTTCTTATTTCACGCTTGATCATGTTAAGAAACGTTTTGATAATTTTTTTGATCCATCTGGAGATACATATCAAATAGATTGGAGTATAAAAGCTTTCAAATCTGGAGGTTATTTGGGTAAAGGACCTGGTCAAGGAATATTAAAAGAAAAAATTCCTGATGCAAATACAGATTTTATTTTTGCAGTAGCTGGGGAAGAATTAGGTTATGTCGTATGTAGCATTATAGTTTTATTAATATTAATTTTGATAATAAGATTACTACTTAATATTCTAAAAATAGAAAAACCATATATTATTATTGCAATTGTAGGATTAACTAGCTGTTTTGGATTGCAGGCTATTATAAATATTTGTAGTACTCTTGGAATAATACCTACTAAAGGTATGACATTGCCTCTTATTAGTTATGGAGGCTCATCTATGATATCAAGTGCAATATTATTTGGTTTTCTACTATCATTAACTAGAAAAAGAAAAAAATGAACAAAGAAAATATAGTTATAATTACTGGTGGAACTGGAGGTCACGTCATACCGGCTGTAAATTTTGGAAACTATTTGATCGAAAATGGTCATAAATGTTTTTTATTTGTTGATGAAAGGGGAAAAAAATTTTCTAAAAAATTTAATGGGAAAACGATCAAAATAAGTTCTTATCATCTTGGATATAGTTTTTTTGGAAAAATAAAGTTTATATTTTTTTTGCCTATTGGTTTTTTTAAATCTTTATTTTATTTAATTAAAATTAGACCGACTAAAGCAATTGCATTTGGCGGTTATGCTTCTTTTATACCTTTATCTGTAATAATTTTTATAAGTATATTTTTCAAAATTAATATTTATTTACATGAACAAAATTCAGTTATGGGTAAAGTAAATTTGATTTTTGCTAGATTTGCTAAAAAAATATTTTTACATTTTCCTAAAACACTTAAAGTACCAAATAGTTTTCGAAAAAAAATTATTATCACTGGTCTTCCTTATGAATATAGATTCAAATTTGATAAAAGAATTGCAGATACTAAAGAAAGAAAAAAAATTTTAATTTTAGGTGGAAGTCAAGGAGCTGTAAAACTTAATATGATATTGTGCAAAATTTTTAATAATTTACCTTTAGAAATGGCTAATAAAATTGATATTGAGATGCAGTCTCCAAAATATCAAAGTGATAAAATTAAAAATATTTTTGCAAAATTAAATATTAGATTTAAAACAAATATTTTCTATAATGATGTTTTAAAAAAGTTAAATGAAACAGATATCTTAATATCAAGATCTGGAGCAGGTGCTACAAGTGATGTTATAAATACTAAAACTCCTACAATTTTCATACCTTTGCCACATTCATCTAATAATCATCAGTATTATAATGCTAAATATTTATCAGATCAAAACGCTTGCATCTTAATTAATCAAAATGAATTAGAACAAAAAGAATCAGTAGATACTATAATTAATTTAATAAATGATGATACATTGAAAAATAAATTTATTAATAATTTAATTAAAATAGAAAAATTTGATAGTAATTTGCTAATTTTAAATGAAATGAAAGAAAATTATAAAAATGAATAGTGAAAAATTAATACCTCAAGGAATAATTCATTTTATTGGTATTGGTGGTATTGGGATGTCTGGAATTGCAGAATTGATGAAAAATCAAGGATATCAAGTTCAGGGTAGTGATTTAAGTCTTAATTCAAATATTGAAAGATTAAAAAAAAAGAAAATTAAGGTATTCTTAAAACACAAACCTTCAAACTTAAAAAAAGTTAGTCTTGTTGTTTTTTCATCTGCAATTAAGAAAACTAATCCAGAAATATTGGAATCTAAAAAATTAAAATTACCTATTATAAGTAGGGCTGAAATTTTAGGAGAGTTAATGAGATACAAGCAATCTATTGCTGTTGCAGGATCTCACGGTAAAACAACTACTACAAGTCTCATTGGATTAATTTTAGAAAAAGGCAAAAAAGATCCCACTATTGTTAATGGAGGCATAATAAAATCTTTTTCAAATAATTATAGGTTAGGTCTTGGAAAATGGATGGTAGTAGAGGCAGATGAAAGTGATGGATCTTTCTTAAAATTACCTCATCAAATTAATATTATTACTAATATAGATTATGAACATTTAGATTATTACAAAGATATTGAAACCTTAATATCTACTTTTGAAGATTTTGTTAATAAAATTCCATTTTACGGTTTTTCAATAATATGCACTGCAAACAAATTATCTTCAAAGTTAGCACAAAGAATAAGAAATAAAAAAGTAATTACATACGATTATCAAAATAGAAAAGCTGATGTAAATATAACTAAAATTATATCCAAAAAAAATTATTCTTTTTTTTCAATCAATATAAAAAAAAATATTTTTAAAAAATATTATGGTAAACATAATTTTATTCTTAATTTGCATGGTAAACATAATGTATTAAATGCAACGGCTTCAATAATTACCGGTTTTTTATTGAATATACCAAAATACAAAATTAATTTATCTTTAAAAAAGTTTGAAGGCGTAAATAGACGCTTTACTTATCTTGGAAAAATTGGAAAATCAAAAATATATGATGATTATGCTCATCATCCTACTGAAATTGATGCAACTTATAAAATAGCAAGAATTATTTCTACAAAAAAAATCATTGTAATATTTCAGCCACATAGATTTTCAAGAACTAAAGCTTTATATAAATCTTTTCTAACCACTCTAAATAAAATCGATACATTGTTTATTGCAGATATTTATCCTGCAGGAGAAAAAAAATTTAAAAATATTAATTCTTTAAAAATTGTTAGAGATATAACAAAATTAAAACAATCCAAAAATAAATGCTATTATTTAAAGAGCCAAAAAGATTTAAATAAATATTTAAAACCATATTTTTATGAAGAAAATTTAATTATTTTTATGGGGGCAGGCACTATTACGCATTGGGCAAAAAAATTTTTCAGAAAAAATGAATCTTTTAAAATTTAAAAAACTTTTTAATTCTTTGAAAAGTAAGTTTTATTATGATTATAATGCTTCATCTTTAACATGGTTTAGAGCTGGTGGAAAAGCAGAAATATTTTGTATTGTTTATGATGAGAATGAATTAGAAATAATATTAAACTGCTTAAAGGATTTTGATGTTTTTATCATTGGCGCTGGCTCAAATGTTTTGATAAGAGATAATGGTTTTAAGGGTGCTATTCTTAAACTAGGTAAAAATTTTAATAACTTAAAAGCTAAGGATAATTTGATAGAGGTTGGAGCTAGTATCTTAGATGTTAATTTATCAAAATTTGCTCTAATAAATTTACATTCAAAATTAGAATTTTTTTCTGGAATTCCTGGAAGTATTGGAGGGGCGATTAAAATGAATGCTGGTTGTTTTGGTTCAGAAACTAAGGATGTTTTAGAAAGTGTTAAAATTTTTTCAAAAAATGGTAGTAGTAAAATTCTACACAACAAAGATCTAAATTTCAGCTACAGGAGCTCATCGCTAAATGATGATGATATAGTAGTTTCTGCAACTTTTAACACAAAGAGGGAATCTAAAGATAAAATTGAAGACACTATGCAAAATATTAAATTTAAAAGAGAGCACTCCCAACCCTTGAAAACAAAAACTGGTGGAAGTACATTTAAAAATCCTAAAAATTTATTTGCTGCGAAATTGATAGAAGAATCAGAATGCAAAGGTCTAAGTGTTGGCGATGCTATAATTAGTACCAAACATGCAAATTTTATTATAAATACAAAAAATGCTTCCGCTAAAGATATTGAAGAATTGGGGAAGAGAGTTTTAGAAAAGGTTTTAAATAAATTTGATATAAAACTTGAATGGGAAATAAAAATTATAGGTGAAAAAAACTGATTAAAAAAATACTAATTTTAGAAGGGGGATTTAATGAAGAGCATGATGTTTCCTTATCATCTGCCAAAGAAGTGAGAAAAGCTATAGATGCATTAAATTATCAATCAGAATCTATAATTGTTAATCCAGTTGATTTTTCAGAAAAAATAAAAAAACATATAGATATTGACCTTTGTTTTAATGCTTTACATGGTCCATTCGGAGAAGATGGATTAATACAAGAAATTTTATATAGAAATAAATTAAATTTTACTCATTCTAATTCTATGGCATCTAAAAAAGCTTTTGATAAAATCTTAACAAAAAAATCTTTGCAAAACACTGAAATAAGTTTTTTAAAATCTATAGAAATTTCAAAAAATAATTTTAATAAAGATAAGCTTATATATATATTTAAAAAAATTGGATCTTTTGTATTAAAGCCTACTTCAAGTGGATCAAGTTATGGAGTAACAATTATTAAAGATATTGATGATTTGGAAAATTTTTTAGATAATATAGATGGTCAATCCCAATTATATAAAAATCACAGTAAATTTATGATTGAGCCATTTATTAATGGAAGAGAATTAACCGTAGCTGTTTATGAAGAAAATAGTAAATCAATACCTTTAGAAGTAACAGAAATAAAAACAAAAAATGATTTTTTTGATTATAAAGCTAAATACTCAAAAGGATTATCTATTCATATACTGCCTGCTCAAATACCTAAAAAAATATACAATGATGCATTAAAATATGCCAAGATTGCTCATGACAGCTTAGGCTGTAAAGCTATAAGTAGATCAGATTTCATATTTGATGAATTTAATCAAAAACTTTTTTTTCTTGAAATCAATACTCAGCCAGGATTGACACCTTTATCATTAGTTCCAGAACAACTAAATTATAATAATATTAATTTTATTGAACTTATAAAAAAAATTATTGATTCAGCATCGTGTCAAAAGTAATTATAAATAAAAAAAAATTTAATTTTTCAGTATTAATAAAAATTTTTGTTATTATTTTACTCTTAATCTCTTTTATCTCTATTTATTTACATTTAAAAAATGAAAGACCAACTAAATTTGTATCTAATATTTTAGAATCATTTTCACATAATTTAAATTATATTTTTATAGATTTAGAAATAAAAGTTTTAAATAAATCTAGAATAATAACTATAGAAAAATATTTTGAACAATATTTCAATC
>MDSW01082639.1_pt1 | contig 13148 bp, 14 predicted proteins | sample 811171 | NCBI WGS metagenome assembly MDSW01 (sample SAMN05326641, study PRJNA326480) | marine metagenome | isolation source: seawater | place: Atlantic Ocean: North West | collected 2012 | reverse complement strand
CTGGGTGTGGAAGCGCAGTAATGCGTGTAGCTGACCAGTACTAATAGCTCAATTGGCTTATTTTATGCACTGAAAAAAATTTTAAAAAGTAAACAACGTGATTTTTTTATTATTAATTTTATTTATTAATTTATTCTTTTTAAAATTTTGAATTTCTAACTTCTTTTCAGATCTTGATGCAATAAAAAAAATATTCTTACTTTTTGAAATTTTTCTTAAAGAAACTGTCACTCTTTTTTTTGGAAATTTAGGTGAGTTATTAATGTAATAATAATCTTTTTTTAGATCATCGAAATTAAATATGCTTGCAAAATGTCCTTTGCTCCCGAGACTTAAAATAGAGTCTTCAAATTTAATTTTTTTTATTTGATATGAGATTTTGTTTAATTCAACTTTGTTATAATCATCAAATCTATAGTTAATTAATTGATTTTTCTTGAGAATTTTCTTTTTTATTAACTTTTTATAAAAATAATCATTTCTTAATTTTGAATTAACATTTACTAATCTTTCGTCACTTATCAAAACCTTTTTGTTTCTTATTTTGCCTTTAAAATTTTGAAGAATTTTCTTAATTGTCTTTCCTCCGCTTATGATAATAGGTGTTTTTTTTAGAAATTTTTTTTTTATCACATTGAGTGCTTCTTTTTTACTTTTAAAGTTAACAATCATTTTTGATTAATAAGATATATCAAATCACCTTTTTTAAGCTATAAGTATAAATGTTAAATATCTAATCAAATATTTATGTATGAAAAAAAAAATTAAAATTTTAATCTCAGCTAGCCCTTTTTGTAAGCATAGTAAAAAACCAATTAGTTTATTAAAAAAAAATAAAATAGAATTTGATTTTAATCCAAAAAAAAGAAAATTAACAGAATCAGAAATACTTGATATAATTGGAAAATATGATGGTCTTATTGCTGATATTGAACCATTGAATGACAAAGTTTTATCTAATGGAAAAAATTTAAAAATTATTTCTAGAGTTGGTATTGGAGTAAATAATATAGATTTAGTTTATGCAAAAAAAAAAGGAATTGTTGTTGCAAACACTCCCGATGCTCCAACCGAAGCCGTTGCAGAACTAAATTTAGGTTTAATTTTAAATTTGATAAGAAATATTTCAATTCATAATACAGATATAAAAAGAGGTAAATGGGAAAGAAAATTTGGGTTAAGATTAAAATATTTAAATATTGGAATTTTAGGCTTAGGAAGAGTGGGGAGAAGTTTATCTCAAAAGTTATTAAGTATAGGCTCTCCTGTAATTTTTTATAATGATCTAAAAAAAAAGAACACAGGGAAAAGTTTAATTTACAAAAATAAAAACTTTATTTTTAAAAACTGTGATGTGATTTGTATTACACTTCCAGAAACAAATAAAACAATAGGACTTCTTAATAAAAAAATTTTCAAAATAATGAAAAAAAATAGTTTTTTAATAAATACTTCAAGAGGGGATATAATTAACGAGCGAGACTTGTTATTAATGCTAAAGAAAGATTATTTTTCTGGTGTTGCACTAGATGTATTTAATAGAGAGCCTTATGATGGTGATTTAAGAAAATTTAAGCGATGTATTATGACCCCACATGTTGCATCCCATACTATTGATTGTAGAAATCGAATGGAGCTAGAAGCAACTGAAAATTTAATAAATTATTTTAATGGTGATAAAATTCTTTTTAAATTATAGTATTTCCTAAAGTTTCATCTATAATATTAACATTGTAATTAAAAACATATTGATTTTAACTTAACTTATAGTCTTATAAATTTTTATTATTGAAATGAAATGTTTAGTAACAGGTGGATCGGGTTTTCTGGGATCGCATCTTGTGGAGGAATTAATTGATAACAATCATAAAGTAACCATTTTAGACAAGATATCCCCAAAGTTTAAATTAAAAAAAAAAATAAAATTTATAAAAACAGACTTATTAAATAAAAAGAAAGTAGAATTAGCTATAAAGAATCAAGATGTTGTTTTTCATTATGGTGGTTTAAGTGGTATCAATGAATCAATGCACAACCCTCTTAAGACTGCAGAGTATAACCTAATCGCAACTCTCAGATTATTAGATTTTTGTTTGAAATATAAAATTAAAAGATTTATTTTTGCTAGTAGTGTGTATGTGAACAGTGAACAGGGTAGTTTTTACAAATCAAGTAAAAGAGCAGCAGAGGATTTTATAGAAGAATATAAAAAAAAATATAATCTAAAGTTTACAATTTTACGTTTTGGAACAGTATATGGGATTAGAGCTAGTAAAGAAAATAATATAAATAAAATTATTGATATAGCATTAAAAAAAAAGAAAATTATTTATCAAGGTAATAAAAAAAATATTAGAGAATATATAAATGTTAAAGATGCATCAAAGTTAGCATTAAAAACAATTAATAAAAAATATATAAATAAATATGTAAAAATATCAGGCAAAGAAAAGACATCAGTAATAAAAGCTTTAACAGTGATAAAAAAAGAAATGGGACTTACCTCTAAAATAATTTATCAAAAAAAGAAGGATGTTGGTCATTATATAAACTTTCCTGACAACTTAGTTGTTAAAAAAGCAAAAAAAATTAATTCTAGACAATATATTTCTTTTGCTAAAGGTATTAGAGAGATTATAAAAAGTAAAACAAAATGATAGTAGCTATTTTAATAGGAAGAAAAGGCAGTAGAGGTTTTCCTGGGAAAAATACCTATAAAGTTTTAGGTAGACCATTATGCGAATATCCATTGATGGCCGCAAAAAAATCTAAATATATTGATAAGATTTATGTCGCTACAGATTGTGATAAAATTAAAAAGATTAGTAAAAAATACAATGTAGAGTTTATAGATAGGCCTAAAAAATTAAATACTAGCAAAGCTCTAGGTGACCATGTTTTTGAATATTCATACCAACAAGTCAAAAAAAGGAATAAAAAAAAAATTGAATTAATTGTTCTTTTGTTTGCAAATGCGCCGACTATAAATTTCAAACTTATTAATAAAGCAGTTGAAGCACTTAAAAGAGATAAATATTTTGACTCTGCTGTGACAACATCAGTATACAATATGTGGAGCCCTTTAAGAGCTAGAAAAATTTCGTTGGATGGATCTTTGAAGCCATTTGTAAAATTTGAATATTTTGGAAATCCAAAAACTCTAAATTGTGATAGAGACTCTCAAGGAAATGTATACTTCGCTGATATGTCCTTGTCTGTTGTAAGACCAAAGTGTTTAGAAAATTTAAAAAGTGGTTTATTGCCACAAAAATGGATGGGAAAAAAAATTATGCCAATTAAATCATGGGGTGGTTGCGATATAGATTACAAATGGCAAGTTCCAGGAGTTGAGTATTGGTTAATTTCAAATGGATTTAAAAAAAAATGAAAAGTCTAAAAGACTCAATAAAAGTTGATCATAAATACGATAAAAATAAAAGCTTTTTATATTTTGATAGACAAAAAAGAAATAAGGACAAAATTAACTCTCTTGTAAAAAAAGTTCTAGTTGATAATGAACTGCTCTCTAAAATAGACAAAAAACATATTCATATTGTAAAATCTTTAAAAGAGGATTTAATTGATGCTCATATATCTACAAAAAAAATTAAATTTACAATTTCTCCTAATGTGGAAAAAGAAATAGAGCTACTTGAATACAAAGATATATTGAAATTTTTAATCCACAGATATAGGTATGAAATTTTTCCAAAAACTTTGGAAAGAGATGATTATCCACCATATTTACAAATTGAGCCCACTTCTTTTTGTAATTATAGATGTGTATTCTGTTTTCAGTCAAATTTGAATTTTTCTGGAAAAAAAAATGGTTTCATGGGTCATATGACATATGATTTATTTAGAGAAATAATTGATCAAGTTGAAAATAAAATTGAGTTTATATCATTAGCGTCAAGGGGTGAACCTTTAATATGTAACGATATTGAAAAAATGCTTGCATACACCAGAAATAAATTTTTGAACTTGAAAATAAATACTAATGCTTCTTTATTAACGGAAAATAAAATTCATTCTATTCTTCAGAGCGGCGTTAAAACATTAGTGTTTTCAGCCGATGCTGCAGATGAACAACTATATGAAAAATTAAGAGTTAATGGTAGCTTTAAAGAAATCGTTGAAAATATAAAGTTGTTTAAAAATATTAGAGAGAAACATTATCCAAAAGCAAAAATAATAACTAGAGTTTCTGGTGTAAAAATAAACCAATCTCAAAACTTCAAAGATATGAAAAATTTTTGGAATGAGGTTGTTGATCAAGTTGCATTTGTTGATTATTGTCCATGGGAAGATGTGTACTCATCACAAAAAAACGACTTAAAGAAACCATGTACAGAATTGTGGCGCAGAATGTATGTATGGTGGGATGGTGTGGCAAATCCATGTGAAGTCGATTTCAAATCATCACTATCAGTAGGAAAAATTAATAAAAATGACATAAGCAGCTTGTGGACTAGCAGCGTTTATGATGATTTAAGAAAAGAGCATAAGTTAAAATTGAGAAATAAAATAGATCCTTGTGATAAATGTGTGGTGATTTAATGTTAAGATATATTGATTGTGAATATTTCGGTTTCTAATATCGCTTGGTATAAAGATCCTAAACAAATAATAAAATTTTTTGAGTTTATACGTAGTTTAAATTGTAGTGGAGTTGAGTTAGCTCCATCAGCAATTTGGCCTGAGCCAATAAGAAGCTCTCAACAAGATAGAGCTGAATTAAAAAAAAAAATTAGATCGAATAATTTAAATTTTTTAGGTTTTCACTCACTTTTGTATTCTAGGCCTGAGTTAAAATTTTTTGAAAATTCATATCTTAGAAAAGAAACTAAAAAATATTTATTTAATTTAATAAATTTATGTTCTGATCTTGAAGGTAAAAATTTAATTTACGGTTCTCCAAAAAGTAGAGAGTTATGCGGAAAAAAATACGATGATTGTAAAAAGCAATCAATTGAAGATTTTTATGAAATTGCAGAATACTCCAAAAAAAAAGGAATTTTTTTTTGTCTAGAGCCATTAAGTGCAAAAGAAACAGATTTTATTACTTCATTGGAAGAAGGAGGCGAGATTGTAGAGACGGTAGATCATAGTAATTTCAAATTACATTTGGATACCAAAGTTTTATTTGGTTCAGATGGAAAAATAAGTTCAAAAATTAAAAGGTTTAAAAAAATTATAACTCATGTTCACGTTGGAGATGAAAATCTTTTAGAACCTGGAACCTTAAATTTAAATGAACATATAGAGATAGGAGAGTCTCTTAGAAACATTAAATATCAAGGATACATTACACTTGAAATGAGAAGAGATTTGAAAGATATCGAAGGTTCTATTAAAAGGGGTGTTGAATTTATAAAAAAAAATTACTTAAATTTATGATTAAAAAAATTTTTATACTTGGAGCAAGTAGTGACTTAGGGCTATCCCTAATAAACTTAATGCTCGAGAAAAAAGATTGTATAATAGGACTGCACTGTTTTTCTGGAAAACAAAGATTAACAAAATTTTTAAAAAATATAAAAAAAAATCAAAAAATAAAAATATTTCAGTCTAGTCTAGACTCTCAAAAAAAATGTCATAAACTTGTAGAAAAATTTTTAAATTGGTCAGGTGGTGTAAATACATTTATTCAATTAAATGGAAATGTATCTAAAGTGAAAACTTGGACTAAACTAAGCCAAAAAGATTATGAAAAAGATTTAGAAATTAATTTATCATCAGTATTTTATACATCTCAAAAAATTTTTGAAAGTATGAAAAAAAAAGGTGGAAAAATAATATTAACAAGCACAAGTTCTGCTTTACATGGAGGAGGTGAAACAAGTTTGGCGTATGGCATTAGCAAAAGTGGAATTATTTCTTTAACAAAAGCGCTAGCAAGATTTGGTGGCAAATATAATATTATTGCAAATGTAATTGCTCCTGGTTTTATTAAAACCAGATTTCATACTAAAGTGATGAAAAGAAGTAAAAAACAATTAAATAGGAGACTTGAATTTATAAAATTAAACAGGGCTGGTACAGCAGAAGATGTGTCAAAATTAATTTTATTTTTAGTCTTCGAAAATAATTTTACTACTGGTGAAATAATATCAATTGATGGTGGAGATTGGATTTAAAGATGTACGATTTTTATTTTACAGATAGAAAAAATATTAAAAATGATCCAGAAAAATTTTTAATATTTGTTAAGAGATTAATGCCACGTTGGGTAAATGGTATTCCCGATAGTGAGTGTATTGCTATATATAAACTTTTAGATAAGTTAAGAAAAAAAAGTAAAAAAAAGTTAAACTTATTAGAAACTGGGTGTGGAGCTAGTACAATTGCCATGTATTTGCACTGTTCACTTTATGGAGGCCAAGTTTTTTCTTGGGATACAAACCCATCAAAAGGCTCTTTTTTAAGATCACTACTATTAGAATCGGTCGACAAGGTTTTGGGAACTAATGTTAACAATATTTGGACTTTTATATCTTACGATAGCACTGATAAGCATGTTGGTTTAGAAGTTTTGAAGGAATTGAATATTAAAGCGGATTTTTGTTTTTTTGATTCATTGCATACTTTAAATCATTTATTTGAGGAAATAAAATGTTTTGAGAAAGTGTCATCAAAAAAATTTATGTTAGCTCTTGATGATGCATACTACAGAAAAAAAAATAAAAACTATTCTTACTTAAATATGATTAGAAAAAAAATTAATTTAAAAAAAATAATTGAACCTAAAAATAATGTCTGTTTACCATTTTACTTGGAAATTAAAAAATATTTAAACCAAAAATATACAAAAGTTGTTTTAGAAAAAAACTATTTTAAAAAAAATTATAAGAATGATATTTTTTTTGATTATTACAGTTCTGATAGAATTTTTTTAAACAAAATGGGAATGGAAGAAAAACAAAAACTTAAAAATAGATTTGAAGCATTGTATGTTGAAAAATGATCAATGTTATGATGATAATATTCTAAAAAGTTTTGCTTCAATATAAGCATTATTAAGATAAAAAAATTAGAAAAAATGATTAAATCACCTAAATATTTTGAATTCTTTAAAGAAAATAGGAACAAAAAACAGTCTTTAAAAATTTTCAAATTAAGAATTAAAGATAGTAATGAAATTTATAAAAAGTTTTCTAAAGATTTTTATGTGAGGGCATGTCCAATTTGTGGATTCAATAAATCAGAAAAACAAAAAAAGTTTAATAATAGATATGGAGTAGTGTCTTGTAAGAAATGCAATACATTGTATGTTAATCCAGTTCCAAATATTAAAGCTTTAAAATATTATTATAATAACTGTAAGTGTAATAATAAAGAATATTTAGGAAGTATTTTGAATTCTAGAGCAAGCAAAGGCAATCTTATTTTTGAGGAAAGAATCTCTTTTTTATTGAAATTAATTAAAAAAATATTGAATAAAAAAAAAAAGATTAAAATATTAGAAGTTGGCTCACATTCAGGTGCTTTTATAAAATTGTTAACTGATGAATTATCAAGAATTAAAAAATTAAAACATGTTGATATTATGGGAATTGATATTGATAAGAAAGCGATTAAAAAACCTGTTTCTAAAAATATTTCCTTACATAATTATTCAGCAGAAGATTTTGTAAAAAAAACTAATAAACGCTTTGATATAATTTTACATTTTGAATTAATAGAGCACTTGCAAGATCCGTTTATGTTTTGTAATGCTCTTCATAATCTCCTTAATGATGAGGGATTGATGTATTTTCATACACCAAATTCACTTGGATTAGACAATATGGCAGTTACTTATAATGATTTTAGACCACTAGCTCATGGTATATTTCCACCTATGCATTTAAATGCATTTAATACAGCAAACATAACACATTTTTTAATTAGAGCTGGTTTTAAAGTTAAAAGTATAGAGACACCAGGATACTTTGATGTAGATATAGTTAAAAACTTTGCTAAGAAAAATAGCGACTGGTCAATTATGAATAAAATAAAAAGTAAGCAAAACCTTGCAATCATTCAATCACTTATTCGCTTATCCCGAGCGAGTTCTCATATGGCAATACTCGCAGAAAAGTAATTAATGGTACAACTTGTGACCCCTATTTTATATTTTATTATACGATTACTTTTCTTCTTAAAAAATAATTATGCACCCAATTTTGAAAAAAGATTTTCATAGGCTTCAATCTCTGAGGGCTTGCATAGATTATGAATAGTTTCGTTTAAAGGCTTTTTATTAAAGTCACGATACTTGTTTTTAAGCACTATTTCATTTGAAGGATGATATGCTAGAGATACAGACGAACCATTGAAAAAAGCTTCTGGGATTGCGGTTCCAAAATAGCAAATTCTCATGTCTTCAAATACAGGCAAATGTCCGCCATTATTTATATCACTGTGATCGAATTTTATTTTATCTTTAAGTATTTTAAATTCATTTTCATATTCTGAAAAACTAATACTTTTGGTACGTAAATAAATAGTTTTTTGAGATGACTCAACTAAGTTAAATATATACTCCTTAATGTATGACAATGATTCTGATTTAAAGAAAAGAGATTTTCCTAACCCAAATGATATTGATCTGCCTTTTAAATTATTATTTATAGGTATTTGAGGCAGTGTAACACAAGTTCCTTCTTTAATAGTTGATTTTCTTTTGCAGTAAAAAGATCCAAATGGTAATTCAATTTTTTTTGATTCTTTCTCGAGAGAATTTTTTTGCCAAGTAATAAAATGGGTCGCTATTCGTTTCTCATATTCAAACTGATCATCAAAAGCAAAAAAAGGATGTGCAAAAGAACCTTGTAAAACATAGATAGATGAGCCATTTGATTTTGCATACGATAAGAATGCTTGATGCAAACTATCATTCTGAGCCCAATGATTTGAAGTAAGAATATTTTTAGGTAACTTCTTAATTTTTGTAAACATATTAATATTAACTAATAAAGTTGCAATATGTTTAACAAGTTTGATTGTTTTGAAACTATAATTATTCAAGAGTCTTTGAAGTTTCAAGTTTCCAACAAAATATTGTGCACTTTGTCTTCTGAGAGCACCTTTGTCATATTTTGAATAAGAAGGAAATAAATTTTCATGACGAAAAAAAAATCTAAAAAACTCAGTATTATTAAATACTATTTCATCTGTATATTTATCAATACTAATGAAAGTAGATTTTATTAGACTACTTTTAAATTTATTAATTTTTTTTTTGAAAGACTTGCAGCTATTAATACTTTGGTATTTATTGAGGAAATCTCGACATGCTGGAACATATAGATATGTTGCTAGGTCTTCATTTGATAAATTTTTTAGTTCTTTTAGATAAATTTTTTTTAATTCTGATGAAAAATTCAAAAGCCATTGTTCAAAATCTTTTCTGAATTTAATCCAAAATTTTTCGGAAAAAAAAATATCTTCATTAATTATTTGAAAATTTATTTCAGTTTTCATTTTATTTATTTATATTAAGACTAAATATACATATATACTAATTTAATGATAAAAATAAAAATTCAAATATTAAAAAGAATTTTTTCTATTTTTTTTAATGATGTTAAAGAAACACTATTTAGGTTTAAAAATTTAGAAAATATTGCAAATAATCAGATCAAAGAGAACACTAAAAATAATTATGAGAAATTTTTTTTTGATAAACATCCAATAAAGCGTCAAAAAGATTTGAGATTTACTTTGCAGATATTCTCGATTTTTTATTTTCTCCTTAATGAAAAAAAAAAAAAATTAAAATTTTAGATTGGGGTGGAGGATATGGTCAACAAGCTTTTGATATTATATCTAAGTATAGTGAAATTGTTGAAATAGAATGGCATATATTAGAACAAAAAAAAATTATTGAACATGGAAAAAAATATATAGAAATCCCAAACGTAAAATTCATTGAAAATATTACAGAGTTTTATGATCTTTGTTTTTTTAATGGAAGTATTTCATATCTAGACATAAATAAAGTTTTTCCTAACGTGGCTAAATATTGTGAATATATATCTTTGTCTCGTGTGGGATTATCTTTAGAGTCTACAAAAAAAATTTTTGATAACAATGGTTTGCATGAGGAGTATATTTATAATCATAAATATTTTTTTGATAAAATCAAAAATTTTTTTGATATAATTGAGGTTTTGGATGACGAAAAATTAAAATTTTCTAAAAGAACAGTCTGCACTTTTAGTGATTTTTCAATATTCATTCTTGCAAAAACAAAAAATTTTAAAATCAAAAATACTCAAAGTTAAATCGCAAAATTCTTCTTTCATTATTTTCATAAATTTTTCCAGCAAAATGAGGACAATTGGTATCAAAAAAAACTGAACTACCAAATTTTCCAGTACAAGGTTGATAATTTTCAATTTTAAAATCCTTAATTTCATTTTCTTGATTTATTTTATAATCTTTTTTAAGTGATAATCTTTTGTTTTCGTATTTTTCAACATCACATTCATGAAAGTGTATAGGTCCATTTTCCACAAATACATCATTTAAATAAATCATAACTTTAAACATTCTTCTTTTGTCTATATGAGGAATAAAAGGTAGTTTGTTTTTTGAATAATTTTTTTTTTGACTTAAAACTAACCAGAGATTAAGTATTCTAATTTTTTTATCAAATGCAACGGTTTCAATAATTTTTCTATATATTTTTTGGTAAAAGATATCTGATAATAAATTTTCTTTATCTACAATAGCGACATTTTCATAGTCATTTTTAAGAAATTTTTTATCTTTATAATCTTTATCAAATTTTTTACGAATTTCTATTTCATCTAAATCGAAATAATTATTTTGAAAAATTTCAAAACCTTTATTTAAAGTGATCATTTTAATATTTACTTATACTTTCTCAATTTATTCATTATGGGGATTTCACTTTTATAAATTTTTTTAATCCCATCTCCTAATGATTGATCGACAACATTTAAATCTCTAATTAATCTTGCAAATCCAAGAGGTTCGATTGAAGATTTTTGGTCTGTTCCCCACATAGATCTATCTAAGGTGATATGTCTTTCAATAATTTTAGCCCCAAGAACATATGCGGCAACTGTAGATGATAAATTCGTTTCATGTCCTGAGTAACCTATTACTGCAATTTTAAATTTTTTTTTTAATTTTTCAATATATCTTAAATTTAGTTCTGTTGTTAAAGCTGGATATGAACTTGTGCAGTGCATAATACATAAATTATTTTGTCCAAGATATTTTACACATTTATCTATTTGTTTTGGAGTGCTCATTCCGGTAGAGATAATGATAGGTTTTCTTGTTTTTTTTAGTTCTTTTAATAAATCAAAATCAGTAATCGTAGCAGAAGCAACTTTGTAGTAAGGAACTCCAATTAGTTTCATAAATTTTACTGACTCTGAATCCCAACAAGATGCCACAAAATCTATATTATTTTTATTAGCAATTTTTTTTAAGTTTTTGTAATCTTTAAATGAAAATTCTAACTTTTTCTTATAATCGATGTATGTCATTTTTCCCCAAGGAGTATCTCTTATAATATTCCACTGATCTCTAGGAACACAAAGTTCAGGAGATCTTTTTTGAAATTTTACAGCATTACACCCAGCCAATTTTGCGGCTACAATTAAATCTTTTGCGATTTTTAAATCGCCATTATGATTAATTCCAATTTCAGCAATAACGTATGGTTTAGATTTAGATAAATTATCAAAATAGTTTTTAAACTTCATAAAGTCCCGAATATATATTTTTTTTTAAATTGTGTTTTTCTATTATACTATTACTTAATAATGTAAATTTTTTTGAACTATTGTTTGTTAAATAATTTTTTTTGTCAGATAATTTCAGAATATTTGATCTATTTACTGTTGTAATTTTTGAAAGATTCAAATTAAGTTGATAATTTAGATATTTTAAAGGATTTGATATAAAATCTTCATATTTCAAAATTCTAGAAAAATCTAAATTATAAATTAACTCCTTATCAAATTTAAATGTTTGTGTAATTGCAAATGAAAGAGTTTTTTTTATTTTATCTTCTAAAAAAGTTTTATCAAAATTTTTATAAATGAAATTATTAGCCTCATCAAACCTTAGAGGGTCTAAATTATAAAATTCTTTTTTGAATTTTCGTATAATTTGTTTTTTTTTTAAAAAATTTATTTTAAAAAAATCTAGAAATAAAGATTTTTTTTTATTTGAAATTTTTTCCAAAAAAAAATTTAAATTTGTAAATCTTCTAATATTTCTTATTTTTAGACTTTCTCCAAAAAGATAATCAGGAAAATAAAATCTTGTCATTGATAATATCTTATCAATTGGATTTCTGATCAAACCAAAAAATTTTATATTATTCAATTTACAAAATTCATATTCTTTTATTCCATAGGATTTATTAATGTGTATGAATAATTGTTTTTCAGTTTTATTATTTTTTGATTTGAAAAAGGATCTAAAGTCTTTAATTTCATTTCCATGATATACGTCAAAACCATTGTTTTCAAATATATCCGCTATAAATCTTGTTGCGCAATGACCTGTTGTTGATATAAAAATATTCTTAGTCATTCTATGAATTTAGATCAATATAAAAATAATTTATTTGGACCAATATTCTCTATTATAACTCCTTTTAAAAAAAATGGTAATATAGATTATTTTTCTTTAAAAAATTACATAAATTATCTTTATAAAAGAGGGGCAACCAAATTTTTTGTTATGGTATATAATTCTCGTTTAAGTTTGTTGACTGAACAGGAAATTATAAAATTAAATTTATTTTGTATAAAAAAGGTAAAAAAATTAAATAAGAAGAATATTATTATTTGCGCAGAACCTTATCATACAAGTACTAGTCAAAGCATAAAATATGTAAACTTATTTAAGAAAAATGGTGCAGATATAGTGAGTTTAATATTTGGTGAAAAATATTACTCAGATTTACAAGTTTTCAAACATTTTCAAAAAGTACATAATAATACAAATTGCTATCTATTATTACATCAGCAGATACTTGAGAATGGATTATCTGCGAGCAAACCATTTTTGTATTATTCTTTAGAATTATTAAAAAAAATTTCTAAGTTACCAAAATTTATTGCAATGAAAGAAGATGCAAAAAATAAAAATTTAACAAGAATGATTGGTCT
>MDSW01003094.1_pt1 | contig 13148 bp, 11 predicted proteins | sample 811171 | NCBI WGS metagenome assembly MDSW01 (sample SAMN05326641, study PRJNA326480) | marine metagenome | isolation source: seawater | place: Atlantic Ocean: North West | collected 2012 | reverse complement strand
TCATTATTTTCTGCATTAAAAGTTGAAAGAAATGTTATGTTTATAATTTTATCTTTAATAATTATTGTAGCAGCATTTAATATAATTTCTGGTTTAACAATTTTAGTTAAAAATAAAACAAAAGATATTGCTATATTAAAATCAATTGGTGTTCTAAATAATTCAATTATCAAAATATTTTTTTTAGTTGGTTTAATTATAGGATTTTCAGCTACATTATTTGGTATTTTACTTGGTATTCTTTTTTCAATATATGTAGAAAATATAAGAACATTTATTAGTAATATTTTTGATATTAGTTTATTTCCTGAAGAAATTTATTTTTTAAGCACTATGCCTTCTGAAATAAATTTTTCTTCAATTTTTTTAATTTCAATTTGTTCACTTATTATAACAATATTAGTTTCAATTTTTCCTGCTATGAAAGCTGCTAAGCTTGATCCAATCAAATCATTAAAATATGAATAATTTAATAGAATTATCAAATATTAGTAAAACATTTTATTCAGACACAAATGTCAAAGTTTTAAAAAAAATTAATTATAATTTTAAAAAAGGAAAAATATATTCTTTGATGGGTCCTTCTGGCTCAGGCAAATCAACTTTGTTAAGTTTACTTTCATTAATAGACATTCCTTCATCAGGCTATATCAAAATTGATAACAAAAAAATTAATTATAATGACAAAAAAACCAATGACTTATTAAGAGCTAATAAAATTGGTATAATATACCAGCAAGATAATTTACTTAATGATTTTACAGCTCTAGAAAATATTTATTTTGCTGGTTTATCAGGAGGAGATAAAAAAGAATTAGCAGTTAATAAAGCTCTAAAATTATTAAAAAATGTTAACCTATCAAATAGATTTAATCATTATCCATCTGAATTATCTGGAGGAGAAAAACAAAGAGTTTCTATAGCAAGAGCAATAATAAATGAACCTCAAATTATACTTGCAGATGAACCAACAGGGAGTCTAGATCAAAAAAATTCTATAGAAATTTTTAATTTGTTAAGAAAACAAATTAATTCAAATAGAATAATAATTTTTGCAACTCATAATAGATTTTTTGCTAAAAAGTCTGATTGTATATTGGAAATAGTAGATGGTAATATAAAATCTATAAATGCATGAGTCTAAATTTAGTAAATTTAATCATTTAAAAATACATACTCAATATTCAATATGCGAGGGAGCTGTAAGAATTGATGAATTAAATGAGCTATCCAAAAAAGAAAGAATAAAAAGCTTAGCAATTTGTGATACTTTAAATTTATGTGGGTCTTTAGAATTTTCTGATAAATTATCAAAAAATGGAACACAACCAATTATTGGTACTCAAATAAATTTTAAGATTAATGATACTATTGGATTACTACCTATTTATGCCTTAAACGAGAATGGGTATAAAAAAATTGTCGAATTATCATCTAAATATTATCTAGAAAATAGCAATATATTAAATCCTCATTTAGTCCTTGATGAATTATTTAAATTAGGTGATGGAGTAGCATTATTTTCAGGAACTATTAATGGATTATTTGGAAAGTTATTTAATAAAGGTAAATTTTCAGAAATAACTAACTTATATGAAAAGTTTAAAGAGAAATATAATGACAGGTTTTATATTGAAATTCAAAGACATGGAGATCAAAATGAATTAGAGTTTGAGAAATTTAACTTATCGCAATCTATTAATCTTGAAATCTCTATAATAGCCACTAATGAAGTTTTTTATTTAGATAAAAATATGCATGAAGCTCATGATGCTTTAATTTGTATAGGACAAAAAACTTATATTAATGAAAAAAATAGAATAAAGTATAGTCCTGAACATTATTTTAAAAATGATAATGAAATGTCAGCACTTTTTGCAGATATTCCTGAAGCTTTAGAAAATAATTATAATTTTCCTTTAAGGTGTAGCTTTAGACCACTTTTTTCAAAACCAATTTTACCAAATATAAGTTCTTCAAAAGATGGTGATGCAAATGAAATTTTAAAAAAAGACTCTCTGAATGGATTAAAATTAAAATTTAAAAAATACTTTAATGTAAACGATAACGAAATTAATAAAAATGAGAAATTTATAAAATACAAAGATAGATTGGATCATGAGTTAGAGATTATAATTAAAATGCAATATTCTAGTTATTTTCTTATAGTATCTGACTATATAAAATGGGCAAAGAATAATAATATACCTGTTGGACCTGGAAGAGGATCTGGCGCTGGATCTTTAACAGCCTGGTGTTTATCAATTACTAATATCGATCCTATCAAATTTAATTTAATATTTGAAAGATTTTTAAATCCTGATCGAATATCAATGCCAGATTTTGATATAGATTTTTGTGAGGAAAAAAGAGATTTAGTTTTTGAATATCTGACAAAGAAATATAAGAATAGTGTTGCTCATATTATTACATTTGGAAAACTTAAAGCCAGAATGGTCTTAAGAGATGTTGGTAGAGTTTTGGGTTTAGGTTATGGTTTTGTTGACAATATATCAAAAATGATACCATTCGATCCATCTAGACCACAAAATTTAACTCAATGTATTGGAGGTGAACCAAGATTGCAAAAAATGATTAATGATGATCCTCGTGTAAAAAAATTGATTGATTTATCCTTAAAACTGGAAGGATTAAATAGAAATGTTGCTACACACGCAGCTGGTGTTGTGATTGCTGATAAAAAATTAACTGAAGTTGTGCCATTATATAAAGATTCTTCTTCAGAATTATTATTACCATCAACTCAGTTTGATATGTACTCAGCTGAAAATGCTGGATTAATTAAATTTGACTTTTTAGGACTAAAAACTTTAACAGTTATAAACAACACACAAGAATTGATAAAAAAAAATAATAAAGATTTTAATATTGAGAATATAAGTTTTGAAGATCAAAAAGTTTTTGAACTAATGTCCTCAGGTAAAACAGTAGGATTGTTTCAGATTGAAAGTGCTGGAATGCGCGATGCACTGATACAAATGAAACCCAATCATATAGAAGATATAATTGCTTTAGTAGCTCTTTATAGACCTGGACCGATGAGTAATATTTCAATTTACAATGATTGCAAACATGGCCGAAAAAAGCCTGATTATCTTCATCCGCTTTTAGAGGATATTTTAAAACCTACTTATGGAGTAATTATTTATCAAGAGCAAGTTATGCAAATAGCTCAAAAGCTTTCAGGCTATTCAGCTAGTGAAGCCGATATTTTAAGAAGAGCAATGGGAAAGAAAAAAAGAGCAGAATTAGAAAAACAAAAACTAAATTTTATAAATGGTGCAGTTAAAAATGGAATAAGCAAAGATGTTGCAGCAGGTATTTTTTTAAAGATAGAACCTTTCGCAGAGTATGGGTTTAATAAAAGTCATGCAGCAGCTTATGCAATAATTTCTTATCAAACTGCTTATTTGAAAACTTATTATCCTAATGAATTTATTGCTGCATCAATGACAATGGATATTTCTACTCAAAGTAAATTAGGTGAATTTTATGAAGAATTAAAAAAACTTGATATTAAAGTTATAAGGCCTAACATTAATCAATGTTATGCTGACTTTAAAACTGAGAAAAAAATATTTTATTACGCTTTAGGAGGAATTAAAGCAGTAGGTTTAGATGCTATATCGAACATAGTTAAAGAACGGGAAAAAAACGGGAAATTTTTATCAATAAATGATTTTATTAAAAGAGTAACACCAAAAAATATAAATAAACTTCAATTAGAAGGATTAGTTAAAGCAGGTGCTTTTGATACCTTAATTGAAAATAGACAATCATTATTTAATTCAATTCCTAATATAATAACTAAATCAAAAAATTATTTTGATAATCAAATTGTTAATCAAAATGATTTATTTGAAGATGAAAATGAAAATGATACTAATTTTATTGAAGATGTTAAAGATTGGGAATTTGAAGAAAGGTTGTCTAAAGAATTTGAAGCTGTTGGGTTTTTTATTTCAGATCATCCGCTTAATCAATTCAAAGAAATTTTTAATGACTATAAAATAAATGATTATCATGAATTTTACACCAATGATGAAATAAAAGATGGCAATATATCAGGAACATTATTAAAGATACAAGAAAGAAAAACAGCCAAAGGAAACTCTTATGCAGTATTAAAACTTACTGATTTAAATAATGTTTTTGAACTTTTTATATTTTCAGAAACTTTAGAATTAAATAGAGAAATACTTAATGAAGGTAATTCTTTAATTTTAACTTTGAACAAAACTATTGCTGATGATGAATACAAAACAAAAAGAATTAATGTCCGTAAGATTGCTTCGTTAAAGAATTTATTCAATAATCCTATTAAAAAAATTTTACTCAAAATTAATTCTAAAAAACAATTAAAAATTTTAGAAAACTATTTAGAAGAAAATGGCGATACGATTGTAAATATTTCAATATCAAATAATTTTGAAATTCAAGATTTCAAACTTAAAAAAACAAGAAATATCAGTAGAAAATCAATTAATATTTTAAGAAATAAAGAAATTGATCTCAATATTTATTAATTAATACTTGTCATATTCTCAAAATATTAGTAAATACCTGCTAAATTAATTAATACGCACATAGTATTTGGTTTATACCTCCGGTCCTTAAATGGAAATTACTATGGTGGCTTAACCGGGAAAAAATATGAAAATACCTAACGTTACAATACAACAATTATTAGAAGCAGGTGTTCATTTGGGACACAAAACATTGAGATGGAATCCAAAAATGAAAAAATACATTTTTGGTAAGAGAGATTCTATACATATTATAGATTTAACACAAACTTTAGAGCTAACTAAAGTTGCATTAGAAAAAGTTTTTGAAACAATTTCAAATAATGGAAAAATCCTTTTTGTTTCTACAAAAAAACAAGCTTCAGAAGCTATTGCTGAACTAGCTAAAGAAACTGATCAATATTTTGTAAATTATAGATGGCTTGGAGGAATGTTAACTAATTGGGGAACAATTTCTAATTCTATAAAAAAATTAAAAAAATTAAAAACTGATCTTGTTTCTGAAAATAGAGGTTTTACAAAAAAAGAACTTTTAAAAATGAGTGTTAAAAAGGATAAACTTCAAAGATCTTTAGGTGGTATTGCTGAAATGAAAAAAGTTCCAGATTTAGTATTTATAATAGATACTAATTATGAATCTTTAGCAATTCAAGAGTCTGTAAAATTAGGTATACCTATTATAGCAATCTTAGATAGCAACTCTAATCCAGATGGCATTGATTATCCAATTCCAGGAAATGATGATGCTAGAAGAGCAATTGATCTTTATTGTAACTTAATTAAAGAAACTGTTTTATCAGCTAAAAAATCCATCCCTATGGAAGAAAAAAAATCTGAAAATATAAAAGAAAATAAAGTGACTAAAACGATTCAAGAAATCGATAGAGAAAAACTTGAGAAAAAATTTTCTAAAGATAAGAATAAAATCTTAAATTAACATGAAAGACATAGAAAAAGTTAAAAAGCTTAGAGAAGCTACTGGAGCAGGATTTAAAGATTGTAATTTAGCTATCAAAGAGTCTAAGGGTGATTTAGATAAAGCTATAGAAATATTAAGAGTTAAAGGAATATCAAAAGCATCTAAAAAAATGTCAAGAGATGCTAAAGATGGAGTCATAGCTATTAGTGGTAACGAAAAAAAAACTTCTTTAATTGAAGTAAATTGTGAGACTGATTTTGTTGCTAAAAATAATGATTTTATAAATTTTGTAAAAGAACTAAGTGAATTAAATAATCAAAATAATTCTAATATTGACAAACTTAATAAATCAAAAATGATGAACGGAGAAACTGTTGATTCAAATCTTATTGCTTTAATTGCAAAAATAGGTGAAAAAATTACCATAGGAAAAACTAAAACTATAGAAAGCTCTGATGCAAAAAATTTTAAATATTTGCATACTGTAATTGATAATAATTTAGCTAAATTAGGTGTTGTAGTTTGTTTAGAAACCAAGCATAATTCTGATGAGATTAATAATTTTGGTAAACAATTATCTATGCATATTGCAGCATCCAATCCAATTGCTTTAGATCAAGATTCTATTAATCAATCTATCATAGATAAAGAACAAGAGCTTATTATGGAAGAACTTAAAAATTCTAATAAACCAGCGAACATAGCTAAAAAAATCAGTTTAGGTAAAATGAATAAATTTAAAGAAGAAAATGCTCTTTTAACTCAAGCTTGGGTAATTGAACCTAAAAAAAAAGTGAAAGATGTAATGAAAGAACTAAACATAGCTGATTTAAAAATAAAAGAGTTTATTAGATTTAAAATTGGTGAATAAATGTTTGATGAAAAATCATATAACCTTAAAATGGATAAGACAATTGAGGTATTTTTAAAAGAGTTATCTACATTAAGAACTGGTAGAGCTAATGTAGCGATGCTAGATTTAGTAAAAGTTGATGTTTATGGTCAACAAATGCCAATCAATCAAATTGGAAGCATAACTACACCTGAACCAAGAGTAATTAATATCCAAATATGGGATACAAATAATATTCCTCTAGTTGATGCAGCAATTAAAAAATCAGATCTAGGTCTAAATCCTCAAATTGATGGTCAATTAATAAGACTTCCTATACCTGAATTAAATGAAGAAAGACGAACAGAAATTAAAAAGATGATAAAATCAATAGGTGAAAAAAGCAAAATATCAATCAGAAATATTAGAAGAGAAGCTAATGAAGAATTAAAAAAATTATTAAAATCAAAAGAAATTGGAGAAGATGAAGAAAAAACTTTTGAAAAGAATATACAAAATATTACAGATAAACATATTAATGTAGTAGATGAAAAAGTTTTATCTAAAGAAAAAGAAATAATGACTATATGAATCCACTTAAACACATTGCTATTATTATGGATGGCAATGGTAGATGGGGTTTAAAAAAAAAAAAAAGCAGAAATTTAGGCCATAAAGCGGGGCTAAAAACCGTAGAAAAAATTATTACTGAGTCAATTAAACAAAAAGTAAAATTTTTAACATTATATGCATTTTCTACAGAAAATTGGAAAAGACCAAAAAAAGAAATTAATTACCTATTCACATTATTAGAGAATTTTTTAGAAAAAAAAATAGATATAATAAATTCTCAAGATATTAAATTAAAAGTTATAGGTGAAAAGCAGTTTTCAAAAAAATTAAATAGATTAATTAACTTTACTCAAAAAAAAACAGCTAAAAACAAAACTTTACAAATAAATTTAGCATTAAATTATGGTTCAAAAAAAGAAATAATAAATTCTTTAAAAAAAATAATTAAAAGAAAAATTAAGATTACAGAAAATAATATTTCTGATAATTTGTACACAAATAAAGAACCAGATCCAGATATCTTAATTAGAACAGGTAACACTAAAAGACTAAGTAATTTTTTACTATGGCAACTAGCATATTCAGAAATTTTTTTTATTAAAAAGTTATGGCCAGACTTTAATGAAAAAGATTATAGAAAAATAATATATAAATTCAAAAAAATTCAAAGAAATTTTGGTTCAATTTAATGAATAATTTATCAAAAAGAATTATTACTTCAATATTACTATTCTCTGTTTTAATCTTATGTTTGTTCTCAAATATGTATTTTTGGGTAATGTTATTAATGTCTGCTTCTATTATTAGTTTTTTAGAATTTAATAAATTAATAAAAAAAATTTGGAAAAAAGAAAAAGATAAGATTTACTTGATAAATATCTTAAGTTTCTTTTATCTATGTTTTTTTATTTATGCCGGGTATGACTTAGCCAATCCAAAAAAAGACATTTTTTATATTCTATTGATCTGCATATTCTCCGATATTGGAGGTTATGTAGTGGGTAAAAATATTGGTGGTAAAAAATTAACAAAAATTAGTCCAAAAAAAACTATATCAGGAAGCTTTGGATCACTTATTTTTTCATTTATTCCAATGTTTATTTTTGAAAATATTTATTCTGAAGAAAGACATATTAGTATAATAGCACTAGTTTTACTTACAATTTTAGTATCATTAGTATGTCAGGCTGGAGATATTTTTGTTTCATATTTTAAAAGGAAAGCAAAAGTTAAAGATACTGGAACTTTGCTTCCTGGACATGGAGGCATACTAGATAGAATTGATGGTATAATTTTTGCTGTACCATTCGCCTTTATAATAAATGATATTTTTTCAAAGTATTTATCTATATGAAAAAAAAAATAGTTATTCTTGGATCAACAGGTACAATTGGAAAGATAACATTATCATTAATAAAAAAAGATAAAAAAAATTTTAATATAAAATTATTATCCACAAACAAAAATGTATCTAAAATTATAAATCAAGCAAAGGAATTTAAAGTAAAAAATATTATAATTAATGATTATAAAAAATTTTTATACGCTAAAAAGAAATATAAAAAATTAAATATCAATATCTATAACACATTTTTAATTATTGATAAAATTTTTAAAAAAAAAGAGATTTTTTATACAATGATATCTATTGTTGGAATGGAAGGTTTAAAACCTTCTTTACAATTAATTAAATACAGTCAAAATATTGCTATAGTTAATAAAGAATCAATTATATGTGGATGGAATTTAATAAAAAAAAATTTAATTAAATTCAAAACAAAATTTATTCCAATAGATTCAGAACATTTTTCTATTTACACTTTATTGGAAAATAAAAAAGTTAATAATGTTGAAAAAATATTTATAACAGCATCAGGTGGACCTTTTTTAAATAGATCAATTAAAAAGAAAAAAAATATTAATAAAAAAGATGCCCTTAATCACCCTAATTGGAAAATGGGTAAAAAAATTTCAATAGACTCTTCCACAATGATGAATAAAGTATTTGAAGTAATTGAAGCAAAAAAAATATTTAATTTTAAATATAAAAATATTCTGATTTTAACTCATCCAAAGTCTTACGTTCACGCTATAGTAAAATTTAAAAATGCTCTTACAAAAATTTTGATTCATGAACCAGATATGACAATTCCTATTTATAATTCATTATATTTTGGAACCAGAAATAGCTTTAAATCAAATGATATAAATCTTAAAATTCTAAATAATTTAGAATTTAAAAAAGTAAATTATAAAAAATTTCCTCTTGTTAAAATAATAAATTTATTAAATGAAAAAGAATCTTTATATGAAACTATATTAGTTACAATAAATGACTATTTTGTTTTAAAATATTTAAATGATAAAATTAGATATGATCAAATGATTAAAAAAATCTTTGAATATGCAAATTATAAAGAATTTTTAAGATACAGAAGAATATTGCCCAAAAATGTTAATGAAATTTACAAATTAAGAGATTATGTAAGTTTAAAATTAGACGCATTAAGTGTATAAAACATTGGATTTATGCTTAAAATTTTACTTAAAGTTATATTCATAATTTTTGCTTCAGTATCTGTTGGTATTTCAGAGGTGCTCAAAGAAGTAAAAATAAGTGGCAATAAACGTATTTCTAATGAAACCGTTATCGTACTAGGTAAGATAGAAGTTAATTCAGACTATGATAGTGAGAGATTAAATAATACTCTAAAAAACCTTTATAACTCAAACTTTTTTAGCGATATAGATTTAGATTTATCTGATGGATCATTATCAATTATTTTGACTGAAAATCCAATCATAGAAGATATTGAAATTACAGGTATCAAAAATTCGAATTTTACTAAAACTCTTTATGAAAATATAATTTTAAAAAATAGAATGTCATTTACAGAGGATCAATTATTAAAAGATATCACATTAATTAAAAATATTTTAAAATCCAATGGATTCTACTTTGCCACAGTTAAACCTACTTCTGAAAAAAATGTTGAACTTAATTCTATAAGATTAAAAATTAACGTTGATCAAGGAGATAAAGCAAGAATAAAAAAAATATCTTTTATTGGAGAAAAAAAAGTTAAAGATAAAAAACTTTTAGAAGTTATCGCTTCAGAGGAACATAAATTTTGGAAATTTATAAGTAATAAGGTGTATTTAAATCAAGCAACTATCGAACTGGATAAACGATTACTTGAAAATTATTATAGAAATTTAGGATATCAAAAAGTTAAAGTCATAAACTCATTTGCAGAATTAAGTGATAAAGGTTATTTTAAATTAGTATTTAATATAGACTCTGGAAAACAATATTATTTTAATGATTTCAAATTAAATTTGCCTGATGATTATAATAAATCTGATTTTAAAAATATAAATCAAATTTTTAAAAAATTAAAAGGTGAAAGATATTCATTAGATGATTTAAATTTGATATTAAGAGAAATTGACAATATTGCTTCTGCTAGATTGTATGATTTTATTGATGCAAAAGTTAAAGAAGAAATTGTTCAAGATAATAAGATTAATTTTACTTTTAATGTAGTTGACTCTGAAAAATTTTATGTTGAAAAAATTAATATATTAGGAAATCATCAAACTATTGAAGAAGTAATAAGAAATAGATTAATAGTTGATGAAGGTGATCCTTTAAATAGTCTTTTATATAATAAATCTATCGATAATATTAAAGGTTTAAGAATTTTTAAAAATGTAAAAGCTCAAACTAAAAAGGGATCAAATGATAATCTTAAAATTATTGATATAACTGTTGAAGAACAAGCGACTGGAGAAATTTCGTTAGCAGCTGGAATTGGTACTAGTGGATCAACAATTGGAGGTGGTATAATTGAAAAAAATTTTTTAGGTAAAGGTATTAATTTAGCTACTAATCTAGAAATTTCAGAAGATGGTATTAAGGGTCAATTTATATATTCTGAGCCAAATTTTGCTTATACAGATAATACTTTATTTACATCATTAAGAGCTACTACAACAGATTTTTTAGATGATTATGGGTACGAAACATCAAATACTGGTTTTTCAATAGGTACAGAATTTGAACAGTACGAAAATTTATTTTTTAGTCCTGAAATATCATTGGTTCTTGAAGATTTAAAAACTAATTCAAACGCCTCTACTCAGTTAAAAAAACAAGAGGGAACTTATGAGGATTTTTATTTTAATTATGGATTAAATTATGATTTACGTAACTCATCTTACAATCCTACATCTGGTTCTAAGACTACCTTTTATCAAAAATTGCCAATTGTATCAGACAATAATGAGATATCTAACACCTTTGTATTTACACAATATAAAAATCTTAATCAAGCTTCTGAAATGATCGGTAAAGCAAGTTTATATTTTGAGGCTGTTAATACATTAGATAGTTCAGACGTAAGAATATCAAAAAGAGGTCAAGTGCCTTATAACCGATTAAGAGGTTTTGAAAGAGGTAAAATAGGTCCAGTGGATAATACAGATTACATTGGAGGAAATTATGTAAGTTCACTAAACCTATCAACAAATTTACCTGGAATTTTAAGTACTGTTGAAAGTTTAGATTTCACATATTTTATCGATTTAGCAAATGTTTGGGGTGTAGACTACGATAGTAGTATAGATGATTCAAATATTATTAGAAGTTCGACTGGGATAGGAATGGATTTATTAACACCAGTTGGCCCATTAAGTTTTTCTTTAAGTCAACCTTTAACCAAAAAATCTACTGATAAAACTGAAACATTTAGATTTAATCTTGGCACAACATTTTAATGTTTAAAAAAATCAAATTATTAGTACTCATTATATTTTTTTTTTTAATTAAAACTTATTCCTTTTCAGAAAATAATATTTTATTTATTGATATAGAATATATTTTTGTAAATTCTAACGCTGGAAAAAAAGTTAATAATGAAATTGAATTAGAAAGAAAAAAAATTAATAATGAATTAGCTACATATCAAAAAAAAATTCAAGATGAAAAGGAAAAATTGATTAATCAAAAAAATATTTTATCTCAAGAAGAATTACAAAAAAAATCAATAGACTTAAAAAATCAAATAGACAAATATAATAAAATGTTATCAGATATGAATAATCAGCTTAATAAAAATAGAAATAAAGCTAAAGTTCAGTTTTCAAAAGAATTATCTACAATAGTTCAAAAATATGCCTCAGATAATTCAATAGAAATGATTATAAAAAAAGATAATATTTTGATAGGTAAAAATAATTTAGATGCTACTCAAGATATATTAAAATTATTTAATAAAAATGTAGAGTCTATTAAAATAAAATAATGAAATTAAATAAAAAAGAAATTATTAATTTATTACCACATAGAGAGCCAATGCTATTGATAGATGAACTAACTGATATTGTTAAACTTAAATCAGCAACTGCTATAATGAATGTTAAAAAAGATGCTTTTTATGTTAAAGGTCATTTTCCAGATAATCCAGTAATGCCAGGTGTATTAGTTGTAGAAGCTTTTGGACAAGCAGCTGCAGCTTTAACTGCACACGGCATAGATAAAAAAGAATATGAAAATAAGTTAGTTTTTTTAATGAGTGTAGAAAAAGCTAGATTTAGAAATCCTGTAATTCCTGATTGTAAACTTGAACTTAAAATAGAAGCTATTAGATCTCATGGACGAGTTTGGAAATACAAAGGTGACGCTTTTGTTAAAGGAAAAAGAATGGCTGATGCTCAATGGTCCGCAACTATCGTAGACAAAAATAATTCGAAATATTAGTTGATAATTATAATATCAAAATTTTGATATTAAGTTATTGTGATTAATCCTTTTTTTAAAAACACCGGACCAATTAATATAGAAAAATTACTTTCAAAAATTAGTATTGAAAATACTGAAAATTATAAAAAAGATAAAATTTTTGATATTAAAGACTTAACTATAGCAACAAAAAAAGATTTAACTTTTTTTCATTCTAAGAAATACTCTTTACTAGCATCCAAAACTAATGCATCTTATTGTGTAACATTGGAAAATCTTTCACATTTTTTACCGAAGACTTGTAAGAAAATAATTGTAAGTAATGTTTTGTTAACCATGGCAAATATTACTAAAGAATTCTATCCTAAATCAATTGTTGATGATTTTGATAATACTGCAAAAGATATATCCAAAACCTCATTTAAAAATAAAGTTAAATATGGAAAAAATGTTTTAGTTGGAAAAAATGTTAAAATAGGAAAAAATTGTTTAATTGGACATAATACAATAATTGAAAAAAATGTAATTATTGGC
>MDSW01185467.1_pt1 | contig 13149 bp, 12 predicted proteins | sample 811171 | NCBI WGS metagenome assembly MDSW01 (sample SAMN05326641, study PRJNA326480) | marine metagenome | isolation source: seawater | place: Atlantic Ocean: North West | collected 2012 | reverse complement strand
CGTTCGACGCGTTCGCGGCGCCTCCCGCGCCGCCGTCGCCGTCGATCACGCCGCCGCCCGTCCGCATCCCCCCGCCGGCGCCGGCGCCGCACGTCGCGGTTGCTGCTGACGTGGCAACTGACGTGGCAACTGGACTCGCGTCTCGGGTCGCCGCGCTCGAGACCGAACTCGCGGCGTCGGCGGAGCGAGAGCGCGCGTTGACGACGAGGCTGGCGGACGCGAAGCTCGCGTTGCGGGACGAGCAGAAGGAGGTGGCGCGGTTGCAAGGGGAGCTCTCCGCGGTCAGGAACGCGATGAAGCTCGGGTGAGGCGGCGACGGCGTGGCGCGACGCGCGCGATAGATAGCAGCCGGCGCGTTAAAGCGGCGAGACGTCTCTCTCTCTCTCTCTCTCTCTCTCTCTCCACGGACGGACGCGGACGCGCATTTCATTTTTTTGAACGAAGAATTTTTCGTTCGACCACGCTGCGCGCGCAGCCACGTGTCGCTTTGTTTTCTTCTCCGCGCTTCGACGCGCGCGCGCGTCAGTCCGTCCGCCGCGCGCCGAGCGCACGCACCGCGCGCGCATGGGCAACGGTCCCGACCCGAACGCGCCGCCGCCGCAGGGCGGCGGCGGCGGCGCGCTCCCGCCGATACACGGCGCGCGGCAGGGCACGCCGCAGTCGCGACCGATGAGCGACCCGGGCCCTCCTCCTCCGGGGCCCCCGACGAACCCGCCGGGGTCGGTCAACGTCCCGCCGTCGAACGTCCAGGGCACGCACACGTCGTACAGCGAGCCCGCGATCGGCGTCCCGATCGGCGGGCCGCAGCACCCGGGACCCGGGGCGTACTACGCGGGGCAGCAGCCGTACGGCGCGCGTTCGACGCAGCCGGGCGCGGCGCATCATCAGCAGCCCGGCCCGCATCAGGCGCGTTCTATACACTGGTCCCCATACGACCGCGTTCGCGTGGTGAACGCCGGTCCTTAAGGACTTTTGCCGGCGCGTCTCTCCGCTCATCCTTCGCTTTCAATCCCCGCCCTAGATGCCTTTCAACTCCACCTGACGCCTTTCAACTCCACCCCGACGTTCGCTCGTATGGAATGGCCCTCAGTACTACCACGGCGCGCCCGCGCCGATAAATCCGCACTACAACGCCCACCCGCACGGCGGCGTGGCGTACTTACAGACCGTGGAGGTGCACCCGGGGAACTACTACCACACGCTCGCGGACGGCACGACCGTGCGCATCTCCGAGGAGACGCTCCCGGTGGAGCACGAGGAGGCGGTCGTCCTGTCCAAATCGCTTCGCATCTTCAGGCGCGTTCTATCTCACGCCGGTCCCCATGCGACCGCGTCGGCGCGGTGGAACGCCGATCCTTAAGGACATTTCCTGGCGATTCTCTCCGCCCAGGGTCCCTCGCTTTCAATCCCGACACACCTCGACGCCTGCCTTTCAACTCCGCTTCTGACGCCTTTCAACTCCACCCCGACGTTCGCTCGTATGGAACGGCGACCCTCAGCATCATCGACGTCGTCCTCTGCGTGCTGTACATCATCACCGGGCTGTACTGGGCGATGCTCGCGATACTGGGCCCGATCATGGGATACGTCGGCGCGAAGAACTACTCCCCGGGGTACACCATCGTATACTTCGTGTTCACGCTTCTAAACCTCGTGTGGAAGGTGGCCATCTTTATCATCAACACGGATCTCTTCACGCGCGTGCTCACCGCGCTGCTGGTGTGCGTGCAGATTTACATCGCGCGGCTGTGCTGGCAGTTTTACAAGTTGATCAAGCACTTCAGCGAGATCGAGTGCATCACGCTGAGAGCGTTCGAGGGGAGCATGATCTACCCGGCGAGGCCTGGGTATTGACGACGACGACGACGTGTGTACGACGACGTGTGTACGACGACGACGATAGCCTTACGATATATAGAAGAAGAGACGCGCGAAATAACGTAGTAAACGTTTTCGCGACCGCGCGTCGACGCGCAGCGCAATCTCATCACACGTACCTACCTCTCGTGCCACGCCTGTTCTTCTATCTTGATCCCCGTGTGCCTCGCGCCTTCTAATAAACACACGACGACCTCGTCCCCGGGCTCGATCACGGAGACGGAGACGACGCCGTCGTCCTCGTCGTCGCCGCTCGCGCGATCTCCGACGAATCGCACCGTCTCCGCGTTTTGCGCCATGCACGCGAGCGAGACGACTTTTTCCGACGTCCCGACGACGCCCCCGTCGTCGTCGTCGCCCTTCTTCTTCTCCGCGACGACCGCCTCCGCCTCCACCATCACCAACTGCCTCCGCTCCACCTTGACCCTGCCCACGGTGACGACCCTCGTCGCGCCGCTCGCGCCGTTCACGCACAGCACCTCGTCCCCGGCGGCGAGCTCGCTGATGATGGATGAGGGTATTTTCCCATTCGAAGCGACGAATGAATGTCGAGGGGGAGTCGAAAGGCGTCAGACCTCGGAGTTGAAAGGCGTCGCCAGAGGTGTGTCGGGATTGAAACCAGCGAGGGGTAATGGGCGGAGAGTGACAAACGCCGGGAGAGAAAGTCCTTAAGAAACGGCGTTCACCACGCCAACGCGGTCGTATGGGGACCAGTGTGATACTACAGTATAACGCGCCTGAGATACGCCGTCTTCCCGCCCGGCGTCGCGACGTACGAACACAACGGCCCGGCGTTGACTCGAAACGGACGCGCGTTGACGTACCCTTCCGCGTCGAGGCACTCGCTGTGAACGAGGAAGAGCCCGCGCGCGAACGACCCGACGAGGAGGCCTTCCCCCGGCGCGAACGCGGCCACGCAGTCGACGCAGACGCGATCGCCGGAGCCGACGACGGCGACCTTCGTCACGACGGCGCGCGTCAACGACAGCTGTGCGGAATTTGCCGACGCCGACGCCGACGACGGCTGTGCGTCTCCTCCTCCCACGTGCGCGCTCAACTCGCGCACCTCCCCAACGTCGTCGGTTCTCAACACCACGCCGTCGACGCCCACCTCGAGCGCCTCGAACGCGGCCACCGCGTCGGCGGCGGTTCGCGCGACGGCGAACACCCGCGAGTGCGGCGTCGCGCCGTACGCGGCGACGAGATTCTCCCACGGGATGACCTTCCAGCCGTCGCCCATCTCTTCCTCGTCGTCGTCGCCGCCGCTGTACGGGTCCGCGATCACGAGCGGCTCGACGCCGGACAGGCGCGCGACGGCCGCGCACTCGTCCGCGTCTCGCGTCGGGCAGATGATCGCCACGGCGTCGTCGGAGGCGGCGTCCGTCACGACGACGACGCCGCGCGTCGACGACGGATCCGCGACGAGCGCGCGGAACCGCCCCAGCTTGGCGCGCGATCGCGCCGTCTCCGCGTCGCGGAACAGCGCGGTGGTGACGAGCCCGGACTCGAGCGCGGCGAGCAGGGTCTGCGCGTCGCGCGTCTCTATCCACACCTCCTTGGCGGCGCGCGCGCCATCGTTCGCGGCCGCCGCGCGAAGAATCATCACGTCGTCGTCGTCGTCGTGACTGGTTCCCATACGACCGCGTTCGCGTGGTGAACGCCGTTCCTTAAGGACTCCGACGCCTCGTCCTCCTCGGTCTCGGACTCGAAGTCCTCCTCGGTCTCGGACTCGTCGCTCTTCCGCTTCGCCTTCGGCTTCGGCTGCGGCTTCGGCTTCGGCTTCGCCGCGGTGGCGAGATGCCGACGCCGTGCCCCCCCCCGACGCGACCGAGGCGCGGCCGACGCCGGCACCGCGAGGACGGCGATCGCATCGCGGCGGCGGCGCGATCGCGGACGCGACGCGCGCCATCGCGGGGACGTCGCGGCGCGTCTCGGTGTGCCTCGACGACGGCCGTCCGGCGTCGGGGCGTCGTCGTCACGCGGCGCGGTCGGCCGCACGCAAGCAACGAACCTGGCAACCCGACGACAGAAAAGATGCATCGATTTTGAACGCGGCGAGAGATCAGACGGCGACGCGCGGCGACGGCGACGGGGCGAGGCGACGCGGAGACTTCGATACGCGTCTGGAACGTCTCCTCGCGCGCGATGTCGTCCAACCCGAGCGAGCCGCCGCGGCGGAGCACGCGAAGGAACGCGGAGAAAGCGCCCGGCGCGCCTCCGAAGCTCTTCGCGCGGGTAGACGCGGACGGCGGGTCTCGAAAGCGCAAGGACGCGCCAACACGAGGGGCCGGGACGACGTCCACGTCCGCCGCGGCCGCGCCGACGTCGAAGAAGTCGAAGATGAGCGAGCTCGCGGCGCTCGTCAAGGGCGCGAGAGGAGGGAAGGGCGGCACCGCCGACGCGCCCGCGTCGAACGCGAAGATCGTCGCGGGGGCGTCCACCGGGGCGGGCGGTGGCGGCAACCTGCGCGCGAAAGAAGCGCGCGAGCTGACGTCGCTCAAAGAGCACGTCCGCGAGAACGCGGGGAAACCCCTCGACGCGGGATGGAAAGTCGTCGCGGCGCTCCGCGAGACCGGGAGTAAACAAGGCGCGGTGTACTTCCGATACCTCGCGCCGTCGGGCGAGCGGTTCAGGTCCAGATCCGAGGTGTCGAAATGGGTATCCGACGGCGGCGTGGGCGAGGATCCCGACGTCGTCCTTCTCGACGAGTTCATCACGAGTCTGGGCGGGAAAGGGAAGATCCTCCCCGCGATGGATCCCAAGAAGAAGTGGACGGTGAAGATCGTGCAGCGGGGCGCGGAGGGGGGCACGACCGGCGGCGCGTACAAGGTGTACTTCTCGCCCGCCGGGGAGAGGTTCGAGTCGAGGACGGCGGTGGCGCGGCGTCTCGGCCTGATGGAAAGCGACGCGAACCCCCTCGCGGTCGCGCTCGTCCCGGAGAAGAAGGCCGCCAAGGACGCCGCCGCGAAGACTTCGACTTCGACTTCGACGGAGAAAGAGAGAGAGAAGAAGAAGAGAGAAAAAGACCATCTGATTCAGAAGGACAAGAAGGACGCGGCGTCGAAGAGAGAGAAGGACCCTGGCGCGAAGAAGAAGAAGAAGAAGAAATCTAAAGCCTCCGCCGAGCCCGCGGAGCGTCGGTACTGGGAGCAAGTCAAAGTCGACGGCGAGGTCTTCAAGCGCGGCGACTGCGCGTACGTCATCAGCGACAAGACCGTGGACTTGGACGACGAGACGACGGACGAGCCGTGCACGGCGTGCGGCGAAGCGACGCGCGGCGACGACTTCATGCTCGAGTGCGACGGGTGTCTGCGAGGATGGCACGGGGGGTGCCTGAATCCGGCGCTGACCGCCGTCCCGGAGGGCGAGTGGCACTGCCCGATGTGCCTCGCGTCGCGGGACGGCGTCGCGCCGCCGAGCGCCGCGGGGAAGCGCACCGCGGTCGGCGAGTTTCTCTCCGGGAACCTGCACTTGTGCCGCGTCGAGTGCATATGGAGCGAACGCGGTCGGTTTTACTTCGTCGGCAGGTGGTTCGCGTTGCCCGAGGAGACGCACGCGGGGCGACGCGCGGACCACGCGCGGCGGGAGGTGTTTCTCACGAACAGCACGGACGAGAACGGCGTGGACTGCCTCTTGCGTCCCGCGAAGGTGTTGTCGCCCGCGGAGTTTAGAGAGGACGCGGCGAGGCGCGCGGCGATTGCAGCGAAGCGATTATCGGCGGCGAGGGCGGCGCGGCGAAAAGACGAGGACGCGACCGCCGCCGCCGCCGCCGCCGCGGACGACGACGACGACGACGTCGACGAGGGCGGCGACGACGTCTTCTTGTGCGAGTACTCGTACGATAGCCACTTCCGGCGGTTCCGACGACGCGCGGATTGGGACGACGACGACAGCGACGACGACGACGGCGGGCGGCGGTGGCTGACGAACCACGTCCCCGGCGGCGGCGGCGGCGTTGGCGGGTTTAAGGACGACGACGACGACTACGACGGCAGCGACGACGACGACGACGTGGAAGAGGACGACGGCGGGGAGTGGGAGGGCGAACGAGGCGACGGACGACGCGCGAGCGCGCGACGGAACGGGGGGAACGGGCGGAAGACCTCGAGCGACGCGCGACGCGGCGGCGGGAAGAAGAGCTCGTTCTTATCCCGGCACCTCACCGCGTCGCGACGCGCGGCCGCGAAAGCGTCCGGCGACGGCGGCGTCATGGGTCTGGGCGCGCTCGCGGCGACGAAAGTGGACCGCGCCGCGCCCGCGACCGCGCTCGGGCGCGCGCGCGTCGCGTTGTCGCTCTCGAAAACCCCGGGCGTCTTGCCGTGCCGCGAACGCGAACGCGAGCAAATCTTCCAGTTCGTGCAGCAGTCCATCAGCGCCGGCGCGGACTGCAAAGGCCGCTGTCTCTACATCTCCGGCGTCCCGGGCACGGGAAAGACCGCGACGGTCCGCGAGGTGATCCGCGCGTTGAAGCGCAAGTCGCGCGACGGCGGCCTTCCGCGGTTCAACCACGTCGAACTCAACGGCTTGCGGCTTCAGGTGCGTTCTGTACAAAAGTTTTTCACCCATCGCTCGGTTTCAACATTTGATCGCGTCCCCTTTCAACTGACCGGTGAACTGTTTTTGTATGGAATGGCCCTCAGACGCCCGCGCACGCGTACAGCGCCATCGCCGAGGAGCTCGTCGGCGAGCGGCTCGCGCCGAACCGCGCGTGCGACGTCCTCACCGAGCGATTCCGCGACGGCAAAGGCAGCGACGGGCGCGTCACCGTGCTCGTCGTGGACGAGGTCGATCTGCTCGTGACGCGGACGCAACAGCTGCTGTATAACTTGTTCGATTGGCCGACGCATCGACGCGCGCGGTTGGTCATCTTGGGCATCGCGAACACGTTGGATCTGCCGGAGCGGCTGCTGCCGAAGATCATCAGTCGGTTGGGGTCCAACCGCGTCGCGTTCGCGCCGTACAAGCAGGCGGAGTTGAAGAAGATCGTCGCCGCGCGGCTCGAGGAGGCGGGCGGCGGCGGCGGCGCGACCGGCGGGTCGCTGCTCGACGCGTTCGAGTCCACCGCGATCGAGCTCGCGTCGAGGAAAGTCGCCGGGTTCAACGGGTGCGCGAGACGCGTCCTGGAGATGTGCCGCAGAGCCGCGGAGCTTGCGGAGGCGCGCGTCGAGGCGCGCCGAAGACTGGAGGCGGGCGACGCGAGTCTTATTACTCCCGCGGACGCGGCGGCGGCGGCTCACGCGGCGGCTGTCGTCCCGGGCGGTCGTCGGCGGCCGGATAAGGTGGACATGCACGATATCCACGCCGCGCAGGGCGAGATGTTCGACTCCCCGGACACGACGTACGTCGCCGCGGCGTCGCGGCACGAGCGAATCTTCCTCGCCGCGCTCGTCATGGAGCTCCGACGGAGCGGGTTGAGCGAGGTCCCCGTCGCGGGGGTGATGCGGACGCACGAAAATTTATGTCGGACGTACGGCGAGCCGTTGCCGCCCGCGGGATGCGCGGCGGGCGTCGTGTGCCGGCTCGCGTCGCAGCGACTGCTGCTGTGCGACCCGGGGCGGAAGCGCAGCGCGCAGCGCGTGTCGCTGAATATGGGACGCGACGACCTCGTGTACGCGCTGAAAGAGACGAGGGTGGAGAAGGCGATCGCGGCGGCGGCGGCGGCGGCGGCGCGGCGGGAACGGACGGGCGGCGGGGTAGGCGGGATAGGCGGCGAGAACGGCGCGGGCGACGCGGCGAGCGCGGAGGGGGAGCGCGGGCTGGACCACGGGGACATTCCCTGGATGAAGCACCTCGGGTTGTGACGCGCGAGCTCGCGAGCGGCGACGGAGCGCCGCTAAACATACGTAGACTAATTTTTGAAAACCGAACAACTTCGAGCTGAGAGAATATTGAACGACGTTTGGTTTCCGCCCGACGCGACGACGCGCGCCGTCAGATCTACGTACGCCGCGCCCGGCACGATGGCGCCGCCGAGGATGGACTTCCGCACGGCCATGTTCTTCCTCCTGACCACCTCGTGCATCGCGAGCGCGTTCGCGTGCTTCGTCGGCTCGTTCGGCATCCCCGGCCTCAGGCGCGTCACGAGCCCGGCGTACCGCGCGTCGCTCGCGTCCGCCGGCATCGCGTTCGCGTACCGCCTCCTCTACTCCTCGAAGCTCGAGAAGAGAGACTTCGCGTCGGCGCGGAAGCTCGTCGCGACGCAGACGTCCACGAACGGGTTCCACTACCTGCTCTACATCGCGTGCTTCTGGATGGCGCCGCGCCCGGTGCCGACGGTCCTGGCGCCGCTCGCGCTGTGCGCGGGATTGCAGTGGATCACGATCGCGCACAAACACTTCGCACATACGCGCTTCTACGGAACGTTGAAGCTCGCCGCGCTGCACGCGCGAGCGCAGGAGGGGATGATGCAGGCGATGATGACGTGCGCGACGATGGAGATATCCATGGCGATGGTGCTCGTCATGGAGCTGTTCACGCCGGCGCGGTCCGTCGCGCGGTTCGTCGCCTACGCGAATTATCTCCGAATGCGATACGCGTGCGACGACGACACCGTGTTCAGGATCAAGTACACGTACATGAACTCGGGGTTCTACCACAGAGAGTTTTGGAAGAAGATCGGCGAGGGCGCGGGGCCGATCGTCGATCGGTTGGGGCCGGTGAAGGGAGTCGTGGACGCGGTCAAGCGGTGGTTCACCGCGGGGTTGAAGAACAAATCCGGCGCGAAAACCGCGTAGTGATGAGAACGATTCGGTTCCACCGATCACCGCGTCGCATTTTTACCCGATATTATAGCCTACGATCGTTCTCGACGAGTGCCTTCCTAATAATAATGATAAACCAAAGTGTTCACTCACTCACCGCCGCGTCGGGACCTCGCAGTGCGACAGCGTCTCGTTCGCCTTGGCGAACCCCGGGAACATCCCGAAGTTCGGCGCGATGCCCACCCTGTCCAAATCCTCCAGCGACGGCGTGACGTACTTCCCCACGGTGAGCACCAACCCGCTGCCGTCGCTGAGCTCGTACACGGACTGTATCAGCCCCTTGCCGTACGTCCGGCTCCCTGCGACCGTCGCCCTGCAGTTATCTTTCAGCGCGCCCGTGAGAATCTCCGACGCGGACGCGCTTCGCCCGTTGACGAGGACGGCCAGCGGCTCTGAGGGTAATTGTCCATACGAGCGAACGAACGTCGGGGTGGAGTTCATAGGCGTCAGAAGCGGAGTTGAAAGGCGCCGAGGTGTGTGCGTCGGGATTGTGAGCGAGGGACCCTGGGCGGAGAGAAACATACGCCGGGAGAGAAAGTCCTCAAGGATCGGTGTTCACCACGCCGACGCGGTCGTACGGGAACCAGCGTACGACAGAACGCGCCTGAGACGATCGCGGCTCCCCCCGACCCGGGCGACGTCGACGCGGGGATGCTCTTCAGCTTCGTCTCCGGCGTGACTGCATTCGTCGTCGCATTCGTCGTGGCGTTGACACCCCCCTTTTTCGCGGCGGATCCGTCCACGCTCGCGAACAGCCCGACCCGGGTCTCTTTCGTCGTTCCGCCGCTCCCCCCCCGAGCCTGAGCCCGCGCTTTCGCGCGCGCCGCCGCCGTCGCCGTCGCGTCGACGTCGGTGTCGCCCTTGACGCCGCCGGCGACGACCCTCCCTTCCGTGTACGCGACGTTAACGTCCGGGGGCAAAAACAGTCGCGCGATCTCCACGCCAGCTTGCACCAACCCTCCGGGGTTATCCCGCAGATCCAGCACGAACGACGTCGCGCCCTTCCCTCTGAGCTCGTTCACCGCCTCCGCGACTTTCGGCTCGGCGAGCGCGTTGAACTCCTTCAGTCTGATGCGTGGGGTCGTTCGGTACAAAAAAAGTGTGTTCATCGGTCATTTGATAGGGACCCACGCGATCAAATTTTGAAACCGGGCGATGGGTGAAAAACAAACGTTTGTATTGAACGCACCTGATGTACCCGACGTCGCCGCTCTCCATGCGCGCCGTCACCGGGTTCGTCGCCGAGCTCGCGCGACGGAGCGTCACCTCGCGCTCCTCTCCCTCGGGAAACGCGCCGCTCTGCCCGTCCTCGCCGCCGTTGGACTTGACGACCACCTTGACGTCGTTGGACGACGACGCCTGTATCATGGACACCGCCTGTTGAGGAGGGTCGAGGGGAGCGACGAACGTCGGGGCGGAGTCGAAAGGCGTCAGACAGACGTCAGAGTCGAAAGGCGGGCGTCGAGACGCGTCGGGATCATCGAAACCGCGGCGCGGGCGGAGAGAGACGCCCGCCGGGAGAGAAAAAAGTCCTTAAGGATCGGCGTTCACAACGCGAACGCGGTCGTATGGGGACCAGTGTGACGCGCCTGAAACGCGCTCTTGCCGCGGACGCTCTCGCCGTCGACGGCGACGATCTCGTCGCCGCGTTCGATCCCCGCGCGCGCCGCGCTCGAGTCGAGCACGAGGCCGAGGACGCGGATCTTCGTCGGGTCCTCCGCGTCCTCCGCGACGTTCACGCCGACGCCGCTGATGTCGTACTTCAGAAGCGGCGCGAAGTCCGTCGGGTCGACGAACCGCGAGTACGGATCGTCGAGCGCGCTGATGAGGGTCGTTCCATCATTCAAAGCGACGTCGGGGTGGAGTCGAAAGGCGTCAGACCTCGGAGTTGAAAGGCGTCGAGGTCGGGTATTGAAAGCGAGGTGTAGGCGGAGAGACACGCCGGCAAAAGTCCTTAAGAAACGGCGTTCACCACGCGGACGCGGTCGTGTGGGGACCAGTGTGAGATAGAACGCGCCTCAGCAGCGTTCGGATCCGATCGTACGCCTCGCCCTTCGTCTTCGGCGGGCTCGCGTCGGATCGCTCCTTGAGCGCCGCCCACGCGTCGCGGTCGAACCCGTTCGCGTTCCTCGCCGGGAGGAAGTTCTCGTCCACGGTCGTCCACACCTCGTTCACGAGCGACGCGTTCGCGAGCTCGGTCGCGGTGTAGCCGTTCTTCGCGTTGGCTTCGGACGCCGCGATCTTCTCGAAGATTTGCGACACGCCCGCGGAGGTGGAGGCTGTCGACGGCGTCGACGTCGACGCGTCCTCCTCCGTGTCCGCGAACGCGGCGGGGACGAGGGATGAGATGGAGGAGGACGACGACGATCGCGCGCCCTCGCCCGGCGACGCGGGCGCGAGGAGGAGGCACGTCGCGCACGCGGCGGCGACGACGACGCCGCCCGCGGCGGACTTGAGCGACGCGAGCTGCTGCGCGCGCGCGATGAGCTGCGCGCGCGCGATCGCGCGCGCGACGTCGACGGGGCCGTCGTTCGCGCCGCCGCGGGGGACGGACGCGCCGTCGCCGCCGTCGCCGCCGCCGCCGCCGCCGTCGCCGCCCGACGCGCGCGCGCGCGCGGCGACGCCGCCTCGGCTCGGACGATGATGACGACGCGCGGATCGCGTCGACGGGACGCCGCGGCCGCGCGGTCGCGACGCGCCGACGCCGGTCGGCGCGCGGTGCGCCGCGGCGATGGAAGCGCCGTCCATCGAATCGTCCGAGTCGAGTGCGACGGCGCGGGCGCGAGTGCGCGGCGCGACGCCGCGTCCTTCGCGTCGCGTCGCGCGAGCTAGGTTTCGTCGAGTGGCATTCGCAGTCGTAGTCGTGGCGTGCGGTGGCGGTGGTGACTCATCAGCTGGGACGAGCTCGCACTCTCGAGCGCGCGAACGCGATGGATCTTCAAAAGCGTCTCGTCGGCGTCGTCTTCGCGGCGATGATCGTCCTGCAGTGCGTCGCCTCTCTCTCCGTCCTCGCGTCCTCCTCGACCGCCGCCGTCTTCGCGCGCGCTCGTCGTCGTCGTCGTCGTCGCGCGATCACCATACATCATCATTCCAACCACCCCGAATCTCATCAACATCATCATCGATCGTCGCATCAGGATGCCGCTCGCGACGACGCGAGGCCCCGGGGTCATCCACCTCTCTCCCCTCAAGGTCGTCGCCGCGCAGCTCGTGCTTCCGATCCACGACACCCCGGACTCCCCGGGCGACGCGGGCGACACCGTCCGCGCGATGCTCTACCCCGGCGCGTGTCTCGAGCAGAGTTGGCGCGCGTGGAAGTGCCGAACGTCGTCGCGCGGATGCGACGCGGACGGCGACGACGCGCGATGGTTCCCGGACTTTTCGACGGGGCGATACGCGCGCGTGCGCGACCTGCACATCATGGACAAAGGTCTGACGCGGGCGTTTCACGGCGGGAAAGGGCAGATCGTCGCGGGGAGCTTCTTCGCCGTCGTCGCCGCGTTCTTGAGTCTCGTGCGAGGCCACGCGGGGACGCTGGGGCTCTTCTCCGTCGTGACGCTCGCGCTGCCGATGCTGACGTCGTCGTCGCGGTGCACGCCGAGCCCGTACATGCTGGCGTACGTGTACGCCGCGTACCACACGATGAAGATCCCGGACCGGAGGAAGCTCGCGAAGAAGCGCGAGGAGATGAAGAGGGCGAAGGAGGCGGCGGCGGCGTTGAAAGCGGCGGAGGCGAAGGAGGGCGACGGCGACGAAAAGAAGGAAAATTAAATTATTTCTTCTCGAGATACAGTATCATACAACACACTCGACCTCGACCTCGACCTCGACCTCTGCTTCCTTCTCTCTCTGCTAATTAAGGTTAATGGTTATTCACCATGACCTGCATGTTAAACACGAGCGCCCTGTCCTTCTCGCTCATGATCTGCACCGCCGCCCGCTTCGCGACGGGGTGCTCGCACGCGTTTTGAATCGCGTACATCGCGTTCTCCGCGACGAGCGGCGACGGGTCCCGCAGCAGCATCACCAGGTCCGCCCCCGCGGCTTCCCACACCGGCAGCTTCGCCTGCACCTCGATCGCGATCCCCATGAACGCCCCCGCCGCGTGCGCCCTCAAGTCCGTCGTCCGCGACCGCAGCAACCCCGCGAGAATTTGCAACGCGCCGTCTCGGCGAAAGACGATGAACTTGCCGCGCGGGTCCTGCGCGAGATGTTTGAGCATTCGCGCCGCGGCGACGCGGAGCTCGGGGCACGTCCGCGCGTCCCCGGACGGCGCCTCCAGCGCGTCCAGCACTGTCAGCGCCACCTTCGCGACGAGGCACGCCTCGACGCCCGCGTCGAAGAGCGCGAGGTCGCCTAACGACTGCAGCGCGTGCGTTTTCGCCGCCGCCGACGCGCCTGAGGGTCGTTCCATCATTCAAAGCGACGTCGGGGTGGAGTTGAAAGGCGTCAGAAGCGGAGTTGAAAGGCGTCGAGATGTGTCGGGATTGAAAGCGAGGGACCCTGGGCG
>MDSW01151993.1_pt1 | contig 13150 bp, 12 predicted proteins | sample 811171 | NCBI WGS metagenome assembly MDSW01 (sample SAMN05326641, study PRJNA326480) | marine metagenome | isolation source: seawater | place: Atlantic Ocean: North West | collected 2012 | reverse complement strand
ATTTTCAAATGAAGTTGGGAGAAATAAAAGTTTGTTTATTCATTTAACTTTTGTTCCTTTTTTAAAATCATCAGATGAAATTAAAACAAAACCAACACAACATTCTGTTAAAGAGTTAAGAAGTCTTGGTATTCAACCCGATATTATCATTTGCAGATCTCAAAAATCTATACCTTTAGATCAAAGAAAAAAAATTTCATTATTTTGCAATGTAGATATAAACAATGTTATAGAAACTGTTGATGTAAGAACAATTTACGAGGCGCCAATAAGCTTTTATAATGAAAAATTAGATAAACAAGTTTTACAATATTTCAAATTAAAACCTAGAAAAAAAGTTAATTTATTACCTTGGAAAAAAATCACACAAACTGTTTTAAACACAAAAAGAATAGTTAATATTGCAATCATAGGAAAATACGTAAATTTAAAAGATGCTTATAAATCATTAGATGAAGCACTAATTCATGGAGGGATAAGCAACAATGTAAAAGTTAATTTAATTAGAATTGAATCTGATAAGTTGCAACCAAATCATATTAATAATGTTTTAAAGAATGTGTCTGGAATTCTAATACCGGGTGGATTTGGTAAAAGAGGTACAGAGGGTAAAATATCAGCTATTAGTTATGCAAGAAAAAATAAAATTCCTTTTCTAGGTATTTGTTTTGGAATGCAAATGGCAGTAGTAGAGTTTGCAAGAAATACTTTAAAAATTAGAAATGCAGGATCTAGTGAGTTAGATAAAAAATGCTATCCTGTTATTGGATTATTGAACGAATGGAATAAAAATGGAAAACTTGTAAAAGGAACAAGTAAAGATTTAGGTGGAACTATGAGATTGGGATTATATGAAGCTAAATTAAGACATAATTCGCTGGTACAAAAAATTTATAAATCAAAAATCATATTTGAAAGACATAGACATAGGTACGAAGTGAATAGAAATTTAAAGAATAAATTTGAAAATAAAGGAATGATTTTTTCTGGAATGTCTCCTGATGATAAGTTACCAGAGATTGTTGAGATTGAAAATCACCCATGGTTTATAGGTGTTCAGTATCATCCTGAATTTAAATCTAGACCTTTAGCGCCACATCCTTTATTCTCATCCTTTATCAAGGCAGCAAAATTCTATAGATGATAAATAAAGAAGTTAATTGTAGCGGTATTAAAATATCTAATAATAATAAAATAGTTTTGATATCTGGGCCATGCCAGCTTGAAACAGAGCAACATGCAATGGATATGGCAGGAAAAATAAAAGATATAGCAGCAAAATTTAAAATAGGATTTATTTATAAAACATCATTTGATAAAGCAAATAGAACAAGTTTAAAAGGCAAAAGAGGTGCTGGAATAGATTTGTCATTGCCAGTATTTGATAAAATTAGAAATGATCTAAAAGTTCCAGTTTTAACCGATGTACATAATATTGAACAGTGCTCCACTGTATCTAATCATGTTGATGTATTGCAAATTCCTGCATTTTTATGTCGTCAAACGGATCTATTAGTAGCTGCAGCAAAAACTAATAAAATTATTAATGTAAAAAAGGGACAGTTTTTAGCACCGTGGGACATGGTTAATGTTACTAAAAAAATATCTGACTCAGGCAATGATAACATTTTAGTAACTGAAAGAGGCGCAAGTTTTGGATACAACACTTTAGTATCAGATATGAGATCAATACCAATAATGTCAAAAAACGGATATCCAGTAATTTTTGATGGAACACACTCAGTTCAACAACCAGGTGGATTAGGAGAAAAAAGTGGAGGACAGAGAGAATTTGTAGAATATTTATCAAGAGCAGCAGCAGCAGTTGGAATTGCTGGAATTTTTCTAGAAACTCATGAAGATCCAGATAATGCACCCTCTGATGGACCAAATATGATTCCTATCAATAAATTAGAAAGTTTGATTTCTCAAATTGTTGAAATAGATAATCTAATAAAAAAATAATTAATGAGCAAAATAAAAAAAGTCATAGCTAGACAAGTTTATGACAGTAGAGGAAATCCAACAATTGAAGCTGAAGTTTTTGCTAATAACATGAAAGCAAGAGCTATTAGTCCATCTGGCGCTTCAACAGGATCACACGAAGCTTTTGAAAAAAGAGATAATTTAAATAAAAAATATTTAGGAAAAAGTGTTTTAAAAGCTGTAAAATTAATAAATACAAAAATTTCAAAAAAGTTAAAAAATCAAAATATACATAATCAAGAAAAAATTGACTACCTTCTTATTAAACTTGATGGAACAAAACAGAAGAAAAAATTTGGTGCAAATTCACTGTTAGCTGTTTCTATGGCAGTAAAAAAGTTGTCAGCTAGAATTAAAAAAATCCCTCTCTATAGAACTTTTTTAATCAAAAAAAATTTTAAATTACCTTATCCATTAATGAATGTAATAAATGGAGGAGTTCATGCAAATAATGGTCTTAGAATCCAAGAATTTATGATCAGGCCTGATAAAGCAAGATCATTTACTGAAGCTATAAGAATGTGTTTTTTGGTAATTAATAACTTAAAAATTTTGTTAAAAAAAAATGGAGAGTCAACCTCGGTAGGCGATGAAGGTGGATTTGCCCCAATGATAAACAGAAATGAAGATGCGTTAAAATTAATAGTAAAATCAATTGAAAACTCTGGGTTTAAAAATGGAAAAGATATTTCAATATGTTTAGATGTTGCTGCTAATGAATTATTTAAAAAAAATAAATACGCTATACATTCAAAAAAATATACTTCTGTTCAAAAAACAATAGCCGAATATAAAAAGTTAATTAATAAATTTAAAATTAAATCAATCGAAGATCCTTTTGCTGAAAATCATTGGTTATCATGGAGTGCATTTATGAATTCAACGAATAAAAAAATTCAAATAGTTGGAGATGATTTGTATGCAACAAACCTTCAGAGACTAAAAATTGGTTTTTTAAACCAATCATCAAACGCTATATTAATTAAACTAAACCAAATTGGTACGGTAACAGAAACAATCGAAGTTATTAAATTTGCTCAAAAAATTGGATTTAATACAATTGTTTCTCACAGATCTGGAGAATCGGAAGATACATTTATTGCTGATTTATCAGTAGGTACCAATTCAAATCAAATAAAATCAGGGTCGTTATGTAGATCAGAAAGAGTTGCAAAATATAATCAAATACTGAGAATAGAAGAAAGCTTAGGAAAAAAAGTCAAGATGCACAAACTATGATTAAAAGTATTAAAAAAAATTATTTTATTTTAATTGGAACTTTTTTATTTTTATATTTCTTCTTTAATTTATTGGATGGAGAAAGAGGGTTGATTTCTCTTTTAAAAAAAGAAAATTTACTTTTGCAATTAAAATTGGATGAAAAGAAAATTGAAGAAAATATAAAAGATTTAGAATTTAAAAACTCATTACTAAGCAATAATTTAGATGCTGATTATGTTGAAATTTTAATACGCGACAAATTTTTATTTGGAAAAGAAGGTGAGACTACATATATAATTAAAGATAATGGAGAATAAAATTAAACAAAGACATCCTGAAAAAATTAATAAACCAATTAGTCCAATAAAAAAGAAGCCTAATTGGATAAGATCAAAATTATCTAATAGCAGCGAATTTTTTTTAACAAAAACTATAGTTAACCAAAATAATTTAGTTACAGTATGCCAGGAAGCAAATTGCCCGAATATTACTGAATGTTGGAGCAAAAGACATGCAACATTTATGATTATGGGAGATACTTGTACTAGAGCATGTAGTTTTTGCAATGTAATAACTGGCAAGCCAAAACCTCTGGATCCAAATGAACCATATAAAATTTCTTTTGCTATTAAAAAATTAAATTTAAAACACGCTGTAATAACTTCTGTTGATAGAGATGACCTGTATGATGGTGGAGCTAACCATTTTCATAATGTTATAGTCGAAGTAAAAAAAAATAATCCTAATACAACTATAGAAGTTTTAACGCCTGATTTTTTAAGAAAAGGTGACTCTTATAAAAAAGTTATAGAAGCAAAACCAGATGTTTTTAATCATAATATAGAGACCGTTCCTGCTCTTTATAGAAAAGTCAGACCCGGATCCAGATATTTCGCTTCATTGGAGCTTCTAAAAAAAGCAAAAATAATTGATAATAATATTTTTACTAAATCAGGACTAATGGTTGGTTTAGGTGAAAGTAAAGATGAAATTTTACAAGTAATGGATGATCTGAAATCTGCCGATGTTGATTTCTTAACTATAGGCCAATATTTACAACCATCCGTTAAACACCATCCTTTAGTTAGATATTATAATCCAGAGGAATTTGAAGATTTAAAAATTGCCGCAATATCAAAAGGTTTTTTGTTAGTTTCATCTTCACCTCTAACAAGATCATCATATCATGCAGATGAGGATTTTTCTGTACTAAAAAAAAATAGAACAGATCAAACTAATGCCAAAAGCATCAGTTAATAGATCAATTAAATGTAAAAAAGAGCAGTTAATTAATTTAGTTCTTGATGTAGAAAAATATCCTATATTTGTTCCATTTTGTTTGGATTCAAAAGTTTACGAAAAAAAAGAAAAACAAGATTTTTTATTTATGATAGCAGATCTTACTATTGGAAAAGGTCCATTAAAAGATACTTATAAAAGTGATATTAAATACAATAAAAAAGAGGACTTAATATTTGTAACTAATCTTGATGGACCATTAAAATATTTAAATAATAGATGGCATTTCAAACAATTAAACAATATTACTGAAGTTTTCTTTGAAGTAGATTTTGAATTAAAAAATAATTTTTTAAATATAATTATGACAAAATCGTTTCAATTTGGATTAGATAAAATTGCAGATGCTTTTGAAAAAAGAGCAGATGAATTATTTAGCAAAGGTTAAAATTAAATTTAAAGCTTTATTTACGGCGGCTTTTTGGATTGAATTTCTTTTTTTGTTTTTAAAAATGTATTTTTTAACTAAAATTTTGTTCCTTTTTTTAATACCTATATAAACTAGACCAACAGGTTTTTGCTTAGTTCCTCCTCTTGGTCCTGCAACTCCTGTAATTGAGATAGAAATATCAGTTTTACTGATCTTGCTTAAATTTTTAACCATGTATAAACAAGTTTTATAACTTACAGCACCACTTTGAATGATTATTTTTTTAGGAATTTTAAGAATTTTTATTTTTGTTTGATTTGAATAAGTAATTAATCCAAGTGTAAAAATTTTAGAGGAGCCACTTATTGAGGTTATATTACTTGAAAGCAAACCCCCTGTGCAAGATTCTGCAAGCGATATTTTTAGTCTTTTTTTACTTAATAATTTAACTATTTTTTCAGAAAGTTTTTTCATGATGTAATCACCATATATAAAACAAGCACTACCACTACATACAATCCAGCACAAACATCATCCATAATAACGCCAAAACCATTCTTAAAGTTTTTATCGTAAAAGCTAACAGGGTAGGGTTTTAATATGTCAAAAATTCTAAATAAAATGAACATAATGAAATAAAAAGTTAATACTTTGCTAGTTCCTTTTGTTCCTTCATGAGCAATTTCATAAAGACATATAGGTATTGATTGTCCAATAAATTCATCAATAACTACTTCTTTTGGATCTTTATTATCCAAATCTTTTATAAAAACGTTTACAGCATAAAGAGAAATTAAAAAAACAATTATTAATCCAATTAAAAAAATATTTGGTGAAAAGTTTAATATATGAAATAAAAAAAATAAAAAGACAGTTGTTACTAATGAGGCATAACTGCCAGGTATTTTTTTTAATTTTCCAATTCCAAATAATGTAACAAACAAAAAATTAATATTATTCATACTTACTAATAGAAACTATAGTTTCGCAAGCAATAGCATTTTCTTTACCTATAATACCTAATTTTTCTACAGTTTTACCTTTAAGATTTATAAAACTTTTATTTATAGACATTAGGTTTGATAAAGATCCTATAATTTTGTTTCTAAACTTTGAAACTTTCGGCCTTTCACAAATTAAATTAATATCTATGTTATTTATATTAATATTATTTTTTTTTAGATCTGAAATTAAAGGTAAAAGCATTTTTGAAGATCTAATATTTTTAAACTTATTCATGTTGCTGGGATATATTGATCCAATATCTTTTTTTCTTAAAGCACCAAGTAGCGCATCAATGATTGCATGAATTATAACATCGCCATCTGAGTGACCTTTTAAACCAGAGTGAAATGGAATTTTAATTCCGCCTAAATAAAGTTTTTTATTTTTAACTAATTTATGGATATCAAATCCTATTCCATAAAAAGTTTTGAAATGACCACTATTAAGATCAGATATTTTGGTTATTTTTATATTTTCTTTTTCACCTTTAATAAATTTAACTTTTTTATTATTATTTAAAAATAAAGTAGCCTCATCAGTTACAAGAGTTTTATTTTTTTTTGATAAATTATATAAAGTTTTAAATTCAAAACATTGAGGAGTTTGCGTTAGCAAAACTCTTTCTCTTTTTAAATTAATTACTTTATTTGAAAAACTGTATTTTGTTGAGTTGTCAGTATTAATATAAGGTACTACAGCATTCATTTTTATTAAATTTTTTTTTAAAATTTTTAATAAATCAATTGAAAAATTAGGCCTTGCGGCATCATGAATAAATACATATTTAATTTTTTTATTTTTAATATATTCAAGTGCTTTATGAGAAGATTGATATCTTTCATTTCCACCTTTTATAATTTTAACTTTTTTATTTTTTAATTTGATTTTATTATTTGTTACAAGTACTATTCTTTTAAATAATTTAGATTTTAAAGCCTTATCTATAGAATGCATGAAAAGAGGCTTGCCTTTATAATTTATGAACTGTTTTAAGGTATTTGACTTAAATCTCTTACCTTTACCAGCAGCTAATAGTATAAAACAATTACTAATATGTTATTTTAAACAAATTTAATATATTTTAAAAAAATGCTCGATTTCATAAAAAGAAACATTTTTATTTTATTAATCTTTTTTACAACATTATTGTTAGGTTTCATTACTTTTTTTACTTTTTTAGATAAAAGTTTTATCAATTTAAATCAAATAAATTTAAAAAACCTTCTTTATGTAAATATTTTTTTTTTAATACTGTTTTTTGTATTAATTTTTAAAGAAATTTCTAACTCAATTAAAGCGAACATAAATGTTAAAGGATCTGTAGCCAACAGAAAATATATTGTTTTTTTTTCATTATTTACACTTATCCCGTCTATTTTAATTTCAGCTTTTTCACTTTTTTTATTTTCTTTTGCGCTGGATAAATATTTTGATAAAAAAATTACAACAGCTGTAAATAATTCATATGAACTCGCAAAAAACTATGTAAATGAGAAAAGAAATAAAATTGAGTCTGATATAGTTTTAGTAGCTTTCGATCTAAATAAAAATTTTCAATTATTTGATAATAAATTAGTTTTTCAAACTTACCTTAATAACCAAAGAATACTAAGAAATTTGGATCAACTTCATTTAATTAACAGCAAAGAAGAAGTAATTATGTCTGCCGAAGGTACAGAATATATTCCTATTGATAGTAGGGCAATTCAGATGGTATTGAATGATGATCGACCTCTAAAAATAATAAATGCTTTTGAAAATTATTCTGGTGCTATAATAAAGTTACCACAATTTGATAATTTGTTTTTGTATGTTGTTAAGTATTTGGACAATGAAATATCCAATTATTTACAAGAATCTGAAGAAGCAATTAATTTTTATTATACAGTTGGAGACCAAAGTACAGGCATCAAAATTTCTTTTGCATTGATTTATATTATATTGGTAGCTCTATTATTATTTTTATCAATTACAATTGCAATTAGATTCTCATCTCGTTTTTTTGTTTCAATTAATAATCTTATTACTGCTTCTGACTTAATTGGTAAAGGTGATTTGAATACAAAAGTACCCAAAATAAAATCTGATATAGAAATGGAAAAACTAATAGAAAATTTTAATTCAATGATTTCAAAATTAAAAGATCAACAGCAAAAATTATTAAACTCTGAAAGAATGGAAGCTTGGGAATCAATAGCAAGAAAACTAGCTCATGAAATTAAGAATCCATTAACACCTATCCAGCTTACAATAGATAATCTTAGAACTAAATATCTTAAAGATATCAATGATGAAAATAAGGAAAAATTTAAAATAAATTTAAAAACTATTAATAATCAAATCATTCAAATCGAAAATTTAGTTAATGAATTTTCTGACTTTGCTAGAATGCCAAAACCTATTTATAAAAAAAATGATTTAAAAGATGTAATTATTTTAAACCTTGAATTATTAAAAAAAATAGATCGTGAAATTAATTTTAATTTTAATTCTAAAACTTCAATCAAGTTTAATTTTGATTATGATCAATTAAGTAGAGTTTGTTTTAATTTAATCAAAAATTCTATTGAAAGTATTAAGGAAAAGACCAAAAAAACCCCCAATTTAGTCAAAAATATTGATATAGAAATCAATGAACTTAATGATTATATATCGCTTACAATTATTGATTCGGGATTAGGTTTTAAAAATATAAAAACAAGTGAACTGATTAGACCATATTTTACAACAAAAGCAGATGGAACAGGCTTAGGATTATCAATTGTAAGTAAAATAATTAATGACCATAATGGAGTAATAAAATTTACAAATATAAATAATGGTGCAAAAATTGAAATTAAATTTTTCAAATAATTGATGTCTAACGAAATTTTAATAGTTGATGATAATCCTGATATCAGGAATATTCTAAATGAGTTAATTAGCGACTTAGGTTATAAAACAAGACTCGCAGCTAATTATCAACAGGCATTAACAGAAATTGATAAAAAATTACCACAAGTTGCCGTGCTTGATGTAAAATTAAGTAATACAGAAAATAATGAGGGTTTAAAATTACTTAATCATATTAAAAATAAGAATAAAGATATTCCCGTTATAATAATTTCTGGACATGCTAATATAGAGATGGCCGTAGACTCTCTAAGACTCGGAGCTTTTGAATTTATTCAAAAACCTTTTGATAAAAATAGATTGACTAACTTCATCAATAGAGCAGTTGAAAACTATAATTTAAAAATAGAAAATAAATCATTAAATGATAAATTGTTTAATTCTTTTGAAATAATAGGAAAAAGTAAAAATATTACTAACATAAAAGATCAAATTGATCATTTGGCCACATCTGATAGTAGAATTTTTATAACAGGACCCATTGGCAGTGGAAAAGAATTAGTTGCTAGAAAGATACATTTAATTTCTAATCGTAAAAACAAACCTTTTGTAATAATAAATGGCGCCTTGTTAAATTTAGAAAAATATGAAAAAGAATTGTTTGGTGAGGAACTTTCTGATGGATCTATTGTTTATGGAGCATTAGAAAAAGCATCAGGTGGTGTATTGTTAATAGATGAAGTAACCGAGATACCGCTTGAAACTCAATCAAAAATTCTAAGAGTTTTAATTGATCAAAAGTTTAAAAGAATTAATAGCAAACACGATATTAATGTAAATGTTAGAGTTATTTGTTCTACAAATAAAGACTTAGTAAATGAAATAAAAATTGGAAATTTTAGAGAAGATCTTTTTCATAGACTTAATGTATTCAATATTAAAATTGAACCACTTAATAAAAGAATTAATGATATACCTTTATTAGTTGAATATTTTATGGATAAATTATCAGAAATATACAATATAAAAAAAATCAAAATTGATGATTATAATTTTCTTTTAAATTATGAATGGCCTGGAAATATCAGAGAATTAAGAAATTTAGTTGAAAGAATTATCATTTTGTCCCCTGGGCAAAACCAAGATAAAATAAATGAGATTATAAAAGAATCTTTAAATAAAACATCTTCACAAGAATTTAATATTTCTGACAACCTTTCTTTTACCTTAAGGGAAGCTAGGGAAAACTTTGAAAGAGAGTATTTAACTTCTCAACTAAAAAAATTTAGTGGAAATATTTCTAAAACAGCAAAATTTGTTGGGATGGAACGATCTGCCCTTCATAGAAAATTAAAACTTTTAGGTGTAAAAGAATTTAATTAAATGAATATAATCATTTGTGGAGCTGGAAGAGTTGGATTTACTATAGCTAAGCTACTTTCTGATCAAAATCACTCTATTACAGTAATTGATCAATCTAGTGAAGATATTCAGAAAATTAATGAAACTTTAGATGTTAAAGCAATAGTTGGTAAAGCCACATCACCAGCAATACTTGAAAAAGCCAATATATCTGAAGCAAATATGATCATAGCTGTAACAAGAAATGATGAGATTAATATGTTAATTTGTCAAATAGCTTACTCATTATTCAAAATACCAAAAAAAATTGCTAGAATTCGTTCACAAGAATATTTAGACCCTAAATTTTCACAGCTTTTTAATAAAGAAAATTTACCGATAGATTTTGTAATTTCACCGGAAATAGAAATTGCTAAATCAATTTATAGAAAACTTGAATCTCCAGGCGCAACTGACAATATTCCTTTTGCAAACAATAATATAAGATTGTTGGAAATCTTAGTTGATGAGAGATGTCCTATTAACAATATTAAATTGAATGAACTTACTAATAAATTTCCAAAGCTGAATGCTAATATCTTAGGCGTTGTAAGGGATAATAAATTTATTATTTTAAAAAAAAATGATTTGTTAAAAAAACATGATAAAGCGTATGTGACAATTAATGCATCTCAAATTCAGGATACTTTAGAAGCTTTCGGACATAATGATCCAATATCAAAAAAAATTCTTCTTATTGGCGGAGGTAATATTGGTTACAACTTGGCTAAATATATAGAATCATCTGCTAATGATACAAGATTAAAAATAATTGAAAAAAATAAAGAAAGAGCAGAATTTCTTGCGGCTGAACTTAGCAATACAATAGTAATAAATGGGAATGGTTTAGATGAAGAAGTTTTAAAAGAAGCTAATTTAGAAGAAACAGAAACAGTTATTGCATTAACTAACGATGATGAGGATAATTTAATGGTTGGAGTTCTGGTTGAAAAATTTTCACAAAATAAAAGAACCATGGTATTAACTACAAAACCTAATTATAGTTTATTACAATCATCTTTAAAAATTGACGATCTAATAGATCCAAGAATGAATACTGTTTCTAGTATTCTAAAACATGTTCATAAGGGAACAATAGAATCTGCATATTCAATTTTAAATGGAGAGTATGAAGTTATTGAAGCAGAAATTATTGAAACATCAGACTTAGTTAATAAAGAACTTAAAAATGCAGACTTACCAGATGAAATAAAAATTGGTGCAGTATTAAGAGAGAAAGAAGTGATTATCCCGAGATCAAGTTATGTATTTAAAAAAAACGATATTATAGTTTTTCTAGCAAAAAAAGATCAAATACCACTCGTTGAAAATATATTTAGAATAAGCCCGGTATAAATTTATAATGTTTAAATTCAGCTTTATTTATATAGGGTCATTTTGTTTTGTTCTCTCTCTCTTATCTTTTTTTAACATAATTTATTCTTATTATTTTGAAATTTTTAATAATATTGAAGTTTACTCATACACATTATTAATATCACTAATTTTTAGTTCTTTATTTTTTTTAAAAAAAAATGAATTTAAAAAAATTTCCATATATGAAAAAATTATTTCTGTATTTATAGGTTATTTTCTTTTACCTTTAATCATTTCATTGCCATATTATTTTGGACTTAATTATCTTTCATTTTTAGATAGTTATTTTGAGGCTATTTCAGGATTTACATCTACAGGATTCTCTGTTTTTGAAAACGTAAAACATTTAGATCAAAGCTTATTACTTTGGAGATCTACATCTCAATGGTTTGGAGGTTTATATTTTTTAATTTCGATATTATTTTTAATTGATATTTATGATGAAAATTATAAAAAAATATTAACAAATTTTATATCACTAGATATTTCTGAAATAATTAAACAATCAGTAAAAATACTTTTCATTTACACATTCTTAACATGTGGATTGTTTTTAATATATAAAATCATAAACCTTAGAGCCTTTGATGCATTTAATCTTGCCATGACAGTAATCTCTTCGGGTGGTTTTTTAATAGTAAACGATTTAAATGAAATTTTGCAGTCAAATTTTCAAATATATATATTTGCATTAACAATGTTGGTTTCTTTTTTTGGTATATTACTTCCATATAATATTTTATTTCTTAAAAATAAAGATTTACTAGTATTTACAGAAGATTATTATTTATTACTTTATTTCATTTTTTTAGTTGCAATTTTTTTCTTATTTTTTAATAAATTTGAAAGTTTTTCAATTACTTTATTTTCATTAATTAGTAGTATATCAAATATTGGATTTTCTTTTGATAATTATACTCAAAATAATTTCATATATCTTATATTGGTAATAATAGGTGGGTCTTTACTTTCGACAAGTTCAGGATTAAGATTTTTAAAAATATTTTTTTTAACTAAATTTTCACTTAATGAGCTAGTATCGCATTCAAAGCCTAAACATATACTTCTAAATAAGGTTCTATTTTCAAAAGTTAAAATTGATTTAAACGATATTAATAAATATTTTTTCACAGTTATAATTTTTATTTTGTCACTAGCTATGCTTATTTGTTTATTAACACTATTTAATATAGATTTTAGCGATGCATTTAAACTTGGCACCTTAACATTGATGAATACAGTCAACTCAAGCTTGCATGGTTTAGAAAATTTATATTTTGCTGAATTTTCTATTCCAATAAAATTTATTTTAATTGTATTTATGATTATTGGTCGTATAGAGTTCATCTCAATTTTGATATTGATTAAAAAATTTGTATTTAAAAATTAAATGTTATAATACTCTATAAACTTGCGCCCTTAGCTCAGCTGGATAGAGCAACGGTTTTCTAAACCGTGGGTCGGAGGTTCGAATCCTTCAGGGCGCGCCATAATACTCAATAATCATTATCTAAAGCCAATATTTTATCATTGATGCATTTCTCAGTTTCTGCTTTAATTAATTTAATTCAAAATGATTTTTGAATTATTTGTTAACAAATAAACAAGAGGAAAAATAATGTTTAAACTAATAAAACAAGTGACTTCTTTTGTTGCTGT
>MDSW01132765.1_pt1 | contig 13150 bp, 13 predicted proteins | sample 811171 | NCBI WGS metagenome assembly MDSW01 (sample SAMN05326641, study PRJNA326480) | marine metagenome | isolation source: seawater | place: Atlantic Ocean: North West | collected 2012 | reverse complement strand
ATGATCTAACTCAAAAAAAACCAAAAAATGTTGAATTTAAATTTGAAGGAGGAATATTAGAGTTTGTAGAATTTTTAGATGAAAAAAGAGAAAAACTTAAAAATAAAAATGATAATGATCTTTTTAGAAAGCCAATTTATATTGAAGGAAATAAAAGTAATTTAAACGTACAATGTTCATTAAAATGGAACGCAGGATATAATGAAGATGTTTATCCATATACTAACAATATATTTCAAAAAGATGGAGGAACACATTTGTTAGGATTTAGAAGTGCACTAACAAGGGTAATAAATAAATATGCAAATGAACAAAATTTACTAAAAAAAAATAAAGTATCTCTATCTGGTGATGATGTAAAAGAAGGCCTGACATGTGTATTGTCTGTAAAAATTCCTGATCCGAAATTTTCATCTCAAACAAAAGATAAATTGGTATCATCAGAGGTAAGAAACATAGTTGAAAATATAATAAGTGAAAAGTTATCCATTTGGTTTGATCAAAACCCATCTATATCAAAAATAATATTGTCTAAAATTATACAAGCTGCTGTAGCAAGAGATGTTGCAAGAAAAGCTAGAGAGAATGTTAGAAGAAAAGGAGCTTTAGAACTAACTGGCTTACCTGGTAAATTGGCCGATTGTCAAAATTCCAAACAAGAGGGTACAGAACTTTTTATAGTAGAGGGAGATTCAGCGGGAGGATCTGCAAAACAAGGTAGAAATAGAGAAAATCAAGCAGTTTTGCCGTTAAGAGGAAAAATTTTGAATACATTTATAGATACTAATGGAACCAAAAAAAACGGTAATTTAAATGAATTAAGAACAAAAACTTTATCAAAATTGATTTCCTCAAATGAAATAGTAACTTTAATTAACGCTTTGGGTCTTGACCCAAAAAATGAAGAAATAGATTTGAAAGATTTACGATATGGAAAAATAATTATTATGACTGATGCCGATGTAGATGGATCACACATTAGAGCACTTTTATTAACTTTTTTTAATAACAAACCTTTTAATAAACTTATTGAAAATGGTCATGTATATTTAGCACAACCTCCGTTATTTAAAATTAGTAAAGGGTCAAAGAGTATATATATTAAAGATGAGAAGGAGTTAGAGAATTATATTATAAAAAATTCAAAAGATCTTAAAAAAATAAAAAAAAATTCAAAAGAATTTATTAATTATATTCAATCAGAAAAATCAAAATTAAATATTCAAAGATTCAAAGGTCTCGGAGAGATGAATCCGGATGAGCTTTGGAACACAACTTTAAATCCAGAAACTAGAAATCTTCTTCAAGTTCAATATTCAAAAAATTTAGAAAAAGATCAAAATTTAATACAAACTTTGATGGGAAATGATGTTGCTTCTAGAAAAGATTTTATTGTAGATAATGCGATAAATGTTTTAAACCTAGATATTTAAAAGATGGAGTTTATTAAAACTTCTAAGATATATTCATTAAATAAATTTACTTATGTAAACCTAAGATGGATAGGTATTATTGGACAATTTATTACAATTAATTCTGTTAAATTTATCTTTGGTTTTGAATTTGATTATCTATTAGCAAATTTCATTATTTTCGTTGGAGCTTTAAGTAATTTATTTTTAATTTATTTTTATAAAAGAACTCAACTTTCAAATATTCATGCTTTTTATTTTTTGTTACTAGATATTATACAATTAGTAATTTTACTATATTTTTCAGGAGGAATACTAAATCCATTTTCTATTTTTTTATTAATTCCAAGTGTATTTGCATCATCAAATTTAGATATAAAAACCAACCTAGCTTTAATTATTTTTACAATTTTGTCTATTTTACTTCTTACTTTTTTTAATAAAGACTTACCAGCCCCACTTAATGAATATCAGATAAGTGATTATTTTTATTACTCTATTCCTTTAGCTTTAATAATTGCTCTTCTTTTTTTAAATTATTTTGCGTTAACATTTGGTAAAGAGTCTCAAGTTCGTAAGGAAGCACTTGATAAAATTCAAGAAATGATTTCTAAAGAAAATCAATTGGTTTCTTTAGGGGGTCAAGCAGCTGCTGCAGCTCATTCTCTAGGTACACCTCTATCAACTATAAAAATTATTTCACAGGAATTATTTGATCAATTCAAAAATGAAAAGGATGTTAAAAAGGATGTTGAACTATTGATTAGCCAAGTAAATAGATGTAATGAAATTTTAAAAAGATTAAGTTTAAACCCAACAGTAGAAGATGATTTTATAGATAAAAACTTTACTCTTCATGACTATATCAAAGAGATTGTTAATTCTTTTCGTGAAATATCAAATAAAAATTTTCATATTGATATTGAGCAAAATGCTAACGCATTCAATACTAAAAAATCAATCGAAATAGTCTATGGGATAAGAAATTTTATTGGAAATGCTAATAAATTTTCAAATAATAATATTTATATTGCAATAAAAAGTGATAGCGAAAAATCGGAAATTACAATTGAGGACGATGGAAAGGGATATGATAAAGATGTACTAAATAAAATAGGGGAACCTTATATAAAATCACTAAAAAGTAATGACAAGTCTGGATTAGGATTAGGTATTTTTATAGGAAAAACTTTACTAGAAAAAAATAATGCTAAACTTTTATTTAGAAATTCTGAAACTAGAGGTGGTGCAGAAGTAAAAATAGAATGGTTAAACAAAAATTTAATTAATATTTAATGAAGTTTTTTTTTATTTTCAAATAGACCACTTAATTGACCAATCATAACATCACCTAATTCTTGTACATCAGTAATTTTAATCGCTTTTTCATAATATCTGGAAACATCATGACCTATACCTATTGCAAGTATTTCAACATCACTCTTATTTTCAATGAACTTAACAATTTTTTTTAAGTGTTTTTCTAAAAAGTCACCAGAGTTTACTGAAAGTGTTGAGTCATCTACTGGGGCGCCATCAGAAATTACCATAAGAATTTTTCTTTCTTCTCTTCTTTTTTTTAATCTATTATATGCCCAAGTAATTGCTTCTCCATCTATATTTTCTTTCAACAACCCTTCTTTTAACATTAGACCTAAATTTTTTTTTGATTGCCTCCAGTGTGAGTCAGCACTTTTATATATTATATGTCTTAAATCATTCAACCTTCCTGGATTTTTTTTTTTACCTTTGTTATTCCATTCTTCTCTACATTTTCCACCCTTCCAGTTCTTTGTGGTAAAACCTAAAATTTCTACTTTAACAGAACATCTTTCCAAAGTTCTTGATAAGATATCTGCACATAGTGCAGCTATCGTTATTGGTCTTCCTCTCATAGAACCTGAATTATCAATCAATAAAGAAACAACTGTATCTTTAAAATCTAAATCCTTTTCTTTTTTGAAAGATAATGAATTATATGGATCAATTATTATTCTAGTTAATTTTGAACTATCCAGTAAACCTTCCTCTAAATCAAAATCCCAAGACCGATTTTGTTTTGCTAATAACTGTCGTTGTAATTTATTTGCTAATTTTGTAATTAAATCTTGGAAACCAGTTAATTGCTGATCTAGATTTTTTCTCAATTTTAAAATTTCTTCTGGAGTTTCTAAATTTTCTGCTTTTTCTATTTCATCGAATTCAGTTGTAAATATTTTATAATCTTTATCACTTATAGTAGAATCAAGTTTTTGAATTATATTTTCTGAGCTTTGATCTTTAGAATTAGTATCTACTAATTGTTCATCTAATTTAAATTCATTTAAATCGTAATCTGCATCCATTCCATTTTGATCTTCTTGTCCTTCTCTTTTTTCCTGTTCTCCTTCTCCTTGGCTATCTTGGTTATCAGAGTCTTTACTTTGATTTTCATTTTCCTGATTTTCCTGATTTTCCTGATTTTTGTCAGAGTCAAAAATTTCCATTTTATCTAAAATCTCAGAGAATTTAGAATTATATTTTTCTTGATTCTCAATATTTTCATTTAAATAAGATAGGTATTTATCAAATGAAACTTCAAAGTCTTTTTCCCAAAAACTTAACATTTTTTCTGAAAGTGAACTTAGATTTATTCCAAAAAATTTTTTCAACATATAAAGTTCAAAAGCCTCCACTACTTGCACATCTTCTTTTGATTTTAATTGGTCTTTTCTCTTAAGTGCAATTTGTTGCGAATAGTTATCTTTTAAGTTTTTAGCAATTCCTTTGAGCATTTTTGTTCCAAGCATCTCATATCTAATCTTTTCTGATATATCATAAAGCATTTTACATGCAGAATTATGAGGTAAATTTTTCATGTAAATCTCTCTGTTTGAAAATTTTCTTTTTAATGCTTCAGAGTCAGTTTCGGCTCGAAGTTTAATATAATCTTCTTTGGTATTTAAATTATCAAGTTCAAAAAAATTATAATTATTTGAGCTTAAATTATTATTTTTTTCTTGCTCAATTTTATAATCTTCAGAAATAACCTTTACTGTTGAAATCAAAGCTTGTTTGAATTTTTCTTTTAAATTGTCTTCTTTATTCATTTACTTCTGATTAATTATTAAAGACTCCGGCAAATCTTCACCAAAACATCTTTGATAATATTCAGCTATAGTATTTTTTTCAGTTTCATCACATTTATTTAAGAATGTAACTCTAAACGCATATCCAGTATCTTTAAATATTTCAGAGTTTTCTGCCCAATGCAAAACTGTTCTTGGGCTCATAACTGTAGAAATATCCCCAGCCATAAATCCTTTTCTAGTTAATGATGCAACTTTAATCATATTTGAGACTTTCTCTTTTCCTTTAGAGTTATTTAAGTTTTTGTTTTTTCCTAAAACTATATCCATTTCTTTATCCATACTTAAATAATTTAAAGTAGAAACAATATTCCATCTATCCATCTGTCCTTGATTAATTTGTTGTGTTCCATGATATAATCCAGTTGTATCGCCTAACCCAACTGTATTAGATGTAGCAAAAAGTCTAAAATATTTATTCTGTTTAATTACTTTGTTTTTATCAAGTAAAGTAAAGTTTCCTTCAGCTTCTAAAATTCTTTGAATTACGAACATTACATCTGGCCTACCAGCATCATATTCATCAAAAACTAGTGCAATAGGATTTTGTATAGAAAAAGGCAATATGCCTTCTTTAAACTCTGTAATTTGTTTTCCATCTTTAATCACGATTGCATCTTTTCCAATAAGATCTATTCTACTGATGTGACTATCTAAATTAACTCTTATACAAGGCCAGTTTAGTCTTGCAGCAACTTGCTCTATATGAGTTGATTTACCTGTGCCATGGTAGCCTGAAATTAAACATCTTTTATTAAATGAAAATCCTGAAAGGATTGCTAACGTAGTATCTTTATCAAATTTATAATTCTTATCTAATTCAGGCACATAATCATTTTTTTTAGAAAATGCCTCTACCTCCATATCACTATCAATACCAAAAGTTTGGTTTACTGAAATTTTTATATCTGGTTCAATGTTTAAATTAGCTGTCAATTTTTTCTCTATAAGTGTTTTTAAGTTGAGTATATGCCAAAGTTATTATTTTTAATTTATCTTCAAACTTTTTATTTCCGGAATTCATATCAGGGTGAAATTTTTTGACAAGCTTTTTAAATCTTTCTTGTATTTTATCCCATTTTAGACCAACAGATACACCCAATATACCAAATGCTTTTATGTCATTATTATTAAATATAAATTTTTTTTTATTTTTAAATTCATTATCAAACTTAAATTTATCAATTTCATCTTTTAACGCATTATTCCATAGAACTTTAAAGAAATTATCCGATGAACTAAAACTTTGTGTAGGTTTGTGCCAAGTTAAATCAGACTTTAAAAAATAAAATATTTCTTCTTCATTCATTCCAGAGAAATAATTCCAATTTTTATTGAACTCTTTTACGTGTTCAAGACATAATAATCTAAAATTCTTGCTATTATCCTTCTCTTTTGGAGCTCTATAATTTCCTTCTTTTGAACAATTATTCCAGTCACAAATATTTTTCATGTTATATAATACTTATTATAATGGATATAAATCAACTTTCAAAAATAGTAAAAAAAAAAATATTAGATAATAAAATTATACAAAATGTAGAAATTGAAGATAAAACTTTTCTACATAAGGCTCATAAATCACACGATAAAAATAAATTTCATATTAAATTAAAAATAAGCTCAAATATACTTAAAAATAAGAATAGAATTGAGTCTAACAAAATTATTTACAAAATTTTAGAATACGAATTAAAGAATTATATTCATTCTTTACAAATTTTTATTATTTAATTCAGAAATAAGAAACTTTTTTAATTTTAAATCACTTATTTGATAATTTATTTTTATTTTTCCAAAATCTTTTAATAGTACAAGATTTATTTTTTTAGAACTATTTTTTTTATCAGATTTCATAAAATAAATTATTTTATTTATATCTTTTTCTTTAAACAATTTATTTAATGTGTTGGGCAATTTTATTTTTAAAATATGATTTCTGATTAATTCAAAATTTTTTTTTGATAAAAAGTTAAGGTCAAAACTATATTTAATAGCATTTTTTATTCCAAAAATTACTGCTTCACCATGATTTAATTTATTTGAAAAATTTAAAGTAGACTCATAAGCATGAGCAAAAGTATGACCTAAATTTAGAACTTTTCTTAAATTTTTTTCTTTTTCATCTTGTTCAACAATTTTTTTTTTAAGTTTACAACTATTTATAATTGCTTTTTCAATAAAAGGAGATTTTAATTTTAAAATTTTTTTAATGTTTCTATTTAAAAAATTAAATTTTATTAAATCTTCAATTAGGCTACTTTTTAATATCTCAGCATAGCCACAGATAATTTCTCTTTTTGGAAGAGATTTTAGGAGCTCAATATCAGAAATTACTATTTCTGGCTGATAAAAACTTCCAACCAAATTTTTTCCAAAGTCGTTATTTATTCCAGTTTTTCCTCCAATAGAAGAGTCAACTTGTGATAATAAAGTTGATGGAATATTAATAAATTTTATTCCTCTTTTAAAAGTACTAGCAGAAAAACCAACAACATCACCAGTAATACCACCACCGAATGAAATTAAACAGTCATCTCTGTTAAATCTATTTTTAAATAATATATTATGAATATTATTAATACTTTTATAATTTTTATTTCTTTCACTAACCTTAAAAATATGGACAATTTTTATTTTTGATTTTAAGTTTTTAATTAATTTTTTTCTAAATTTTAAAGGTATGTTCTCATCTATAACTATTAAACATTTTTCAAACTTAATTTTTTTAGAATTTAATATTTTTGAAATTTTTTTAATTATATTTGATCCAATAATAAGTGAGTAATTTTTTGTTTTTGTCTTTATTGCAATATTAGTTATTTTCATAAAATTTAATAATTTTTAATATAATTTTATTTTTATCTAAGTTATCACATTTAATACTTAAATTAGACTTTTTGTAAATTTTTGATCTATCAATAATTAGTTTTTTTATTTCATTTATTGATAATTTAATCGCCAAAGGTCTTTTGTTATTTTTTTTAATTCTGTTTATTAATATTTCATCACTCCAATCTAACCATATAGAAAAGCAATTCTTTAGAGTTTGTTTTCTGATTCTTTTGTTTATATAACCCCCTCCTCCTAATGAGATAACTTTATTTTGTAATTTTAAATTATTTATTGATATGATTTCTTCTAATTTTCTAAAATATTCTTCTCCCTTTGTTTCAAAAATTTGTGAAATTGTCATATTTTCTTTTTCTTCGATTTTACTATCTATATCTATAAACTCTAAATTTAATTTTTTTGACAATATTTTTCCTATTGATGATTTTCCGGATCCCATCATTCCAATTAACACTATGTTTTTTTTTGATTTCATGAGTTTCTGTATTGAAAAAACACAAATATGTCTTATTTTGAAATTATTTAAAGTATATGCAATTTACAAAAAATACAAGTAGAGGCAAACTCATGGGTCTTGGAAAAATTTTAAAAAGAGTCATTTTATTGATATTTGTGGTTATTTTAACGATATTTCTAATCGGAAAAATTAATTTTCCAGCTCCAAATAAAAAAATTGAGAAAATTATACCGAATGAAAGTTTTAAAATCATTAAGTAACATTATAATTATTTTATCTACAATAATTTTAATAAACAAAAACTTATTTGCTAATGAACCAATAGATATTTGGAAAATTGAAAAAAAAGTAAATATAGAAAAAAATGAAACAATTAATAACTCTCAAAAAAAAAAAATAATTCAGGGAGTAAAAATTAATCAAGCAGATAAAAATATTTTAGTAGATAATAAATTAGATAGTAGTGAAATAAAATTAGTTGGTTTATACGAGCCTTCCGATAACGATCTGACAATTGACATGTGGTCAAATAGTGATGGGCAAGAAGTTAAGGAAATATTAAAAAAAATTAACAAAAAAAAACTTTCAGATATTTCAGAAAAAATTTTAGATATAGTTTTACTTACCAATTCATATAAACCCTTAAAGAATATATCTCATGAGGAGTTTTTAGATTTTAAATTGAATTATTTAATAAAAAAAAAGAATTTTGAATTAATAAAAAAGTTTGTAAAAAAAAATAACCAAATTGAATTTATCGATGAATTAGTTAAATTTTATTCCAATTCTCATCTTGCCAGATCTGAAATAGATAAATCTTGTGAAATTTTTGATTTTGTGACTTATTTAAAAGACGAATATTTAAATAATTTTAAAATTTATTGTTTAATTAATAAAAATAAAAAAGAAGAAGCACAGCTTTTATTTGATTTAAAATCTGAATTAGGAGAGGTAGATGAATTTTTTCAAAAAAAATTTAATATTTTAATGGGTTACGAAGACAATGAAGATAGCTTATCAGAAAAAAATATTTTATATTTTCATCTTTCACACAAAACGAATAATAACTTTCTTTATGAACCAAAATTAGATACGCCAAAATTTATATGGAAGTATTTATCATCTTCAAATTTATTAAAAAAAACAGAACTAGTTGATCTAGATAATATTGAACAAATAAGGATGGTTGAAAAAGCTACAAATGATGAAATTTATGAAGAGGCAGAGTTATTAAATTTATATAAAAGATTTCAATTTAATATTAACCAACTTTTAAACTTTAATGATGCATATAAAATTTTACCAGATTTCGAAGGTAGAGCTCTTCTATATCAAAGATTATTATTAACATTAGATATTGATCAAAAATTAGAATTATCTTTAAAATTAAAAAAATCCTTCAATGAAGCTAGTTTACCCAATGCATTTAAAAATGAATTATCAAAAATATTAATTTCAATTAACGAAGACGAAGTACCTTCAAATTTTACAACTTTTTATAAAATGAATAAAGAGCCGGAAAAAATAGTTGATACAAAAATTAAGATAAATAATAAAGTTATACATCAGTCTAAATTATTGAATTATTTTTTAAACAAAACAAGTCTGCCAAAGGTAGAAAAGGAAACAAATAATTTATTAAAAAAAATAAAAAAAGATAAAAAATATATTGTATCAAAAAAAGATATAATCATGTTGGAGTCACTGAAATCTGATGGTGTCGAAGTTCTTAAAAAATATAATAATTTGTATGATTATAATTCAAACATAACGCCGGAAATAACTTCTAATATTACAAATGGTGAAACTGCTCTAGTTTTACTAAAACTTATTGAAATTATAGGAGAAGATAAAATCGAGGATTTAGATATAGATTCTATAAATTTTATCGTTGGAATATTGAATGAATTAAAAATGATTGATTTAAGAAACGAAATTTTGTTAAAAGTTCTTCCTTTAAAAGTATAAATTATATTATAAAATTAAATATGACTATAAAAACAATAATTACTGAACCAAATAAAATTTTAAGACAAGTATCTAAAGATGTTGAAAAAGTTGGTGAGGAAGAAAAAAGATTAATGGATGATATGCTTGAGACTATGTATCACGCCAAAGGTATTGGCTTAGCAGCTATACAAATAGGAGTTCCAAAAAGAATAATTGTTTTAGATATTTCAAAAAATGAAAAAGAAAAAAGTCCAATGTATTTTGTTAACCCAATAATTAAAAACAAAAATAAATTAAATTCAATTTACGAAGAAGGATGCTTATCTGTTCCAGATTATTTTGCCGAAGTTGAAAGACCAAAAAATTGTGAAGTTGAATATATTGACTATTATGGAAATAAAAAAAATTTAAAAGCCGAGGGTCTTTTGGCTACATGCATTCAACATGAGATGGATCATTTAGAAGGTATACTGTTTATTGATTATTTATCAAAATTAAAAAAATCAATGATTGTTAAAAAACTTTCTAAACAAAAGAATAGACCTGACAGAATTATTGTCTAATTAATGAAAAGAAAAATAGCTTTCATGGGTACGCCCAACATTTCAGGTCATGTGCTTAAAACACTCTATCAAAATGGATATCATATAGAGATTGTATATACCCAACCACCTATTGCATCTCATAGAGGTCAGAATGTTAATAAATCATCAGTACATTTATTATGTGAAACTCTAAATTTACCAGTAAGAACCCCTAATTTGTTGGACAGCGAAGAAGAAATAAATTTTTTAAAGAGCAAAGATATAAACCTTGGAATAGTTGTAGCTTATGGGAAAATATTAAAAAAAGATTTTCTTAATATACCAAAAAATGGATGGATAAATATTCATTATTCACTTTTACCTAAGTTTAGAGGTGCCGCACCAATCCAAAGAGCAATTATAAATGGAGAAACTTCTACTGGAGTTTCTGTTATAAAAATGAATGAAAAGTTAGATGCTGGCCCATTATGTGGACAGTACCCATTAACTATATTAGATAACGAGAATAGTGAGCAACTAGCAAATAGATTATCCTCTTTGGCTTCAGAAAAAATTTTAGAAAATGTTGATACAATTTTTGAAGATAAAGCAATTTTTTATGAACAAGATCATAATAAATCTACATATGCAAAAAAAATAGAAAAAAACGAAGGTAAAATTTATTGGGAAAATAGTGCTCAATTAATAATTAGAAAAATAAATGGTCTTTATCCAAACCCTGGAGCTTGGTTTTTGTTTAATGGACAAAGGTATAAGATATTACGAGCAGAAAAACTTAATAATGAAGGAAAAGCTGGTCAAGTTATAGCTGAAAATTTAGAAGTTGCATGTGGAAAAGGATCAATAAAAATTTTGGAAATTCAAAGAGAGGGAAAAAAGGTTCAAAAATCAAAAGAATTTTTATTAGGAAGTTCAATAAAAAAAGGTTCTATATTGCAAAATGAATAGATATCAGGTTTTAATTGAATATCTTGGCACTTCATTTATAGGATGGCAGATTCAAACAAAAGGAATTTCTGTTCAAAAAATTATACAATCTACATTATCAAAACTATTAAAAAGAAAAATTACATTATATGGATCGGGAAGAACAGATTCTGGAGTGCACGCTTTAGAACAATCTGCGCACTTTGATTTAAATTTTCAAATTAAAAATATTGATAAACTTATTAAATCTTTAAATTATTTTTTAAACAAAAAAAAAGTTTCTATAATTGATATTAAAAGAAAAAAATTGAATTTTCATGCTAGACATTCAGCTAAAGAAAGATCTTACATTTACTTAATTCTAAATAGAAAAGCTATGTCTACAATAAATATTGATAGAGTCTGGCATGTTAGAAAAAAGTTAGATTTAAATTTAATTAAAAAAGGTGCCAAAATATTAATTGGTACTCATGATTTTTCAACTTTTAGAGCAAAAAATTGTAATGCCAAAAGTCCAGTAAGAACAATGAATGGAATAACAATAACAAAATCTAAAAATAAAATTAAATTTAAATTTAAATCTAAATCATTTTTAAAAAGTCAAGTAAGATCAATGGTTGGTTGTTTAAAATATCTTGGTGAAAAAAAATGGAGTCTTATTAAATTTGAAAATGTTTTTAAAAATAAAGATAGAAAAAAAGTCGCACCTCCTGCACCAGCTTGTGGTTTGTACTTAGAAAAAATTATCTATTAATTCTTAAGGTTTTTTTTAATTTCCTATTTATTCGCCATCTAGAACCTTCTCTAACTATATAGCCAACACAATTTCTTGAACCACATTTGCACGGAAATTGTTTATAATCTTCATCGTATCCAAATCCATAATCACAAGTCAGTTCTTCGCCTTTTTTTATATCTTTAATGGCTGTTACCCAAAGCTTTAATCCTTTTCCTTCATAATCACAGTTATTTGAACAAGAGTGATTAATTAAACGTGCAGTATTCCAAGAAACTTTTCCATCAAGATCATATTTATTATTTAAATTAAATAAATATATTGGTTTTTTATTATCGAATTTATTAGACTTTTCTGTTTGTTTTTTAGTAATAATTTTTCCAACATAATTTATAATTTTAGTTCCATTCTTAATATTCTTCGCAGCATAAAGACCTCTACCATTTCTATCGATATTAGATTTTTTAATTTTATAAAGCCTCATGTAAGTTTCTGTAATGAATAATTATAAATTTTCAATTAAATTCTAGAAGTGCGTTAACATGTTCATTTGCACTTTCAGCAAGATCAGGAAGAGAATATCCACCCTCAAGTATTGAGACAACTTTTCCATTTGTAAATTTATTAGTTGCTTTTAAAGTTCTTCTAGTTATTTCATAAAAATCTTTTGAACTTAATTCAAATTGAGCTAAAGGATCATTTTTGTGAGCATCAAATCCAGCAGAAAATAATAAAAAATCCGGTTTAAATTGGACTAATCTATCTAATACTCTATCTAATGCATTAAAATATTCTTCAGATCTTGTTCCTGCTGGTAAAGGAATATTTAAAGAATTATTATACTTACCTTTATCTTTTTCAGTTCCTCCCCCTGGATAAAAAGGATATTGATGTGTTGAAATATATAATGCTTTTTTATTATCATACATTACATCATAATTTCCATTTCCCCAGTGCACATCAAAGTCAAAACAAGCAATTCTTTGATAATTAAATTTTTTTATTAAATAGTTTAAAGCACATCCAAAATTATTAACTACACAAAAACCCATTGCTTTATTTTTTTCAGCATGATGTCCTGGAGGTCTTACAGCGCAGAAGGCATTATTAAAATCTTTTTTCATTACACCATCTATTGCAGT
>MDSW01059690.1_pt1 | contig 13150 bp, 12 predicted proteins | sample 811171 | NCBI WGS metagenome assembly MDSW01 (sample SAMN05326641, study PRJNA326480) | marine metagenome | isolation source: seawater | place: Atlantic Ocean: North West | collected 2012 | reverse complement strand
ACTTTATAAGTTAAACTTACTCAGGAAATGTTGCTCCTGTTGGTTGTACTACGAAGTCAAGTACAATGAACTCAGCAGTTCTTGTAGGTTGGATAAATATCTGACCTACTAACTGATTTCTATCAACAACATCTGGTGTGTTGTTACTTTCATCCATTACTACTCTAAATGCAGTTAAACCACTATTTGCTTGTACTTGTTCTAAGAACGGATTCACAATACCTAAGAAACGATTTCTTGTGGTTGCTGTGTTTTGTTCAAAGACTAAGTATCTTGAAGAAGAAGCAATGAACTTACGAAGTCTAATTAATAGTCTTCTTACATTGATTCTATCAAGAGCACTTGGTTTTCCTTGTAATGTTTTCTGTCCAAACACCACTACACCTTGTGCAGGGAATGAAGCAATTGGATTAATTCTATTTTCATAAAGGTCGTCCCTTTCTGAATGAGTTAATCTTGTTTTTGCTTCTAATACCCCAAACTGACCTAAACCACCACGATTTAGACCTGCTGGTGCAAACCACTCTTGTCCAATTCTATCATTGTTTGCATAAACACCTGGTAGAACTACTGAAGGTGGAACCCAAGTAGGTTTGTTTTTCTCACTATCCAAGATTTTAACCCAAGGATAGTAAGTTCCAACATAATTAGAATCAAGAGTTTTTACATTATTGATTGCTTGTTGAATAGTTGCACCATAAGGTGAACCATCTAAAATAAAGAAACAATCTGCTCTATCTTCTACTTTATCGATTGCGTGGTTTGTTACTGATGAGTGAATTGAGTGAATTACACCTGGTAATGCCAACAAGTTAATATCGAACTCATCTGGATTTGAAACTGCATTAATTGCTCGTTTGTATGCGGTTGTTCCGTTTCCACTTGCACTTAAGTCAAATCCTTGTGAATTACCTTCAACTATATTTGTTCCAGTTTTTCTTTCTGTTGCTGGATTTTGTCCATCAAAACCACCTTGGAAAGGAACTTGGAATTTTCTTTGTTGGAATGCAGAACCACTTAATGATAATTTAACTGCACCGACTGAGTATGTTGAACCCAATACTGATGCGTCATCATTACCAAAAGCGTTTTCTAAACTCATAGAAACATTTGAACCTGTTCCAGCACCTGTTGGTAATGGTGATAGATATTGTTTGTTGTCTTCATTTTCGAAATCAAATCCGTAGAAAACATTTCTATCAAATGTACCTCTTGAGTTTTTCTGTCCTTGTCCACTTACATTTCCTTTAAAAGAAGCTGTAGGGAACGCTGATGAACCACTTAAAACACCTGTTAAATGTGGAACACTTAAAGAACCAAATCCCATAGGAACTAATTCTTTTGAAATTCCTGTTAATGCTGAATAATCTGAAATGTAAATGTATTTAGATTGATTTGGATAATCACCATTATAATCTAATTTTCCATTTGAATCTATGGTTACATATCTATCACCGATTACTCTTGGTAGGAAATTCGTTGATTCTTCGTCAAAATTTATATTTGAGAATGTTTCTAATACCACTCCGTCATCATTTTGACCTGGATTGTTTATCATCACTTGTAGTGAGAATGAACCATAGTCTGAACCTGGAACATCTGCTGGTCTTTTAACATCAAGAATACCTACTTTGTATTTAGAGTTTTGATTTGTTCCGTGTGAACGAGTATTAACTTTAAATAAGTTTGTTCTTGAACCATTTACTAATTGTGATGTAATTGATGGAGTAGTTGCAACTTTATAATCAAATGAAAAGTTTTCATTATTTAATACTGTTGCCTTTACTATCGCATCACTACCAAATTGATTTTGTGTATGTAGGAAGTTTGAATATACATAAACATTTTGATTAGAGTCTTGAGCATCTTCACTAAATACATTAGTGATATAGTTTGCTGAACTTGAATCAAATGATAGTGCAAAGTTTGCATTACTAAGACTACCTGTTATACTTAATCCAAAAGATGCCTTAGTGTTTGAACTACCACTAAGTGCAGACACTTGAAGGTCTGCTGTTGAACTACCTCTTGAAGGTTTTAATGTTGCCACAAGAAGTTCTTTATGAGAAGCTCCTAATGAACCGGTTAACATCAAACCAATAGTATCATTTGCATATCCACCTATTCCTAAGACACGAACGATTGTTACTGCTCCTGCACTACGAAGATATTGTTTCGCAGTGAAAGGAACATAGAAATCCTGTGATTCTTTACCAAACATATCTTCAAACTCACCAAAGTTTCTGACTAAAGTTGGAACGAATGCTGGCCCTGATTCTGTTGGCCCGATTAAAGCTGCTCCAATTTCTCCAATTCCTTGTGGTAAGAAAGATAAATCTTTTTCTCTGGTAAATACTCCAGGACTTACGATTCTTTCTGCCATTTTATTTCTCCTAATTAGGTTATATCGTAAGTATAAATATCATTTAAAAAACTCAAAATATACTGATGAACCTATATTTTTTATTTTGATGGTGTAAATACACCGGTATTGGGGTCAAGATTACCTGGCCCATATTTTTCATTTAACTCTCTGACTAAATCCATTTCTGATTGTGTTAGTCTTGCATATTCTGTTTCTAAACGAAGTTTTTCATTTTCAATAGTTTCCAACCTTTGTTCGGTTTGTATTCTGGAAACTTCCATAGAACCTAATGCTTCTCTAATATTTTGATAACCTTCTTGTAGGTCTTTTAGTGATGTTAGTTCTTCTTGAGTAAATGTAATTTCTTTTGACTTTTTTGCCATTATAACTCCTGTTTTGGTTTGATAATAAATATAAAGTTATTTGTTCAAACAATCACATTTTTGTTTGATATCATCAACTTCTTGTTTTAATTCTTTGATTGATTCGATTAATAATGGAACGATTTTTTCATACTTAACTGCTTTGTATCCGTCTCCTCTTGTAGTTACTACTTCTGGTAAAACTGCTTCTATTTCTTGAGCTACAACACCAATGTCGTGTCCTTTGTATGCCGATTGTTTATCGTTCCAATCAAATTCATAACCATTTACCTTACCTATCTTGTCTAATGAACCTTCAATCACCACAAGATTATCTTTAAATCTTCTATCAGATGAACTAAATGCAATTACATCTCCACTCGCTTCTATTTGAGAACCAGATATGTTTCCTAAGAATTGTGCGTTTCCACCCTCGGACATATCTAATGTAAGTGCAGTTATGGTTGCTCCACCATCATTACCTTTGAATAACATATCTTTATTATTTGTTTCAGATTTTATAACAAGATTAGAAGTATCTCTTCTGAATCTACCGAATGTAGTTCCATTATCTTTTAATAGAATGTCTGCTCCGTCTGCGTCAAGAACGATATCTCCACCCGCATCGACTGTGAAATCTCCTGTGTTTGATACACTTGGGATAGTGGCATCACTACCACTAATGATTAATTTTTTCCAACTTGGCATTTATTCTTTCTCCTTATGGTTGGTTACCTGTTTGGCCCACTTCCTTGATTGCCACATCAAGGCCAATAAGTTATTGTTGTTCTTTATAACTTTTTTGTAATTTTTCTACTACGGAAACTGCTTCTATCAATTGTTTACCTGGTATCATACCTTCTTGTACCAAATACAATAAGAACTCAATTTCCTGTTTATTAAACTTCAACGAAGGTGCTTCTTTCGAAACACCCTCGTTAATCTTAGGATTTTGATTTTTCATTTTATCTACTAAACTCATAATAACCTTTAACATTTTCCTTATGAGTATATGTAGATATCGCCGTTACTATCGTCGATTTTTAAATTACCCTTTACTGCGTATGTTGATGAACCTGTATTAGCGTTCAATACATACATTGATGTATAAGCTTCTGGTGTTGAAGTAGTTGCGTCTTGTGCTAATTGTGTATCAATTTGAACACCGAATCTATCGGTTGAATCATCAAATACAAATGCACTACCACTACCTGCTGAACCACTACCAACTAAGAAACCACCATCTCCTGTCGCACCAGAACCACTATTGAATAGTGCGAATCTGTCTGCGATTAATAAGTTAGATGATGAAATAGCTGTTTGTGAACCATTAACTTGTAAATTACCTGTAATGGTTACTGCTCCGTCAACATTTAATGTTGAACCATCAAATGTTAAGTTTGCTTCTGCGTTTTGTCCGTCAGTTCCGGTTGCTGTTAAGATTCTGTTGTTTGAACCATTAGTCATAAAGTCAGATACATCAACTGATAATTGGTTTGAACCATAATCAAGACCTGTACCTGCTACATTTGAGTTCAACATAGAACCTTCAACTGCGTTAGCTTGAATTGTTACCGCACCATCATTTGCTAATGCTACATCACCACTAACTGCGACCGATGCGATATCTGTTCCGTCTCCAACTAATATCTTTCCGTCACCTTTAGCATCTAAATCGGTAGGTGCGTTTGATGTTCCACCAACTTTTACACTACCTCGTGCGATGTTTGCTAACATTGAGTTTTCTACTGAGTCTGCTGCTATTGTTAAAGCACCACCTGCTGCGATTGTTGCGTCCCCACTAACAAGTGCGAATGCACCATTTGCAACCATAGTCATTGTAGCTCTTTTTTCTGTTCCGTCATCTGAGATTAAAAATTCATCATCAGTTGCGTGTGGAACACCACTAAATGCTGTGAAAGAGTCAATATCTAAATCTGCTGCTGCGATATTTGTTAATCCTGAACCATCTCCAATAAATGCAGATGCACTAACTGTACCTGCTGAAGCGGTCATATTACCTGATAAAAATAATCCACCAGACATTTTTACTTGTTCTTTAGAATTTGTAGAATCGATTTCTAAAATTCCTGCTTTACCACTTGCGTCAATAGATAATGCTGATGAATTGTTATCAATTACATCAATATCTGTTGCTGCTCCTGTTAAAGTTACATCACCACCATTTACGGTTAAATCACCTGTGATTGTTACATCATTTGGTAAACCAATAGTAATACTATTAGCTCCATTTGTGATATCTACTTCGTTTGAAGTTCCGGAAATAGTTGCTGCTGCTGGCCCATCTGAACCACCAATAATTATTTGTCCGTTAGAAGTTAATGCGACTGCACCGACTGCGTCTGTTCCACTATCTTGTGAAATCAAAACTGCTTTATCTGTTAACGTTGATGCTCCAATACCACCCTGTGCGACTGGTAATGCAGTATCTAATGTCAACGATGATAGTTCAGCTGCCGAACCACTAACGATAACTTTTTTCCAACTTGCCATTGTGTTATCTCCTAAGATTGTTTAATAAATTTTTTAAGTGTATTTCTCACTACATATAAATATAAAAAATATTAATTTTAAGAATTAAAACCTAAGTAAAAATTACTACCACTATACATTAATCCACCCTCTTGTGCGGTTGGTGTTGTGGATTGTTCTTTCAATACAATTGAACCTGTAAATCTACTGATATCCGATACAAATAAATTCGTTATACTGACTTGTCCTGTTGATGAAACATCTAAGTTTTGAAAAGAACCACTATTGTAAGGTAGTGTTGAACTACCGATATTATATAGGTTTGCTGCGTCTGGTATTAAAGAACCACTTACAACATCTATACTTGCTGTTGTAAATGTTAGTAAACTTGATAATTGTTTTGATTTTAAATTTGCCATAATATTCTCTTACTTATAAATATCTAACTATTAAATTTACCGAACCCAATTATTTCATCTTGTGAACTTATTGTATATCCAAGTGAGTTTGTGTCTAAGGTTAAGTCTAAATTTGTTGAATTTTGTTGTATGGTTAACGCATCGTTTTCTATCAACATACCATTTATAAAAAACATAAAATCATTTTCGGTTGTACTTGTAAAATTAGTAGGTGCTGATGCTGTTACTGCTGTAAATCTTGCGGTAGATGAGTTTATAAAACTTCCTGTGTGTGTAAATGATTTTCTTAAATAATCTCTAACCGGAGATAACATTGACAAATAAGTATATGCGGCATATTCCGTAACAAATGCAGTTTGACTTGCGTCTGTTAAACTTGTATCATTGGATATTTCCGTAATACCAGTTAATCTATTTAATTTAATTGAACCTGTTGTATCAAAACTACCAGTAAAAAATTGTTTCTGGGATAAGTTTTCACCGAATCTGGTGCTTCCTGTTGTGACTGATGATGTTGCATTTGATAAATCTGTTTGAAAATTAGATGCCGTTACAACACCACTATAAACTAAATTACCGATTGTTGTAAAATTTCCAGTAGTTAAAATTCTATCTTCAAAGTGTAAATCTCCAGAAATATTTCCATCACTAAAAACTAATACATCATTCGAACCTGTTCCTACGGTCAAACTATTACTACTAAGTGTAACATTATTAAATTGAACATTAGAACTTGTTGCAACTGCTTGTCCTATTGAAATCTGAATAGTAGAATTATCTGAACCATCTAATGTAAAATTTCCTGTCTGACCATTTTTACTTAATGTTACACCAGTTCCTTGCTTTACTTCAATAGGGTGTGTTAATTTAAATAAAATATCGGACATTATGAATTAAACTTACCGATTCCTAAAATTTCGTCATCAGATTCTAATTCATATCCTATGGAATTGGTGTTTACCTTTAATAAAAATTCTGTGCTGTTTTTTTGTTGTATAGATAGAGCATCGTGTTCCATATATTGTCCATTGATAAAGAACACAAAGTCATTTTCACTTGTATCCGTTACTCCACTTGGAGCTGACGCAGTTAAAGCTGTAAAACTTGCTGTATTACTACCACTTATACCGACTGATGTTTTATAAAAGTTCTTTCTTAAGTATGTGGTTTCATCTGTTGTAATACCTCCAACTGAATAGTTTTTTAAAGCGAACTCTGTGACTAATGCAGTTTGACTTGCGTCTGTTAAACCACTATCATTACTGATTTCATTTACTGAATAACCATTTAATTTTAATGAACCCGTAATATCAACCGAACCTGTAAATTCGTGTATATCGTCTGATGTATCACCGAACGAATTTGAACCTGTTGAGTAATCTATGGAACGAGTTGTTACTTGAGTAATGAATGTATCTGCTGTTAAACTTCCTGTAATACGAACATCACCCAATACCGTCATACTACCAGTAACTACGGTAGAACCTGTAATTTCTATTGTTCCGTCTGAACTACTAATACTTCCGTCTGCGATTACGGTAGTTCCTGTTCCGATTTGAACTGAGTTTGCTGTCAAGGTGTTGAATTGAACATTGTCTGTTGTTCCGACTGATTGACCGATAGAAAATTCTTGTGTCAATGCACTTGAACCATCAAAACTACTTCCATTGTTTGACAATGTAACACCAGTTCCTTGTTCAAATATCAAACCATTAGATATGTTAATTGAAAATATATCTTTTGTTGGTTCACCACCTTCAACTGCTGAATTATCACCCAATGATACTCTACCCTCATTATCAACTAATGTAGTATCTACATTTTCTCTCAATACTATTTTTTTAGGTGTTAAATATTTTTGTGTTGTGTTGTAATTGTTAAATGTTTCTGGTAAAATATATCCATAAAGATTTACACTAAAAGTGGTTTTGATTAATCTTTCTCCGTCTATTTCACTTGCGTCTGAAAAACTTTCAATACGAGTTCTAAATCTCATCTTACCTGGTTCACCCCAGTATGCTCCGTCCGAGTAATTAATTTTTTCAACTATCTTATTCATTTGGTCAATATAAGAAGTCCAAATGATAAACTCATATGATAAAGTTACATAATCTGGCATTGCCACATTATAGTATTCTCTACCTGGTGATAATTGTTGTTGAACCGAAAATTTATCATATCGATTTACTGATGAATATTTTTTCTGAAAAGTATAAAATTGTTTTGGGTCATTGGCATCTAATTTATCAATAGGTATGTCTTCATTTCTTTCCATACCTGTTCTTTTGAATACAATTAATGGTGTGATGATTTGTCGTTTTTTATCTCTTAGATATCCTTGTTTAGATACTTGTGTCCATCTTTCTGGTGATGCGTAAATACAAGGAACTTTAACTTTTTCATCATTTACCATTACTTCTGGTTTGATTACTTCGTTAAAGTAATACATAATAGAACTATCCATATCCATTATACCAACGGATATATTTTTCACATCATCTTTTACTGCTTGCGAATTACGACTAATTTTAGTTCCACGATTAAATTCTTTTCGTTGACTTCTTGGTACTGGTTTTAGTCTTGCCATTAAAATCCTCTATATTCTTCTAAATTTGTGGTTGGCATTCTTGTTAAATGTGCTTGAACTACGATTGAGTGTGATTTATTTGGGTCTCCACCAACTAATTGATTTTCATTGTAAGTATTGACTTCAAAATAACCCTCGTTCCACTTTAATATATCACCGATGTCTGGTTTTAAATCCACCTCTACTAAATATGCTCTTTGAAATGCAAAGGAAACATTTTGTTTATTGTCTGCACCAAATTCGTTGATTGTGAAATCAAAATCTTCAGCATCAACAATACACGGAAGTTTAACACCTTGTTTGTAAGTCTTACCTTGTGATGCTTCACCATACATATTTGTTTCCGTATCATATACTGAAGTTCTGTAAAGAATTACAAACTGGTCGATTATCCCGCAATCATCAATGTTTGGTTCCCCTAAAAGTTCTCTATTGAACTTTTCTATGGTTGCCAAATCTTTTGTTCCATAGTATCTTTGTGGCATTTTATTATCCTATATAGAGTGGATAAGGCACTTTCTTTAAAGTTTCTTGTTGGGATTCAGATTCTTCTCTTTGAGCTTCCAACAATGCCTTACGACTGGTTTGTTCTAAATTTTCTCTCAATTGTTCTATTAATTGTTCTTTTTCAGCAGTTGCTTCTGCTCGTAAAGTGTCTCCGTCCAATGATACTTCCGCATTTGGAATAGGGATACTACCATATTTAGAACGAATAATACCCAATAACTCTTTGGATAATGCTAATGTATATTTTCTTATCCATTGTTTACCCACATCATTGATTTGAGAATAAGTCATATAATCGTATTGTGCATTTGAGTAATCAGACACCACATCAACTGAACCACTATAACGAGTTCTCAATGGATTATCTCTTTCACTTGTCAATACATATTCAATCCAAACTGAACCTGATGCCGTTGGAACTGGGAATATTCTCATTTGATTGTTACGAATTTCAAAACTATATGCTGATTTTCTAATCTGGTCATTAAATTCAATGGCTTGTATTCTTAACAAATCTGCATAGATTGGTTGTAATACGAAAGTAATTGCTGGTGAATAACTTCCAAATCCAAATCCGTCCAACATATTGTATGTTCCGAACCCAGTTGATGCGTAAGGGTCAAAGTATCTTGTGACTGCTGGTCTTGCTTCATAATGAACTCTACGAACCTCAATAGATGCTCCTGAATGACTTGCTTCACCGACTAAGTTGTTCAAATCATAGGTTTGACTTCCTGAATTGATTGAAACTGCTGTTCGTTTAACATCTAATGAACCACCAACCTGTGCTTCTTGTCCATATTCCTCTGAAATAAAGATATTTTCTGATAAAGTGGACTTAACTCGTTTATGAGTGAAACTTGAACTTGTTGATTGTCCTTTTAAATGTAATAAATTGTCACGAATGTTGAATTGGTTTACTTGAGCACTATATTCAGAAATAGATTCTTCAAAACAAGCATAGAATTGTGTATCTTGAAGTTCAATATCAACAATTGGATATCCTAATCTTCTTGCACACCAAGTTGCTACTTGTGGTGCTTCTGTTTGAAATTCTGAATCGGTGTCAAATAACCCAAATGGTGTGGAACCACTTGCTGCGGAACCAGACCCTGGCCATATTGGTTCTTGAGCCATTAAAATTCTCCTATTAATAGTCTATTTGTATATACATTAATAAATATCAATTTTTAAAGTTTTTAAAAAAAAAGTGAAGAAAGTTCTTGACTTTATCAATTATTGTTTGTATATTATAGTGTAATAATTTTGGTTAAAGGAAATAATAATATAGGTACGAAAAACCCCCGAAAATCGGGGGTTTTTCTTATTCAATGTCTAATATAGTATTAATTAAAATTTAATTATACTTTATCTACATCTGCAACTATGACTTTACCATAGAATTCACTTCTAACCATTTTCTTAGCGTATCTGGTCATTACACCTTTTCTTGGTGTGAAGTTTTTAGGGTCATATACAAGTGGTGTCATAATTAACGGTACATATGGAGCGTAAACCGCACCTGTTTCTAAGAAATTACTTCCTCTGAAACCAACTAATATTTGGTTTTCAAGCATGTAAGGGTTCTTGTAAACTGTGTATCTGTTGTTAATTGCACCAACTTTTTGAACGCCCATTGCGAATTGTTGGTTTGTTGCGTCACCATCTGCTGATGTTGCGTATCCAGGAATAGACTCTAAGATTGTAGCTGTTTCTGGAGAAACAACGATGAAGTTAGCTCCACCTCTTAGTGTTTTCTGATGAATTGCATTAGATACTGATTGTAATTTGTTTCCAAGTGTTTGGAACCAAGTACCTTTAGTATATGCGTTTGACTCACCTGACATTTGTTCAAATAGATTTGTCGCTGAGTTAAATTCAAATCCTGGTCTTGCACTCCATCTTTCTGTTTTTGCTGAAGCATTTGCCATCAACATATCTAAGATTTCTAAGTCAATTTCCATTGAAATGTACTCACTTAATAGTGATGTTAATTCTGCTTCTGCATCAACTGAATGATATGCATTTAAGTCTTGTGCAAGTTCTGGAGTCCAGACTGCTTTTAACTTACGAGTTTTCGCAATGATTGGAATACTCTTTAATGCGATATCTAATTCTGGAATGTCGATATCAGTTTCTGGGTTAGCGTCGATATTAGCTGCTGATGCTTCAAAATCTGTTCTTGAATAATCAGTTGCTGGTTGTTTGTGGTAAGATACCTTAACTGAACCACCAATATCTGCTGCTGTTTTCTTTACAATAAATGTAATTGTAGATGCTGAAGAATCGTATTTTGTGTATGCTGGGAAGAATTCATCGAATCCTAATGCAGCACTACCTGAAATATCGAATGCTCTCACACCATCAAAGTCTGCATTTGTGTAAGATGCGACTGCAGTAACAATCTTTACAAGACCATTGTCTGCTTCTGAACCAAGTGCTACTGATGCACTTAGGTCTGGTTCAAAGTCAACATCTGTCCAAGCAACTGAACCTGTTGTGTAGGTAGTTGATGCTGCAGAAGCTGCTTTTGTTAAAGCTGCTGTGTCAACGTCGTTAATGGAGTATCCAAATTTACCTGCACCATACAAACCACCACTTGCGTCTACGTTTGAACCTGATGTGTTCCCGTAAACATCTGCGTTGTTTGTGTGTAGTGAAGTTTGGTCTGTTCCGTATTTGAAGTCAAGGTAGAAGATAAGACCTGATGGTAGGTTCATAGGTTGAACACTAACAAAGTCTTGTGCTGCTAACTCACCAAAAATTCTACGAACTAATGGTAGAGCTACACCACTCCACTCTTCTGCGTTTTGACCACCTGTTACGGAAGCCTCTTGGATTAACTGACCTGCTTGGTTTTCAAGAAGAACTGCCATTCCGTGAACTTTAGTTTCATCTTCAAGACCTTCTAAAAGACCAGTTGGTTCCCATTTGTCGACTAACTGACGAGTTTGTTCTAAAAGTTGTCTTTGTGGATTATATCCGTCCATCAACTTTTCAATTCCGTTTAATTTACTCATTTTTTTAGTCTCCTAACTATTAAAGTATGTTTGCTAATTTCTTGAATCTTGCTTTCATTTCTGCTCCTTCTGACAATACTTCCTGTTTTGCAGGTTTTGTAGAAGCAACTGGTTTTGAACTTGAACCTTTAGAAACTGACTCACTTAATGGTTTAGAAGGTTTTTTAAATGATTCTGCTAATGTAGCGTAAACCAATTTAACTTCTCTTAAGTTTTTAGTTCTATCAAAAGTTTCAACAACTTTTAATTTTTGGTCGTTGTTCAATCCGTATGCTCTAAATAGTTTGTTTGAGAACAATAATTTAGCATTCAAAAGATTAACTTCGTTTAATTTATCTCTCATAAACTGAACTACTTCTCTTGTTTCTTTTAGTTCAGCTTGAAGCTCTTCAACTTTGTCTGCTTCCTCTTCAGCATCTTCTTCTTCAGTAAGTGCTTTTAAGACTTCGTCTAAGTCAAGGTCTTCTGATTCAACTAAATCGTCAACGACTTCGTGGTCGCCGAGTTCTTTACCTGATTCTTTATCAGAACCTTCACCTTCTGGGCCTTGTGCACCTGATTTTGTAGAATCATTTGCTTCTGGGTTAACTTTGTTGTCTGCTTTACCGATATCAGATGATACATCGTTTTCGTCAACTTTTTCTTCTTCGTCTTTATCTTCGACTTCGTCAACTTTTTCTTCTTCATCTTTATCTTCTTCTTCAGAAAGGTCTGCTTCTAATTCAGCAAGAACTGATTCAAGGTCAAGGTCGTCTTCTTCTTCAGCGTCCTCTTCCTCTCTCATTTCTTCAGCGTCTTCAGATTCTTCAGCGTCTTCTTCTTCTCTCATTTCTTCTGAGTCTTCAGTTTCTTCTGCATCTTCTTCTTCACGCATTTCGCCTTCTTCTTCGTCTTCCATTTCTTCCGCATCTCTCATTTCTTCTGCGTCTTCCATTTCTTCCTCGTGTCCGTGCATTGCTTCCTCTTTGTCGTGCATACCTTCTTCAGCGTCCATTTCTTCTTCTTTATCGTGCATACCTTCCTCTTTGTCGTGCATACCTTCTTCAGAATCTTCCATTTCTGCTTGAATTTTCTTTGACAACATTGATTGCAAACGTGGTGTGAATGCTTCTTCAAGTGCTATTTTTGCGTTCTCTAATGCAGTTTCTCTAACTGCTTTAGCATCAGCAATAGCTTCTCTTAGTAAATCATCCATTTTATAATCTCCGTTTGGATTCAGTATAGTTATTTGGAACTATAATATAGTTTTATTGATTTACACTATATGATTGTACGAATGTACATAGTGTATTTAGTTTCGTATATATAAATATAACGAACTGAAAAAATATCACACAAAGTGTGTATTTATTTTAATCTTCTTGATTTTTTAATTTTTCGTATTTGGTTCGTAGTTT
>MDSW01004830.1_pt1 | contig 13150 bp, 7 predicted proteins | sample 811171 | NCBI WGS metagenome assembly MDSW01 (sample SAMN05326641, study PRJNA326480) | marine metagenome | isolation source: seawater | place: Atlantic Ocean: North West | collected 2012 | reverse complement strand
GGATCGGTTTGAAAGGGCGTTTTCGGTTTGAAATTCGCTTCACCGGCGCTGATGCTCGACTACGACCGGTCGAGCCCTCGAATCCGATCTTCGTCTTCCTGTCCGATGCTTGTCGAACAGCAGCGGAACGACGCGATCGCGCCACAAGCGAAAGCGCGTGCGTCTCGCGATCGGCGCCGCACCATAGAGCTCCACGACCTCGAGAGGCGGCGATCGGCGCCGCGCGAGCGCGAGGACGCGGAACGCGCTTCGGAAGAGACCGCGCCGTTCGAGAGCTACCCGCCCGAGATGGAGCGCGCGCGTCTCCCGCCCGGGATGGCGCGTCTCATCAAATCGCGCGGCGGACGAAACCTCACGCTCGAGCAGTACAGGCTCACCGTGTTAGTCGTCACGTTCCTGTCGTACATGATGTACCACGCCGCGCGGAAGCCGCCGTCGATCGTGAAGAGCGTGCTGAACCCGACCCCGGAGCAGCGCGCGAACGGCGAGCCCGGGTGGGCGCCGTTCAACGGCCCGGACGGGAAGATGATCTTAGGCCAGTGCGACCTCGCGTTTCTCTCCTCCTACGCGATCGGGATGTTCTTTTCCGGGCACATCGGCGACAGCATGGACTTGAGAGTGTTCTTAACCTACGGCATGATGGGCACCGGGTTCTTCGTGTCCTTGTTCGGCATGGCGCACGGCTGGGAGCAGCACTCGCTCGGGTATTTCCTCTTCGTCTCCGTCGCCGCGGGTTTGTTTCAATCCACCGGGTGGCCCTCCGTCGTGAGCGTCATGGGCAACTGGTTCGGGAAGTCGAAGCGAGGCTTAATCATGGGGATATGGAACGCGCACACGAGCGTGGGGAACATCCTCGGGTCGCTGCTCGCGGCCGCGATGTTGCGCCGAGGGAACTGGGGCGACGCGTTCATCGTCAACGGCGTCCTGACCGCCGTCGTCGGCGCGTTGGTGCACTCGTTTCTCGTCGTGTCGCCCGAGGACGCCGGGCACGTCGCGCCGCTGGGGACCGCGGGCGCGAAAGCGCACGAGGACATCAAGTCCGAGACGGAGATTAAGCCGATGATCGAGGGCGGCGCGTCGCGGACGAAGCCGCAGGCTGCCGGGTTCGTCGCCGCGTTGAAGATCCCGGGCGTGATCACGTTTTCGCTGTGCCTCTTCTTCACGAAGCTCGTCGCGTACACGTTCTTGTACTGGCTCCCGTTCTACATCGAGCGAACGGAGATCGGCGGCGAGTACCTCAGCGCGGCGAAAGCCGGGGAGTTATCCACGCTGTTCGACATCGGCGGCGTCATCGGCGGGATCGCGGCCGGGTACATCTCGGACAAGTACAACGCGCGGTCGCTGACGTCGGCGGGGTTCGTGTACCTCTCCATTCCGGTGTTGTGGATGTACCGCGAGTACGGCTCGCACAGCATGTCGTGGAACGTCGCGCTCATGATGTTAGCGGGGGTGTTAGTGAACGGACCGTACGCGCTGATCACGACCGCGGTGAGCGCGGACTTGGGGACGCACGATTCCTTGAAGGGCAACGCGAGGGCGCTGGCGACGGTGACGGCGATCATCGACGGGACCGGCTCCATCGGCGCCGCGGTGGGGCCGATGCTGACGGGGTACATCTCCACGCACAGTAACAACTGGGACCACGTGTTTTACATGCTGTACGCCGCGGATTTGATCGCGGGGTTGTTGCTGATGAAGCTCGTGATGAAGGAGATTCGGAACATGCCGATGAGTTAGTCGCGGCGCGCGTCGGCGTCCTGATCGTCTCGTTCAGTACAATCTATTCTTTCTCTCGTCGTTCCCGTTCGCGCTCGTCGTCGTTCGCGTTCGTTCAAACGTCACTCGGGTTCAAAAAACAAAACGTCACGCGCGCCGCGGCATCGCCATCATCGCGCTCACGACCGCCGCGCCGCCGTTCGTCTTCGGCGCGCGCGTCTCCCGCTCCCGCGCGCGTCGCTCCAACGCTCGCACCGCGCGTTCGGTTTTTTCCGTCCACTTCACGACGAAACGCATCGCGGTGTCCCTGACTTCGTCCGCGTATGCGTTCTCCTCCTCCGCGAGCGACGCGACCGCGCGCGCGATCTCGGTGTCGTCGAGCGTTTGCACGTTGAGGTGGACGTTCCATCGCGCGTCTAGCTCGGAGAGGATGCCCATCGCGTCGCGGTCGCACAGCGGTCGCGGCGGCGGCGGCGCGTCCGATTTCATCGTCGTCGTCGTCGCCCGCCTCGCCGCGACGCCGGCGTCGATTCGATCGCGCATCGTCGTCAGCCTCGCGACCATCCCCGGGTACGCCGTGCCGACGCACCACGCGTACGTCGCCGGGCCGAGGTAGCGCTGCAGCGCGTCCGTCTCGTCGTCGTCCTCGTCATTGTCCTCGTCCTCGTCTTCGTCGTCCTCGTCCTCGTCTTCGTCGCCGTCGGATTCGAAATCGGATTCGAAACCGCCGCCGCCGCCGAGGATGACACCCCCGCGCCGCGAGATCGCCGCCGCGCGCGCGGCCGCGCCGACCGCGTCCCTGAGCCTCCTCGGCGCGCGCGCGCTCTTCGCGACGATCGCGTCGAGCCACGCTCTCACCGCGGCCGCGTTTCGAAGCCTCGGCGGCGTCTGAAACGGTCGCCCGGCGTCGTCGATGGCGACGCCGAGCAGCTCCCTCGACGCCGCGTACCCGTAGTGCCCGTCCCTCGGGGCCCGCTCGACGCCGCGCACGGCGAGGAGACCCGCGGAAGCGTCGTCGAGCGCGTCGTCGTCGTCGTCCGCGATCAGTCGGAACGTCTTAACGCCGCGGCCGTCGGGTAGTCTGTCCGACGACTCCGCGTACGACGCGAACGCGCGGACCTCCTCCGCGTCCGTCGCCGTCGCCGCGGCGCGAATGGATGCGCGATCGTCGACGCGCGCGACGCGCAGCGCGATCGGCACGGCGGCGTCGACGAAGGTTGGCGCGCCGTCGCTCGGGCTCGAGACCGACGACCGCCTCTTCTTCGACGCGTGGGAGGCGCCGTCGCCGCCGCCGTAACCGCCGCCGCGCGCGCGTTTCCGCGCGGTCGCCGCCGCGATCGCCGCGTCGTCTAGGGCTACCCCGACGCGAGGCGGGCTCTTCGCGCTGAGTAAGATCCCGGGGCACGCGTCGCGGATCCACCGCTCGACGTCGTTCTTCGTCGCGTCTCCCTCCGCGGGCTTCAGACGTTTCCCGGCGAAAGGATTCGGGTCCGCGGCGTGATACGCGAAGTACCTCCCGTTGCCGCCTCGGTCGGTCCCGACCGCCGCGAGCGTCGGCGTCGCGTCGCCGCCGCGCCCGCTCACGAGGTAGACGCCGATCTCGTTCGCGAGCGCGCCGTCGACCGTTCGCGTCGTCTTCGCGAAGAAGAAGCACGCGTAGGCGCATCCCTGCGGCCGCGATCGCGTCTTAGTCGATCCCGGGGATCGCGGGGTGGTCACGAGGTGAGGCGCGGGGCGCGCGGCGGCCAACGTCGCGGCCGCGATCGCGCTCACGCTCGGAGACGTCGGCGAGGTCGTCTTCGTCCGCTTCATCTTCGCCTTTATCCTCCCCTTCAGGCTCCTCGGCGTCGCCGGCGCCATCGCGGAAGAGATTTAGATTTCTCGGAACGTCCGAAACGCTTCTTTCTTCGGGGACAGGACGCGCGGAGATCTCGCGGCGGTCGACGGCCGTCGACGCGCGCGTGGCGACGCGCGAGGACGCGAGCGACGCGGCGTTCGAGCGCGAACGTTCAAAGGCGCGGCGCGACGTGCGACGCGCGCGGGGAAGTGCGACGTGGTCGGTTCGCGTCGTTCGAACGTTCGCGCGTAAACGGGACGGACAGGAACTGAACGAGAGAAAAGACGTTCGAAGTCGAAGGGTCACCACTGTTCAGCTCGTCGCTCGCGCGCGCGCGAGAACCGAACGAGATCGAATAACGTGAAAACAAGCTTACTTACAAAGAACGCCTACTGACTGTGTCCCTCACGCGACGCCTCCCGTCAGTTGATCAGTAGAAGTTATCGTACGTGCTCGATCGGAACCAGTTGTAATCCGGAAGGAACTGCGTCGGGCCGATCGCGGCGATGGCCGGGCACTCGTCGCGAATGTACTTCCACGCCGTCGCCTTAACCGTGTCCACGGTCACGGCGTCGATGCGCGCGAAGAGCTCCGCTCGCGGGATCCTTCGCCCGTACGTCAGGAGCTGCCGTCCGATCTCCTCCGCGGCCGCGCTCGTGGACGACTCCCCGTGAAGAAGGAGCGAAGACTTCAGCGCTTGCTTCGCGCGCGTGACGTCCTCGATCTTCGGGTCGTAGATTAAATTCCGGAGCGAGTTCATCACGACGAACGCGACGTCGTCGAGGTCCTCGCGCACGTCCGTGTTCACGTGCACGCCGAACAGCCCGGTGTCCGCGTAGTTCGTGTTGAACGCCATGTAGCTGTTCGCGAGGTTGTTGCTGTGCATGTCCTGCGCGAGGTCCGACCCGGCGTGCCCCGCGCCCGCGGCTGCCTTATCCCACGAGCCGAGCATCGCCTGCATCACCATGAGCGGCACCGCGTCCGGGGACGTCCACGACGCGCCCTTGAACGCGACGCAGAAGCTCGTGTTCGGCATGTCGTCGTCGCGGATCCGGACGTCGGACCCGGTGAAGTGCGCGGGGTCGCCGCTCACGAGCTTACGAACGCTCTCGCCCGAATCGCCGCTCGGAAGATTGGAAAAGGCGCCCTCGGCGAGCTTCACCAACGCGTCGTGATCCACCGCGCCCGTGCCGACGAGAACCATCCTCGGCGCGGTGTAGTGCTGCTTGATGTACGTGCTGAGGTTCTCCTTCGTGATGTTCCGGACGTTATCCGCGCTGCCGAGGATCGTCCGCCCCAAGCCCGTTTGCTGAAATGCCGTCGCGTGGAGGTGGTCGAATAAAACCTCCTCCACCTCCTTCTCCACTTCCTCCATTTCGCGCAAGATCACGCCTCGCTCGCGCTCGATGTGCCTCTGCTCGAGGCTCGAGTTCTGCAGAATGTCGGACAATATATCCACCGCGTTGGGCACGTCCTTCTTGAACACCTTGGCGTAGTACGTCGTCTGTTCCCGCGACGTGTACGCGTTGAGATGCGCGCCGAGGTTTTCAACCTCTTCCTCCAGCCCCGCGGTTGTGCGCTTCGCCGTGCCCTTAAACGCCATGTGCTCGAGGAAGTGCGCGGTGCCGTTGTTGGCCGCGGTCTCGTACCGCGACCCGGCGTCGATCCACACGCCGACGGTCGCGGTCTCCGCGAACGGGGTCTCCTCCGTCGCGACGCGCATGCCGTTCGCGAGCGTCGTGACCTGGGAACGGACGGACGGAAGGATGGATCGTTGGACGGACGGACGGGGTGGGCGACCGATCGATCCGGCGAGCGCGCGTTCGCGGGGGCGCGCGAGGCGCGCGAGGGGGGGATCGACGCCGTCGAGGGGTGGAAGGGAACGCGCGTCGAAGGGTCCGGCGGCGTCGAGCGCGCGGGCGGGGGGACGGCCGCGCGCGCGAGGCGCGCGCGATCGCGGACACCACGCGCGACGGACGGACGGACGGACGCGCGCGTGCGCGAAAAAAAGCCAGCCCGCGGAGGAGAAACCCTCGGTCGCGCGATCGCGCGATCGCGCGGCCGGGAGCGCGATAACCCCGAGGAAAAGGTCGCGACGCGCGCCGACGCGCACCTTGGTCGCGGGAGACGCGAGGATGCCCGCGTGCGTGAACGCCTGCGGCTCCGGGGTGGTCCACTTCAGGAAGGCGTCGTCGTTTTGGAACGCGGAATCGACCGCGACGGCGCCCTGGCCGTGCGCGCTCGACGACGCGTACGGCCGCGCGAACGCCTGCGCGCTCGCGCGATTGATCGCTCTGCGAGCGACGCCGCCGAGGGATGCGAGTCGGTGCGCCATGATCGGCGACCGCGATCCGACTCCGTGACCGCGTCAGTGGGCCGCGCGCGAGGGGTCGCCCCGATCTTGGCCTGGTTTTATCGTTCGTCGAGGGTCGCGGCTCGCGGCTCGAGAGCGGCGGGGGTGATTTTTTCTGACTAAGTTTACATACGAACGCGTACACGTACTACACAGAGTACCGACGCAGCCAAGATCGTCCTCCGATGACCTGCCGGCCGTCCCCAAGCAAGTCCCCGGTTCAAAGCCTCGCGAGGCGACGACAGGACGACGCCCTTCAACGCGGCGGAGCCATGGACATCAGCGACTTCGAGTTCGCGCCGCCGTGCACGCAGGACGACGCGCCCGTCGCGCGGATCGAGCCGCGCGCGGACGACAGCGCGCGCGCGGCCGCGGCCGCGACCGCGGACCCGACCCCCGCGACGGCGCGCGCGCGGGCGTCCCCGCCCTCGCGCGAGGACGCGCGAGCGGACGCGCGCGCGCCGCCGTCGCCGCCGTCGCCGCCGATGTCGCTCGCGTACGAGATCGCGCTGGATCTGACCCCGGCGGAGCCCGCGACGCGCGACGCGGCGCCGGAGGAGGCGACGCGAGGGGAGGACGCGCTCGCGACGACGACGACGACGACGACGACGACGCGACCGCCGCCGCCGCCGCCGCCGCCGCCGCGCGCGCGCTTTCGGTACCCGTCCTGCGAAGAACCCGACGGCGCCGCGGCGTCGCCGCCCGTGAACCGCGAGGACTCGCCCGTCGAAGACGACGACGCGACGGCGACGGAGGTCGACCCGAACCCCGGGTCGCGGTCGCCGTACTTCCAGAGCCTCTCGCCGTCGTCGTCGCCGCCGCGCGAAGCGCCGCCGCCGCCGCCGCCGCCGCCCGCGCCCGCGCCCGCGCCCGCGGTCGTCGTCCCGGACGATCGCGACGGAATCGCCGCGACGACGGAGCGCGACCGCGACGTTCTCGCGCGCGCGGCGCGCGACGCGAAGGACGCGCTCTCGCGAGGCGCCGACGCGGCGAGAGAGGTCGCGTCGAGCGGGCTGGACGCGTTTCTCGCCGCGTTGGAACGCGACGGCGGCGCCATCGAACGCGCGTGCGCCGACGTCCGCACGCGCGCGCTCGCGAAGCGTCGGCGGCTCGCGGACGCGAAGGATCGGTTCTGGAGGATGCAGGACGAGATCGCGGCCGCGTTCGACGCGTGAGGGACGGGTGATTGGGGGGAACGAGAGACGAGACGACGACGAGACGACGACGGCGACGAGAGCGAAAGCGTCAGCGAGCGCCTCGTGATAAGGATACAACGTCGAATGACACATACAAGAATACCCGCGCGCGGACGGCGCGACGCGACCGCGCGTCGTCCTGTCCTCCATCTCACGCGTCTAACACGTTCCCGTTCCCGACGCTCCCCGGCCGACCCCACGGCAAATTCTGCGTGTCCACCCCCGCCTCTTGCACCGCGACGACTTTCCGCAACGCGTCCCTCGCCTCGACGCGGTCGTCGAACCAGTGCTTGTTCCCCCCGACGACGATGTAATCCTCGTGGCCTTTCCCGCAGATCAAAACCGCGTCGTCCTCGCCCGCCATCGCGATCGCGCCTCTGATCGCGTACCACCGGTCCACGATCACGTACCGCCGGCACATGTTCTGAAGCTGCATCGTCTCGTGCCGCGCGTTCGGGTGAATCAAATACATATCCTTGAGGAACGGAAACATCGCCTCCTCTTTGATCGCCTCGAGGTTGTAGATGCGATCCCGAAACCCGGCGACGACGTCGTCCAGGATCTTGTACGGATCCTCCGTCCGCGGGTTATCGTTCGTCACGAAAACGATGTCCGAGTACGTGTCCGCGATCTCCCCCATCTCCTTCCGCTTCGACGCGTCGCGGTCGCCGCCGCATCCAAAGACGGTGATGACGTTTCGGACGTTGGCCGCGCGTAGGCTCGTGATCGCTCGCTTCAGCGCGTCCGGCGTGTGCGCGTAGTCCACGATCACAGAGAACGGCTGTCCCTCGTCGATGAGCTCCATCCTCCCCGGCACCGGGGTCATCTCCTCCACGCCCGCGGCGATGACGTCGAGGGGAATTTCCAACGCGACGCCCACCGCCACCGCCGCGGCGATGTTCGTCACGTTGATCTTCCCGACGACGCCGCAGACCGCCTCGAACTCCCCGACCGGGGTCTGGATCGTCAGCGTCGTCTCGAACAGCGCGAGCTTCACGTCGGAGACGAACACGTCCGCTTGCCCTTCCTTGGAGGGCTGCGTCGCGTACGTGATGATGGGGACGCGGTCGCCGCCGCCCGCGGCTTCGATGAAGTACGCCGCGTTGTCGAAGGTATCCCGATCCTTCTTCGCGTTGACGCGCGCTTCTTTCGAGGAGTATACGTCGTACATATCGTCCCTCGGGTCGTACGGGTCGTCGATGTTGATGACCGCGCGCTGCCGCGCCGGGTCCGTGAGCTTGTGGAACAGCTTCGCCTTCGCCTCGCGGTACTTCTCCATGCTCCCGTGGAAGTCCAGGTGGTCCCGCGACAGGTTCGTGAACACGGCGACGTCGAAATCGCACTCGTCCACCCTCCCGAGCTCGAGCGCGTGCGACGACACCTCCATCGCGCACGCGCCCGCGCCGGCGTCGATCATCCCCGCGAGTATCTGCTGCGTCTGAAGCGCGTCCGGGGTCGTGTTCGGCACCTCGTACTTGCCCTTGTACGGCGCCAACCACCCGGGCGCGGTGCACGCGCGGTCCGCGGTGGGATCCCGCTCGTCCGACTCCCACACGCCGCCGTGCGGGGTCAGCTTCACGTCCCCGATCTCGTACCCGACGGTCCCGACGACGCCGCACGAGACGTCGTTCGCGGCGAGGATGGCTTGGATCAGGTGCGTCGTCGTCGTCTTGCCGTTGGTGCCGGTGACGCCCACCGTCGTGAGCTGCTGGCTGGGCGAGCCGTAAAACGCGGCGGCGATCTTCCCGAGCGCCTTCGCGCACGACGACACGACCACCTGCGGGATCTCATCCGTCAACCCTTCGATCTCGCCTTCGCACACGACGGCGACGGCGCCGGCGGCGACGGCGTCGAGCGCGAAGTCGTGCCCGTCGAAGGTGGCGCCCGGGACGCAGACGAAGACGTCGCCCGGGAGGACCACCCGCGAGTCGTCCGCGATCCCGGAGACTTCCACGTCCTCGTCCTCGCCGAGGTGCGTCCACTCGTTCACGGCGACGTCGCCGAACTCGAAGAGTTCGCGCAGGAGCGCGATGCCCTCGTCGTCGTCTTCGTTTCCTTCGTCTTCTTCTTCCTCCGCGGCGGCGGCGGCGGCGGCGACCTCGTCGTCGTCGTCGTCGATCGCGGCGGCGGCGGCGGCGGCGGCGTCGTCCGCGGTCGCCTCCACGTCTAACGCGTCGTCGTCGTCTTCGTACGCCTCGTCGTCGCCGTCGGCGTCGCCGTCGAGCTCGTACGCGCCGTCGTCTTCGACGTCGCCGTCGTCGTCGCCGTCGAGCTCTTCCGCGATGGCCATCGCTCTTTCGAGCGTCTCGTCGTTCACGAGCTTCGCGTCCTTCTTCCGCGCGGCGTCCGCGTCGACCGCGCGCTTCAGGTCCGGCGCGTCGAACACGAGTCCCGGCGCAGCGTCGTCGCCGTCCACGTCCGCGGCCTGCTCGTCGATCGCGCCCGCGGAGTCTGAAGGCGTCGCGGACGCGCGGTGACGCGCGACGCGTTGGAATCTCGCGCCGCCGTGGAATCGCGCGGCGCGACGGTTAGCGGCGCGGGGCGGCGCGTTCGGCGCGTCGGCGTCGACGCGCGCGCGCGTCGCGACGCCGCCGGCGCGGCGCGGCGTCGCCGCGGGTTTCGTCGAAACCGGCGCGCGTCGCCATCGCACGCTCGCCGCGTTCGCGCGCGCGCGCGCGGACGCCTCCGCGCCGCATCGCGCGGCCCCGAGGGCGGACGTCATTTTAACCCTCGCCCTTTCCCTCTTCACGCACTGGCACGCGCCGGGTCTCGACGTCCAAATGCCGAGAGACGCCGACGCGACGTTCCCGCTTTGGATCCTCCGCGGACGGCGCGCGTCTCGATCCGACGCTCCAGTCGACGATGCGCGAGTCCTGCGACGCGTGCGACGCGTGCGACGTTCGTATCGCGCGCGAGCGAGTGCGCCTCCGGTGGCAATTTTAATCGGCGGGGCGGGTTTTCGATATTCGAGAGCGCTTTTTGCTTTTTTTGACATCCGAGAAACGCGGCGCCAATTTATCGGTCGATCGACCGTCGTCGCGGTCAACGCTATGAAAGATTCAAACCGTTTCTAGGGTGAAAAGTCCGCGTTGCCGTCCCCACTCGGACGAATCCCGAGAGCGTTTGTTCATTCGCTCCTCGCGTTCGCGGCGCGTGCTGCGATGCGAGAAAGGGAACGAATCCACCCCATTACATTCATTCGCCGTCCGAGACGCGCCGCACCGCGTCCGCGCGCGGGGCCGCCTCTCCACGGCGATGGCCACGTTCGTATCGCGCGTCGGCGTCGTGCGACCCACCGCGAGGGCGACTTCGCCCTCGCGCGACGGGCTCCGACGGCTCGGCCCGCGCTCGCGCATCGCGGACGGCATCAGCGTCGGGTGCGGGTGGAAGCAAAAGCGCGTCGGCGGCGCGCGCGTTGGGCGGACGCGCCTCCCCGCGGATATCCGCGCGACGACGACGGACGGCGAGGACCTGAACGAGGTCAAGAAGCGCGCCGCGGCGAGCTCGAGCGCGGCGAACAAGGAGGCGGAGGAGGTGGCGAAGAAGTGGGGGCTGGAGGCGGGGCTGTGGAAGGTGTTCTCGTCGAAGGCTGAGGACGGCGCGGTGGGAGGAGGAGGGAACAAGATGGACTCCGCGAAGAAGCTCCTCAAGGTGCGCGCGCCGACGGCGCACGATTCGATCCGCGTTCGCGTCGCGTTCGCGCGCGCTTCTCGCGCGTCCGCGGCGGCGCGCGACGGCGGCGACGCGCGTCGTCGGTCGCGCCGCGCGCGGTCGGCGGGACGCCGAGCCCCCCGCGACGTCGCGACCCTACCCCCGAAGGGAGTCCCTCGTTTTTTTTTTGGCCAAGGCGACCGCGACCGCGACCGCGACCGCGACGGACTCACGACTCACGACCGAGCCCCCGTCCTCCCCGTCCGCCCGTCGTCCGTCGCACCCCCCCCTCCCGCCCCCGCACGCAGAGATACGGCAGCGCGTACCTCGTCACGTCCATCTCGCTGTCGATCGTCTCGATATCCGTGTGCTACGCCCTCGTCGGCGCGGGCGTGGACGTGGCGGCGTTGCTCGACCGCGTGGGGCTGCACGTCACCACCACGTCGACGCAGGCGCGTTCGAGTGTCTTCACACTGGTCCCCGTACGACCGCGTCGGCGTTGTGAACTTCATTATTCCTTGAGGACGGACTTTTCTTCCCGGCGGTCGTCACTCTCCGCCCAGGGTCCCTCGCTTTCAGTCCCGACGCGCCGCGACGCCTCTTTCGACTCCGCTTCTGACGCCTCTCGACTCCGCCCCGACGTTCGTCGCTTCCTTCGCGCGGAACGGCCCTCAGTTCGGGACGTTCGCGCTCGCGTACGCCGCGCACAAGGCGCTGTCGCCGGTGAGGTTCCCGCCCACGGTGGCGCTGACGCCGATCGTCGCCGGGTGGTTGGGGCAGGAGCCGAACGAGGAGGACGACGACGAGGTGTGACGCGCGCCCGACGCACTCTGCTGTAAAAAAGTTTTATATTACCGAGAACCAAACGACGCGACCGCGACCGACCCCGCGCGCCCGCTCGCCTTCTCGCGCGGTTCGATCGATCGATCGCGCGCGCCTCGCCTCGTCGTCGCGATAATGAATCCCCGCGCGCGAAGGGTGCGAACGACGGAACGACGAACCGAACGCCGCGCGCGAGCGTCGACGCACTTCGACCGCGCGCGCCAGCCTCGCGAGCCGCCTCGCCGCCTCGCGCTCGGCATGCGTCTCGCGCGCGTCCTCGCGCTCGTCGCGCTCCTCGCGTCCGCCGCGCCGCTCGCGCGCGCGGGGTCGTCGACCGCCGCGCCGAAGGAGACGACGCGACGCGACGACGACGCGCGCGAGAGGGAGGCGGAAGGAGTCCTCGCCATGGGCGGCCCCGACGCGACGCGCGAGCTCGTCGCCGCGACCGCGTCGCCGTCGTCGTCGTCGTCGTCGTCGTCGTCGTCGCTCCCGTCCGCGTCCGCCCTCCCCGGCGCGTCGTTCACGTGCGTCGCCACCTCGGACGCGACCAGAGGGTCGTGCTTCGTCGCGACGTGCGCGCAGCTCGTCGGCGCGGTCCGCTCCGGCGCCGCGCACGTGACGCTGTATCGCGACCTCGTCGCCCCCGGCACGTTCGAGCGGTGCGGCTTCCCGATCACCGTCTCGCGTCCGCTGACGATCCGCGGCGCGTGCGCGGGGCGCGGCGGCGACGCCGACGCCGACGCCGACGCCGCGTCGTCGCGGTGCGTCGTCGACGGCGGCGGCGTCGTGACGCGGCTCGATAGGGAAACGTGTCGGCAGCACTGCGCGACGTGCTCGGGCGGCGGCGCGCCGCTGTTCGACGTCCGCGCGGGAGGCGCGCTGACGCTGATCGATCTGGAGCTGCGGAACGCGTGCAACGCGCGCGACGGGCGCGGGGGGGCGGTCGTCGTTCGCGGGCGGGCGTCGAGCCCGCGCGAGGAGGACGCGTGCGGCGGACGGACGATCGACGCCGCGGGCGACGTTTTTGACGACGACGCCGACGACGACGACGACGACGACGCCGACGACGACGACGACGACGACGACGACGACGACGACGGCGTCTGGTCGCAGGCGTACGACGCGTCGGACCCGCCGCTCGGGGGGGCTTCTTCCCACAGCGCGTCGCTGCGGATGACGCGCGTGGTCGTCCGCGACAGCGTCGCGTACGGCGGACCCGGGGACGCCGCCGCGGGACGTCGCGCGTGGAACGGCCGCGGCGGCGCCGTCGCGGTGATGAGCGCGAACGCTCGCGCGTCCTTCCGCGACTGCGCGTTCGTGTCCAACGAAGCGTGGGGCGGCGCGGCGGGCGACGGCGGCGCGTCGTCGTCGTCGAGCGATTACCTCTCAAACCTCGGCGAGGGCGGCGGCGTGTACGTGTCCGGCGGGACCGCGAGTTTCGTCGACTGCGTCTTCGAGGGGAACGTCGCGGAGAAGGAGGTGCGTTCTATACACTGGTCCCCGTACGACCGCGTCGGCGTGGTGAACGCCGATCCTTAAGGACTTTTGCCGGCGTGTGTTTCTCTCCGCCCAGGG
>MDSW01161851.1_pt1 | contig 13151 bp, 8 predicted proteins | sample 811171 | NCBI WGS metagenome assembly MDSW01 (sample SAMN05326641, study PRJNA326480) | marine metagenome | isolation source: seawater | place: Atlantic Ocean: North West | collected 2012 | reverse complement strand
TTTGCAGTCACCTGCAATTATGGAGTATCTTGAAGAAAGTTATCCGGCCCCAGCTCTCTTACCTGCTGATAGAACAGATCGGGCGCGGGTGAGGGCAATCGCTAATATTATCGTATGTGATATTCATCCTCTAAATAATCTCGCTGTTTTGAACTATCTCGTGGGTCCTCTTGCTGCTTGCGAGGAGCAAAAAAAGGCTTGGTATCAACATTGGGTCGCTGAGGGATTTAAAGCTGTTGAAACATTGCTATATGAAAGTCCCAATACTGGTAATTTTTGTGATGGGGACAAGCCAGGGCTTGCAGATATCTGCTTGGTACCGCAAGTGTTTAATGCAAAGCGTTATGATTGTAATCTTTCATCCTTTCCGACCATTGAACGAATTTTTCACGCATGCATGGCGCTCGAGGCCTTTGACGCAGCTCAGCCTTCCAGGCAACCTGAAGCAGGAAATATTTCCTAGTGCCAGTGAAATAATATTATTATCTATTTAATTCGATTAATTTCATTTTTAATATCTGTTGCCCGAAGCCATGCCGGTGATCCCGCTTTCAAAAGTCTTAATGCACGCATGGCATGAGTAAGAGCTAGTCCCTCACGGTTTATAAGAATATTGTATTCTGCGAGCGACCATGCAGATCGACCAAACTGTTTTTCGCGTCCATAAATTTTCCCGGCAAGGTACCAAGCTTTCGGCAAAAATCTATCCAACCTTAACGCATGTTGCACGTGTTTTAACGCTAAATTATTAAGTTCAATATGATTCATTTCTATGATGACGTGGGCGAGGGCTGTTCTAATCAATGGCGCGTCCGGTAGTAAAATCACAGCGCGCTGATATGCCTTCATGGCATCTGACAAACGTCCATTCTCAAATAACATTTGTCCTTTGAGTTCAATGAAGTGAGGGTCTCTTGGAAAGTCTGAAGTTAGTGTTTCGATATCAGATAACGCTTCAGTTAGATTGCCCTTTCGGTAGAGTGCTATAGTGCGCGCGTAGCGGGCTGGGACTGACCTATCATTCCTTTTGTACTTGCTAAGAGTATCTTGAGGGGGGTCAATAAACGCATCAAGTTTAGCCACCATACGCAAATGCCTTGAAACTAGGGTTTTTGGCAGTTTGTTGTGCGTTACAGATGAATTTTTAACATGGTTTTCCATAAAATGGATACGGTTTTGGGTTAGAGGATGGGTTCTTACATAGGGGTCCTGATTAGACGTTTGGAGAAATTCCTGCGCTGATAAAACTTTAAGGAATTCGAGCAAACCTCTTCCAGAAATACCAACCTTATCCATATAATTCGCAGCTGCCTGATCTGCCGATTGTTCCTGGCCTCGGCTAAATTTCAAAAAAGACCGGTTAACGACATGTTGACCACCAGATGCTATTGCCATGCCAACCGCAGGATTTTGGGTTGCTGCTCCCAGTGTTAATCCTAGAACTTGTGTGATGATGGCAGTTCTGGTCGCCTTCCGAAGGGTACTGTGCAAACGTGTAAGATGTCCGCCTGCTATATGTCCAATTTCATGGGCAATTACACCAAGAACTTCCTCCGCATTTTTGCTTCGTCTGAGTAAACCTGTTGTCAAAAATATTTTTTGTCCTCGCGCCACAAAAGCATTTAGAGCGCTGTCTTTTACAACTTTGGCTTCAAAGGTATTGTCTGTAATTCCTGCTGCATTCAGAAAAGGCTTTGCATAGGTACCGATGATGTTTTCGATTTCAGTGTCTCGGATTAATGGAATAGCCTCGGCTCTTGAAAAACAGGAGACAGTGAGGCACACACTACCTATGGACAGGATAAAGACAATTGAAAGAAATAATCTAGTGTCTAACAACGTTAGATACCTCAGAATGAGAGAGAAAAGTAGTTGCGGTATGCTGTTGCGTCAATGTATTGCAATTTTAGCTCCTTTAATAATAGTCGGGTGCTCTGGAAGTGGAGGCCCCCAGTGGGATCCGAATACAAAAATTACGCAAGCATTTTTTGGAGGTGTTGCCGCCGATGAGGCTCGTGCTGCAATAGTAGGAAAAGACATTTTGTCTGCTGGGGGTTCGTCGGCAGACGCCGCCGTTGCGATGGCATTCGCTTTAATGGTAAGTCGTCCAGATGCAGCCGGAGGGGGTGGCGGCGGTATATGTGTGCACTACGAGAGATCTACTAATAAAGCAGAGACTTTGGAGTTTCTTCCGAAGAAATCATTGAATTATGCGCCACAGGGACGCTGGTCTGCTGCTGTTCCAGGAAGTTTTAGAGGGTTGTTCTCCCTTCACGCTCGCTATGGGAAGCTTCGATGGGAGCAATTGGTGCAGCCTGCTGAGCAAGCAGCGAGATTTGGATGGCCAATTTCAAAAGGCCTTCTCTCTGCATTAAAAAAAGGTGAAGAAAAACCGGTAAAGGATGAACGCGCAAGAAGTATATTTAATGCTTCCGCAGCCCGTGCTTTATTTTTAAGCAAAACAGTTAAACAACTCCCACTAGCCGGAACACTCAGCGCTATACGGCGATTAGGACCTGGTGACTTTTATTCGGGACGGCTTGGCCGTTTGTTTATCGATGGCGTTCTTGAGGCAGGCGGATGGATTACAATTAAAGACTTGCGATCCTATCGACCGATTTGGAGAAAGACCCTTCAGGCAAAGTCAGGCTACAATACCCTTCATTTTCCTCTTTCGAATAAATCAAAATTCAGAATCGCACATGGGATCTGGACACAAATTGGAAATAGACGAACCTTCTCATCTTCATCGGAGGCTCAGAAAGCCTTTTTATTAACAGCTGCAACTCAGAATGTTAATAAACTTAACGACTATGAATTTTCTAGAACGGGTGGTTCAGTAGGGCTGTTTTCCATGGACGTTTCCGGCAATGCAACCTCCTGTATATTGACAATGAACCGATCCTTTGGTCTCGGCATCATGGTTGGGCAAACGGGTATAATTTTGGCCGCTCTGCCAAGAGCAGAGAGTGGTTTGAATGTCGCCCCTGTAATAATGGCTAACCATAATATTTCACGTGCCTTGCTGGCGGCGACCGCAGCGGGAGATCAATATGCTGGGGTCGTGCTTGCCTTAACTTTGTTGAGAGTAATAGACGGAATGGTCTCCGTAGAAGAAGCGCTTGCAAAACCAAGATATGTCCCGGGCTTAACCTCCAAAAACGTTATTGTGGAGAAATCACTTAGCAGAAGAGAAAAGGATGATTTGAAAAAAATTGGATTGGAACTGGATAGTAGACTTAGCGTTGGGCAGGTAAATTTAATTCTTTGTGATTCGGATACAGAAAATCGACTGAAAAATTGTGTGCTCCGGACAGATCCCAGAACCACTGCTTATGGTGTTAACTTGGAGTTTTGATTTATGACAATTAAAGTTTCGCGGCGCGGCAAAATACCCCCATTTATTGTAATGGATATGTTGCGAGCCGCAAATCAGCGGCAGGCAGAGGGCAAAGATGTATTGCATTTAGAACTGGGGCAACCTGCGACGGGAGCCCCAGCAGGGGTCATTAAAGCGGCTCACGAAATGCTCGATAAAGATCCGCTTGGTTACACAGAGGCTTTTGGTATGATGCATGTCCGAAAGCGAATTTCCGAATATTATAGTCAATTAAACGATATATATATTGAACCGGACCGTATAATTTTAACAACCGGATCTTCTGGAGGCTTTGTGCTTGCTTTCATGGCAGCATTTGAAGTTGGGGATAGAGTTGCGATTTCTGATCCAGGCTATCCGGGTTGTCGAAATATACTCCTCGGTCTGGGAATAGAACCTGTTTTAGTCAAAACTAATGCAGAGACCAAATTTCAGCCAACGCCTGCATTGCTTGATGAACTCGATGGAAAAATTGACGGGCTAATTGTTGCTAGCCCCTCTAATCCCACGGGGACGATGTTGGAGCAGGCGGATTTAAAGTCACTATCAGATTATTGTTATGAGAAAAAAGTGCGCTTAATTTCAGACGAAATTTATCACGGGATAACCTATGGACAATCGGGGGTTTCCGCGTTGCAGTTTGATAGTAATTCAATAGTAATTAATAGTTTTTCCAAATACTTTTCGATGACGGGTTGGAGGGTTGGCTGGATGGTTGTTCCGTCAGATCTTCAGAGGAGTGTTGAGTGTTTAGCCCAAAACTTTTTCATTTCGGCGCCTACATTGTCACAGTTCGGGGCCGGTGCTGCTTTTGATTGCATTGATGAGTTGGATAAAAATGTTGCTCGGTACGCAACAAATCGCAAAATATTGCTAAAGGAATTACCAAAAGCGGGTTTTGACCGATTGGCACCTGTTGACGGTGCATTTTATGTTTATGCTGATGTTTCTGGTTTTACTAATGATAGCGAGAACTTTTGCAGGCGAATGCTGCAAGAGACCGGTGTAGCAACGACTCCGGGCACTGACTTTGATGAAGCGCGTGGAAACGCCTTTATCCGCTTTTCCTTTTCAGGGCCAACAGAGGATGTGTCAGAAGCAGCGGACAGAATAAAACGTTGGGTTTCAAGAGCGATCTAACGAAAAATTTACTGTGTAATTTTTTGCCACCACCCGCGTTTAGGTTTTGCTTCAGATTTAATTTCTGGCTTTGATGTTGTGCCAGGGGGCGTATTTTTAGAATCCTCAGACGTCTCCTTTTCCATTGTATTGCCAGCAGTAACTGAATTGTTATCTTTACTAGTTTTTGCTGTACTCTTTTTAGGAGGCTTTGAGGAGGTCTCTTTATCCTTATTATTTAAATTATTCTCAGTTGCTAAGCTGTCGCTTTGATCCGTCGTCTCGTTCTGCTCTTTAACTTTTACACTTGCAGAATTAGGTTCTCCATTATTCCTACGGCGGCCGCCTCGTCGGCCTCTTCTTCGTCGACGCGGAGCACGATCGGCCACAGAATTCTCCGGGTTGTCTGGGGTTTTTTCTGCATTAATGATTTGGTTTTGTTCGACATCAGAATTTTTATCATCGTTTTTCTTGGCTGATGAATTCTTCCGTCGCCTCCTTGGACGCCTACCTTTGGTGGCTTCTTTTCCTGCGCTTTTTTCTGAGCGGGCAGAGTTATTTGATGGATCGGTTGTAGTCAGGTCGTGAATAACATCTTCAGTTTCTGGTGCTGCTGGACGGCCTTGCACCCGTTCTAAGCGCATATCAGGTGAAATTAATTTATCATCCCCAAAGACATGAACGCGAAATTTATACCGCATCTCAATTTGAGTTAATGATTGCCGTTTTTGATTAAGAATATATAAGGCGATGGGTGTTGGTACCGTAATGGCAATCTCTTTGCTGCGACTACGAATACCCTCTTCTTCGATAGAACGCAGTACATGGATAGCTGACGATTCAGTTGAACGGACATTTCCAGTACCACTACAGTGAATGCAAGTTTCCGTACTATTTTCAACAATACTCGGGCGCATACGTTGGCGTGATAATTCGAACAAACCAAAATTACTTATGCGCCCTAACTGAATGCGCGCTCGGTCGGTTTTTACTGCTTCCTTGAGTCGCCGTTCCACGGCCCTTTGGTTGCGAGACACCTCCATATCGATAAAATCGATAACTATAAGCCCTGAAAGGTCTCGAAGGCGAAGCTGTCTTGCTACTTCACCAGCTGCTTCTAAATTTGTTTTGAATGCGGTTTCTTCTATGTTGCGTTCTCTGGTTGAACGACCTGAATTTACATCTATTGCAACCAATGCTTCGGTCGGGTTAATCACTATATAACCGCCAGATTTTAGCTGGACCTCAGGACTATGCATAGATTCAAGCTGAGTCTCAACTTGGTAACGATGGTAAAGTGGTATTACTTCGTCACGATAGGGTTGAACGCGCTTGGCATGGCTCGGCATCATTAACCGCATTAGTTTTTTCGCTGCGGTGTAGGCTTCATTACCTTCTACAAGAATTTCTTCGATGTCCCGATTATAAAGATCCCTGATTGCTCGTTTGATTAGGTCACCTTCTTCATAAACGAGGGCAGGCGCCGCCGACTTTAATGTGAGTTCTCTCACATTCTCCCAGAGCCGCGTTAAATAATCAAAATCCCGTTTAATTTCTGATTTATTTCTTTCCATTCCAGCGGTGCGCATAATTACACCCATCCCCTCAAGGACATTTAGATTTTTTAGGAGATCGCGCAGCCGCCGACGGTCCGCAGTGTTGGTAATTTTACGAGAGACTCCTCCGCCGTTGCGAGAGGTGTTGGGCATAAGAACACAATATCGTCCGGCAAGTGACAGATAAGTTGTTAGGGCTGCCCCTTTGTTGCCACGTTCCTCTTTGACGACCTGTATTAGCAGAATTTGGCGTCGTTTGATTACCTCTTGAATTTTGTATCGGCGCATTGGATTGTCGCGTCGTTCCGATTTACTAACATTGTTACTAACCTGTTCATCTTGGTCTTCTTCCGCTCTCGATGTTTTTGATGAATTATTCCCATCTTCATCCGTGGGCACGTCTTTTTCAGGAGGTTCTTCACTGCCTTCTCCTTTTTTATCTTCTTCGTTTCCATTTATTCTTGTCTCTTGTTCAAGGACATCATCTTCGCTTAATGAGCTTTTCTCGATAGAGCGTTCCTCGAAACTATCACTTTGATCTTCGGCAGTTTCTTCAACGTCACCGTCAATTTCGTCGATATGCGCCTGCGCCGCTGAGGCATTAGCTTCAAATTGAGCTACATCGCGTTTTAATGCTTCTCTATCTTCAACCGGAATTTGATAATAATCTGGATGAATTTCACTAAAGGCAAGGAATCCGTGTCGGTTTCCACCAAAGTCAACAAAAGCTGCCTGCAAAGAGGGTTCAACTCGCGTTACTTTAGCAAGATAAATATTGCCCTTGAGTTGGGTTTTGGTTGAAGTTTCTACGTCATATTCTTCCAGGCGATTGCCACTGGTGATCACCACCCGAATCTCTTCCGGATGGGTCCCGTCAACTAACATTCGTTTTGTCATTAAGACTGATTCTCCACGGCCGACACTAAAAGCCCGTGCGAACAACGGGCGGTGCATTACCGCTGTTATTCAAAGCCGGCGGCGCCTGCGTCAACCCAACTAATAATTGGAAAAGGCGGTATTATCCTTTCCACGGGGGACGCTCTCGTGCGGCCGCTTCTAGCTCCAAGTTTCTCCAAAAAACCGCGAAATCAAAGCGCAATGACACGGGTCGTAAGAGCATTATGCTGTCTCGCCCGATTATCGCGCTCCCAATCCAAACAGGTAACTGTTGGTCGGCTGCTCACGGCTGTTCGCCACGACCTTAGAATACGCGTGTGCTACGAATTCTACAATCAGTATATTAATTTAACGCATTTTGAAAATTATCCGTTGATTTTATATCAATTAACCAATTTTAAAGGCATTGATGTTTAGCCTGGTTAATCCTATATCTGGTAATGACATGGCAATGAGCCACAACATATTCTCTTTTCTTAGACTTGTTGCGTCGCGCGCTGGGATTGTTTTGTTAATTGGACTTTTTCAGAATAGCGCCATAGCTACTCCTATTGTCGAATCTATACGAATTGGTGATTACGAAAAAAAGACCCGTTTTGTAATCGAGTTAAACAAACTGGTAAAATTCAAAACATATTCTCTTGAAAACCCAAATCGCGTGGTCATTGAACTACCGGAGGTGACTTGGCGTATTAAAAAAGATTACAGGAGAAGTAGCAGAAGGATTTCCGGTTATCGGTTTGGGCTATTTCGTCCCGGTCATTCTCGCGTTGTTATTGATTTAAAATCGCCCATGAGAGTGAGTAAATCTTTCAGATTGGTACCCCAGGGAGAACGCGGTCATCGAATAATTATTGATATTGTTGATGTACTAAATAAGAATTTTTTAAAGGTTCCACAAAACCGCCGCATAAAACAAGAAATTGGGAAGACAATGCGTTTCATGTTGCCGAATCCTCCTTTGCCTCCGAAAAAAAAGCCCAAGCATAAAAAATTCTTTAAGTATGTTATTGCTTTGGATCCTGGTCATGGGGGGGTTGACCCCGGCGCTCGCGGAACACAGGGGACACTTGAGAAAAAGGTTGTTTTGGAACTTGCGAGAGAGCTCAAACGTCAGTTGTTGGATACTGGTAAGTACCGTGTTGTAATGACAAGGTCACGGGATGTTTTCGTTCGATTACGTGAGAGAATAGCTATTGCTAATCGTGCGGGGGCCCATTTGTTCGTTTCTTTGCACGCAGATTCCATTGGAAATAGGCATTTGCGAGGTGGTTCAGTTTATACACTTTCTGAACGCGCCTCGGATAAAGAAGCGGAAGCATTAGCACGTAGAGAAAATAAGTCCGATATAATCGCTGGAGTAGATCTGAACGTACAAAGCCAGACGGTTGCTAAGATTCTTATTGATTTACGACAACGGATTACGAAAAATAATTCTGTTTTGTTTGCTAAGTTACTAGCTGAACAATTGGGTAAAAAAACCCTTATGTTGCGCCGTAAACACCGTTTTGCAGGATTTGCGGTCTTAAAGGCCCCGGCGATTCCATCAGTTTTGATTGAAATGGGTTACCTTTCCAACGTTAAAGACGAAAAACTTATTCGCCGTGCTAGCCATCGACGTAAAATAGCAAAAGCAGTAGTTATCGCTATCGGTCGATATTTTTCTCGTCAGGGGTCATTAAAATAGTCATAAAACCGCCAAAATATTTTTTTACGTTGAAGCATCAGATCGCTGTTCTTTTGACCTATAGAGTTAAATGATGAAAAAGCTTTTAAAAATAATTATGGCTTTAAGTGCGATTACTTTGCTTTTAGGTTTTGTAGGCGCGGTTGGAGTTGTAGGCGTTTTCTGGCACTTTGGACGAGGCCTGCCTGACTACAAACAACTGGTTGGATATGAGCCGCCAACAGTAACTCGCATTCACGCTGGTGATGGTAGCCTTTTGGCTGAGTTTGCAAGGGAAAAAAGAGCTTTTGTTCCAATTGGTAATATCCCAAAAAAGGTCATAAAAGCTTTTATATCTGCGGAGGATAAAAATTTTTATGAGCACCATGGTGTAGATTTTATTAGTATAGCAAGAGCGGTTGTTACTAACCTTCGGCGTATGGGAAGCAATCAACGGCTCATGGGCGCTTCGACGATCACGCAACAGGTAGCAAAAAACTTTTTTTTAACCAACCAGGTTTCTATAAATCGCAAGGTGAAAGAGGCAATTTTAGCATTTCGAATTGAAAGAGCTCTGTCGAAAGACCGAATTCTAGAACTCTATCTTAATGAAATTTATCTTGGGCTTGGCTCATATGGCGTTGCGGCAGCAGCATTAAATTATTTTGATCGTTCGCTTGATAAGCTCTCTTTACCAGAAATTGCCTATATCGCGGGTCTACCCAAGGCTCCTAATAATTATCATCCTATCAAAAACCGCAAAGCGGCGCATAATAGACGTAATTACGTCATATCAAGGATGATCAAAGACGGACACATTTCTTTAGATTCCGGTTTAGCGGCAAAAAAAGCACCTCTTGTTATTCGGAAGCGGGGTGTCGCTGCAATTTCGAAGGCTGACTATTTTGTGGAAGAGGTCAGACGCGAGCTAACAGGTAGGTATGGGTCTAAGAAGCTATATGGTGGGGGTCTATCTGTCCGCACCACTCTTGATCCACATTTGCAGAGCTTAGCAGAGAAAGCCCTTCGCAAGGGTCTTATTGCTTATGACCGGCGCCACGGTTGGCGTGGACCAATAGCACGACTTGATAACGTCATGAATTGGCGCCGGGCCTTGGCGATGGTTCCTATGCCAAAAGGAATTTCTGATGCTCGTTCACGATGGCGAAAGGCGCTTGTTTTTTCGGTTACTAAAGCCAGAGCTACCATTCGATTTTCAGATGGGAAAAGCGGGTATATCCCTTTGGAAGAACTTAAGTGGGCACGAATGTGGCTAAAAGATCAAAAGCTTGGGCCAAAAATTGATAGAGCTGAACAGGTTTTAAAGTTTTTAGATGTTGTTTTGGTAGAAAAATTAAAAACAGACGGAAAAGAGAGTAAGACGCTAGAGGATGCCTTTGGATTACGACAGGCTCCAGAAATAGAGGGCGCTATCGTAGCTATTGATCCTCATACCGGACGAATTTTAGCTATGAGTGGCGGATTTTCTTATAGTCGCAGCGAGTACAACCGAGCGACCCAGGCTAAGAGACAACCTGGCTCTGCGTTTAAACCCTTTGTCTATTTGGCTGCCATGGAACATGGTTATACGCCTTCAAGTCTTGTGTTGGATGCACCATTTGTAATGGACCAAGGCCCAAAAATTGGGTTTTGGAAACCGGCAAACTATACCAAAAGTTTTTATGGGCCTAGTCCATTGCGATTGGGGGTAGAAAAATCACGCAATCTAATGACAGTCAGATTAGCCCAGGTTCTCGGTATAGAAAAAATAGCAGATTACGCCCGCAGGTTTGGTATTTATGCTGGTATGTCACAGATGTTATCAATGTCCCTAGGAGCAGCGGAGACCACATTGTTGAATTTGACGGCGGCATACGGAATGTTAGTGAACGGCGGCAGAAAGATCACACCAACGCTAATTGACCGAGTTCAGGATCGGCATGGAAAAACCGTGTTCCAACATGAAAGCCGCTTATGTAATTTATGTAGTAATGTGCCGTGGGAAAGACAAGCAGTGCCCGTTATACCCGACGATCGAATTTCTTTAGCAGATCCTAAAAGCGCCTATCAGATTGTTTCGATGCTTGAGGGTGTCGTACAACGGGGAACCGGTAAACGCATAAGGACGGTAGGTAAACCCTTGGGTGGCAAAACTGGTACGACTAATAAAAGCCTTGATACTTGGTTTGTTGGGTTTTCCCCAGATCTTGCTGTTGGCGTATTTTCTGGCTTTGACCATCCCAGGACATTGGGGAGACGGGAAACCGGGGCGTCTGTTGCGGTTCCTATATTTCGGGATTTTATGTTTTTGGCGTTAAAGGGTAAACCACCTAGCCCATTCCGGGTTCCTCCAGGTATTCGTCTGGTCCGGGTGAACGCAGAAAATGGCAAACTAGCGCGGCCGGGTGATAGAAATATTATTCTGGAGGCATTTAAAGCTGGAACCGAACCAAAAGCTAAACGAGAAAAAAATTTTTCCCCAAATCAAAATATGCCGACAGTACCTAACAATCCCGCTACGCCACTTGGCGAAGTTAAAGGGGTATATTAGCGTGCGTCACGATAATTTATGAGTTAACAGAATTTTTAAGACTTTTAGGGCGATAACATTATGCGTGCTGAGACCCAAACCTTAATTGATGAAATCCAGCGGTCGCTTGTTCTGCTAAGGAGGCATCTTTGACTGGGATAATGCCGTAAGACGTCTTGATGAGTTGAACGCGATTGCTGAGGACCCTAACCTTTGGTCTGACCAGTCAAAAGCACAAGAAATAATGCGAGAACGCACAAAGTTAGAGCAATCTATTGAAGAAGTAACGGTAATTGAGCAGGAACTTGAGGACAATATTACGCTCATTGAGCTTGGTGAAACAGAAAATGATGAAAGTGTCTTAAATGAAGCTGATGCAATGTTGGAATTATTACGTGTCCGAAGTGCAAAACGAGAGTTGGAGACGCTGTTGTCGGGTGAAGCAGATAGTAATGACTGCTTTTTAGAGGTTCATGCGGGTGCTGGTGGTACAGAGTCGCAAGACTGGGCGGAAATGCTGATCCGAATGTATGTGAGATGGGCTGATGCACATAATTATAAAGTTGAATGGCTTGAGGAGAGCCCCGGTGAAGAGGCAGGCATAAAATCGGCAACAATAAAGGTTTCCGGTTATAATGCTTATGGCTGGTTGAAAACCGAAAGCGGTGTTCACCGACTAGTCCGCATATCGCCTTATGATTCAGCCGCCCGACGCCATACTAGTTTTTCCAGTGCGTGGGTCTATCCAGTTATAGATGAATCTATTGATATTGTGTTCGAAGACAAAGACCTCAGGGTTGATACTTATCGCGCTTCTGGCGCTGGTGGCCAGCATGTAAACAAAACAGATAGTGCAATTCGGATTACCCATATACCAACAGGGATTGTGGTGCAGTGCCAAAATGACCGCTCGCAACACCGTAATAGAGCGGCTGCAATGGATATGCTTCGCGCGCGTCTCTATGAACGGGAGCTAAAAATTCGTGAGGAACAAGCGCAAGCTGAGCATGATGCAAAGAAGGATATCGGCTGGGGATATCAAATTAGATCCTATGTTTTGCAACCGTATCAAATGGTAAAGGATCTAAGGACTGAAATTGAGACCAGCAATACCCAGGGTGTTCTTGACGGTGATCTTGACCAGTTTATGGCAGCGGCGCTAGCGCAGCGGGTCAATATTGATGCTGATTATGAAGCGGAGAAATCAGAATGATCGTGCAAAAATCGATTGAATTAAAACTCAAAACTAATTTAGAGCCTTACCATTTCCAGGTTTTAAACGAAAGTTATATGCATAGCGTACCTGAAAATTCTGAGACGCATTTTAAAGTTATCGTGGTTTCTGATTTATTCGCGGCTAAAAGTCGTGTTGCTCGTCATCAATTAATCAACGGCATACTCTCTGCGGAATTAGCAGGACCAGTTCATGCGTTATCTATTCAAGCGCATACCGAAGAAGAATGGTTACAACGTAAGGGTATGATTTTGAAGTCACCTGATTGCGTAAGCTCGGATTAAGGAAGGGGATTGTTAAAACAACGTCATTAAAGACCTTGCCCAATGGAATGACGCGCCAATACCCCCATCTTCTTCAATCTTGCGCTGTATTTGAGATACCCGTCCCTGCGATATACCTGCAAGATCGGCAACTTCGCGCAAAGGTAAGTTGCTCACACGACGTAATAAATACACCGTCACCTGAAAGGCTTCCGGAGCTACTTTCCGGTTGAATAATAGGGACGGAGAAATTCCCGCAGCTATTGAGACTTTTTCTAAAACTTTTTCTAACGTTGGCCTAGTCGGGTTTGTGACTTTTGATGAAACTTGATCCAGCGGGAGCTTGGCAATTCGATTAGCGATGCTATGCAGAAATTGTTCATCTCCTAAATAATGCCCGGCTCGGAGGTCGTTCCATGGCGATGGGCTCTCTAGACCTTCCGCCACATACTTACGCCATGAGCTTGCTGGGTCCCTTATGTTTGATCCAAATTGTGTCAATAGACC
>MDSW01081659.1_pt1 | contig 13152 bp, 16 predicted proteins | sample 811171 | NCBI WGS metagenome assembly MDSW01 (sample SAMN05326641, study PRJNA326480) | marine metagenome | isolation source: seawater | place: Atlantic Ocean: North West | collected 2012 | reverse complement strand
TTAAATATATGAGTTTATTTAAAAAAAAAAAAATATTAATAAAATATCATCCTTCTAACCATCATTTTAATTTTGATGAGGATAGAAGAATTTCAAATATATTAAAAAAAAAAAATAATCTAATTTTTTGTTCCTCATATACAAATTATGGTTTTTTTGCTTATAATTATAAAAACAATCAAGTAGTAATATTAAATCATTCAAGTAAAGAGATTAGTCCTTACAAATATATTGATTTAAACCAGATAGGTATTAATAAACTTATTAACTATATAAATAAGCTTTAATTAAATGATCAAAAATTTACAATGCGTAGTATTTTGTGGAGGAAAAGGCACTAGGCTAGGGAATTTAACAAAAAAATTACCCAAACCTCTTTTAAAAGTAAACAAATTTCCAATAGTTAATTTAATTATCAGACATTATGTAAAATTTAATATAAAAAAATTTATTTTATTAGTTGGTTACAAAAATTCCAAGTTTTTGGAGGAATTAAGTAAAAATGCTTTAAAAAAAAAAATTATTAATAAAAGTCTTACAGAACTCACAATTAAGGTTAATAAAAAAGTAATTAGTGTTAAAATTTTAAATACTGGAGCTAAATCACAAAAAAAAAAAAGATTGTTATTAGCAAGAAAATATATTTTAGAAAATGAATTTTTTTTAACTTACGGAGATGGGTTATCTAACGTTAATATCAAAAAACAATATATCTTTTTTAAAAAAAGTAAAAAAATTGGATTAATAACCACAGTTAATCCTCCTTCAAGATTTGGTGAAGTTAAACTAAAAGGTGATTTAATTACAAACTTTAGTGAAAAACCTAATATGAGTTCTGGTTATATAAATGGTGGTTTTATGATCTTATCATCAAAAATCTTTAATTTAATTAATATAAAAAAAAAAGGAGATTTCGAAGAGACTGTTCTGTCAAATCTTAGTAGAAAAAAACAAATTTTATCTTTCAAACATTTAAAGTTTTGGCAATGTATAGATAATGAAAGAGAACTTACATATATGAATTCTTATGTAAAGAAGACAAAAAGTTTAAAAAAATTTTATGGGATATAAAATCTTAATTACAGGTAATCAAGGCTATATAGGATCTCGATTGTCAGTATACTTAAAAAAAAAGGAAAAAAATTTAGAAATTTATGGTTCTGATATTGGATATTTTAAGAAATATTTAATTAAAAAAAATAACGAAAAAAAAAATATTTATAAACAATATAATAATGATTTTTCTCAGTTAAAAAAAAGAGATCTTCTAAATATAGACTGTGTGATACATTTAGCATCAATATCTAATGATCCCATAGGAAATAAATTTAAAAGACTTACTATCCAGACTAATATTCTTAAAACAAAAAAATTTATTGAATTGTGTAAAAAATCAAAAGTTAAAAATTTTATTTTTGCATCAAGCTGTAGTGTTTATGGTAATAATAAAAAAATGTGTTGCGAAAATACTAAAAGTAATCCATTAACTATTTATGCGATCTCAAAAGTCTTAATTGAGAATTTCCTTAAAAAAAATTCAAATAAAAAATTTTTAGCAACTTCCTTAAGGTTTGCTACTGCCAGTGGAACTTCCCCCAGAATAAGGAACGATATTGTAGTTAACAATTTAGTTATGTCAGCGATTATGAATAGAGAAATACTATTAAACAGTGATGGAGGTTCATTGAGACCATTGATTGATATCGATGATATGTGTAAAACATTTTTATGGTTTATTAAAAACCGTGGGAAAATCAATGATGCGTATTTTTGTGTGAACGTTGGCTCAAAAAAAAATAATTTTAAAATCATTAATTTAGCTAAAATTATTTCTAGAATTTTAAATAATATCAAAATAAAAAAAAATAATAAAAATATAGATAAAAGATCATATAAAGTAAGCTTCAAAAAATTATCTAAATTAAGACCAAAATTGTTGTTGAATAAATCTATTAACAAATCAATTAAAGAAGTTTATAAGGATTTAAAAAAAATAAAAAGAAATAGGATTAGTAGTTATATTAGGTTAAATCAACTTGAAATATATTTAAAAAATGCAGCAAGAGATAGAAGATCTTAAAATTAAAAATCTTAGAATTATACCTGATGAAAGAGGCTCTATAATGCACATGATGAAAAAATCAGATGAAAGTTTTAGAAATTTTGGTGAAGTTTATTTTGCTACTGCTTATCCTGGGGTGATAAAAGGTTGGCATCTTCACACTAAACAAACCCAAAACTATTGTGCTATCAAAGGTATGATTAAACTAGTTATCTATGACTCTAGAAAAGATAGCAAAACTTTTGGAAACTTAAGCGAATTATTTATTGGAGAAAAAAATTTTTGTTTAGTGACCATTCCACCATTAGTTTATAATGGGTGGAAATGTATAGGAGAAACAGAGGCAATTCTTGCAAATTTAACCGATTACGAGCATGATCCTAATGAAATGAAGAGATTAGATCCCAATTCAAAAGAGATACCATATGTGTGGGATCTTAAAAATAAATAGACATTGCGGATGAAAAAAATATTTAAGTTATTAAAAAGCCCAATTTTAACAAATCTATTGTTGATATCAGGTTTATGTATTTTTTTAATGCTAATTTTTTTGGAGAGAGATAGAATTACTAATAAACTTAGCCCAAACTACACACTCGCTAAAGAACAATCAATAAACAAAAAATTTTCAAAAGAGATTTTAGATGGTGGTTATATTTTATTTTTTAGACATGCAGAAAGATATAAAGCTGAGCCGTTCCAACAATTACAAGTTTATGATGCTTACGAAGTTAATAACAATTTAAAAGGAGAAAATACATATTTTGCTAAATTTGTTTGTTTAAATGAACTTGGAAAAATTCAGGCAAAAATGATTGGCCAAGTAATAAATCAATTAAATGTAAAATTTTCAAAAGTCATTTCTTCAACCTCTTGTAGATCTAGGCAAACAGCAGAATTAGCGTTCAATAGAATTGATGAGACTTATAATTCTCTTGTTCATCAAGGTCCATGGAGCGAGCCAAAAGAAATTTTCTTTAAAAATGTAAGGGAGATTTTATTAAAGAATAAGCCTCAAAAAGGTGAAAATATTTTTATAGTTGCACATAATTCTGTTATAAAAAAACCAGTTTTTGACGAAGTCTTTGATAATGGTATTGATTATTTTTTGCAAGAAGGAGGATTTTATTTAATTGAAAATAGAAATGAAAAATTATATCTAGTACACAAATTTAGAACTTTTTTAGATTTTTCAAGTTCATTGTATAAAAGGCCTCAAGATTAAAAGATTATATAACGATTAAATGATAAGACTTTCTAAATCCTGTTTATCTAATAAAGAAATTAAAAGAGTAAATAACGTCTTAAAAAAAGAATTTCTTGGAAGTGGCAATGAGACAAAAATTTTTGAAAAAAAACTAGAAAATTACTTCAAAAGTCACGTTGTTTGTTGTGTAAATGGAACAGCAGCAATACAATTAGCACTACAAGCTTGTGGTGCGAAAAAAGGTGACGAAGTTTTGTGTCAATCAATAACTTTCGCAGCTACTTATCAAGCTATAACAGCAACAGGGGCAAAAGTAATTCCTTGTGATATTAAGGAAAATTTAGCGATAGATTTAGAAGATGCAAAAAAAAAATTAACAAAAAAAACGAAGTTTATTGTTCCAGTTTATTATGGTGGTATTCCATCTGATATTCAAAAAATATACAATTTTGCAAAAAAATATAATTTGATTGTTGTCGAGGATGCTGCTCATTCTTTTGGAACAACATTCAAAAATAAACTCATTGGATCTCATAACAAAGTTACTTGTTTTAGTTTTGACGGAATTAAAAATATTACTTCTGGAGAAGGTGGTTGTATTGTCACAAAGTCAAAAAATATTAGAGATAAAATTAATATAATAAAGAATTTAGGGATTGAAAATAAAACAAAATTTAATCTTAAAAATTTTGAAATTGACGTAAAATATCAAGGCTGGCGATATCACATGAGTGACCTTATGGCTGCGATTGGAATTGCTCAATTTGAGAGAAAAAAATTATTTTTTCAAAAAAGAGTCTCATTATCTAATAAATATATTTCTTTGCTTAAAAAGTGTAAAAAAATTTCTTTTTTTGTTAAAAAATATAAGAATGAAGTTCCTCACATATTTCCCATAAGAATAAGAAATTTGAAAAATAAAAATCTTTTAAGAGAAAATTTGCAAAATAATCAAATCCAAATAGGTGGTCAGTATTATCCATTAAATTTTACTTACTTCTTTGATAAAAATAGAAAATATAAATGCAAAAGATCAATGCAAATATATAATGAAATTGTAACGTTACCATTACATTATGATATTACGGAAAAGGATGTTAATTTAATATCTAATGTTCTAATTAGTGAATTAAAAAAAGATATTTATTTCAAAAACTAGAATGTTTTATAAATACTATCTTAAAATTAAAAGTCGTTTTTTTTATAATTTTATGTATTTGAATATTGTTACTGATCCTTCAAAACCAGATTATCTAAAGCGTGATCACATTTTAAAACAAAATTATTTTTTTAGGTACTTTAGTAAAAAAAAGCGAGATGATCTAAAAAAAGACTATTGGAATAATTATTATTTAAAAATGACGCCAGAAATTGTTAATCAATACTTACAGCAAAAATTAATTTCAGATTATAATTTAACAATAATTGACGAATTAGTAAATTTTTCTAATTATAGAAATATTTTAGAAATGAGCTGTGGCGTTGCTGGAACGACTATTTCAATTAAAAAAAAATATCCTAATCATAATTATTTCATATGTGATGCCCCAAAACCATTAATATCTTTATTAAAAAAAATTGATATTTATTCCAATATAAATTTATATCAGAAGTCTTTTTACGATGATTTTAATCATTTAACAGATAATAATATAAACCTAATAATTATAGAAAACTCCGTCTATCTTTTTGAATTAAAACCCTTTGTAAAATTTCTTAAAAGGATTAAAAAACAAAATATTACCTTTGTATTTTCAATTTTCGACAATGAATATAATTTTTACAGAAGAAAAATTTATAACTTGCTTCAAGTATTCAAAACTTTTTATGTCAAAGAAAACTATATTGTTGAGGGAAGAAGATATAATACAAATTTTTATAAAGACCTTTTAAAAAGTGAAAATATAAATTTCAAATTAAAACAAATAGAGCATAAAATTTATTTTTGTGTAAACTTTTGATAATTGATGAAAAGAGTAGCTCTAATCATTAATTTTTTAAATCCAGAAAAAAAATACATGTATAAATGTATAAATTCTTTATTAAATCAAAGCTATAAAAATTTTTATATATTTTTCATCGATAATAATTCAAAAAAAATTTACAAGAAAAATATATTATTACTTCTAAAAAAAAAGAGATTTAAAAATTTTTATTACTATAGATTTACAAAAACTTTTTCATTACCGAGAGCTCGAAATTTAGCAATAAATTTTGTTTTAGGAAAAAATGAATTTGATTACATTAATTTTTGTGACTCAGATGATTGGTGGAGTCGAAATTGGTTAAAATTTTTATTAAAAAAGACTTACAATTCTGATCTAATATTTTCTGATGGATTCGAAATAAGAAAAGATGAAAAAAAAGGTGTGTGGTGTAGTTTAAATGAACATGAACTAATTAAAAGATGTTCAGTTTATATACAATCAATGTTATTAAGTACAGATTTTTTAAGAAAGATAAAAAAAAAAAATAAAAAAATTTTCAATGAGTTGTTTGATATATCTTATGATTATGATTTTTTGCTTAAGCACAGGAATTCTATCAAGTACCTTCATATAAGAAAAAAATTATTTAATTATAATAAATTATCAAGTTCAATTTCGTCAAAAAATTTAATTAAAATAATTTTACAATGGGAACAAATTAGAAAAAGTAATAAAATTAAAAATTTTTTATTGTTTCATAGAAAATCTCTTGTAAGATTAATTAAGATTTTTTAAAAATTATAAATATTGTTCAATCTTGAATAAGTATAATTTGATAGTAGATGTTAAAAACAAAAAAAATTCTAGATAAAAAAACTCAAATTTATTTTAAAAGTTTTTCTTTAAAAAGAGTCGATGTTTTAGATCAATTATTTGCATCATCAATTGTATTAAAGGATTGGACTGTTGATATTAAAGGAAAAAAAAAAGTTTTAAAATTTAATAAAGGTTTATTTAAAAAATTTAAAAAAGTAAATGTTAAAATTTTAGAAAAATTTTATGACTTTAAAAAAAGAATAGTTGTATGTAATATTATAGTACAACTTAATAAAAAAAAAATTAATGTTGTCGATGTTATTTATTTTGATAAAAATTATAAAATTAAAAAAATTGGAGCTTTTTTAGGATGAAACCTATAAAAATAAAAAAACCTTGGGGTCACGAAATATTAATTGAAAAAAATAAAAAATATATGTTTAAAGAACTTTTTATGAAACGTGGTCATCGATGCAGTCTTCAATATCATAAAAAGAAAATAGAGACAGTATATATTGTCAAAGGTAAGCTTAAAATCTTCTTTGGCACAAAGAAGAATAAACTAAAATCTAAAGTTTTTAAATCTAATCAAAATATCACTATTAAACCAAAAACAATACATCGTATGCAAGCAATCTCTGATACTTTATACTTAGAAGGAAGTACTCCAGATTTACTAGATGTTGTGAGAATAAGTGACGATTATAATCGTAAAGTTCAATAAAATCTCAATAAATATTTTTCGATATTCTCGTTAAGTTTTTTTTGAAAATTTATTTTTTTATCAAGTTTAAAAATCAATTCTTTATAAATATCAGAAGCATAAAAATAGTGTGCTGAGCAAAAAAACTTTATTAAATCATTTTCATTATTATAATCCCATTTTTTCCATTTGTTTTTTTTTAAAACATATTTTTTAAATTTTAAAATTTCTTTATTTATTTTATACTTCTTACAAGAATAAAATAGTAAATGAGTTTGAATAAATCCTAACTCAGGAGCTATGTTTATTGCATTAATGCCATTTTCTTTCCTAAGTTTTATTTGATCATTATTTAAATAATCGCAATTATGTTCTTTTAATAAAATACCGTATTTTGAGGTAATTTTTTTCATTATTTTAACAGAGTCCACGTCAAATTGTCCTATTTGAAAAATTGATTTTATTAAGGAGCCGGTTTGACAGACTATAAATTGTCTATTTTTAAATTTACTAAAGAACTTTGCGTCTTTTTCAAAATTTTTAAAGTTTGTTAATACTCCATGATCTTCACAGCCAAATTCAAAATATATATTCTTATGGAATTTTTTTGAAGTTTCATTACAAAAATCTATTAATTCTTCAGCAACTTCATATTTTAATTTTCCACACTCTGAGGTATCGATATGCAAGATCTTAAAATCATTGACAATATCTTGGTATAATGATTTCTTGCAGTTATCTATTTCAACTTTAAGTGAATTCTTTTGATTATCTCTCTTGTAAGGTCCACAATGATCTCTACTCAATATTAGTAAATTATTTTTTTTTCTTTTAATAAAATCACCAAATTCATTTGTTGAGAAATTATTTACATATCCTCCACCTAATTCTGATATTTCAATTTGATTTCGAGAACATATAAGCATAATTTTTTTATTGTACTTTTTTGAAAACCAATTTAGGGAATTAATTATTTCTAAACTCATTGGACCTAAGCCTAAAAATGTATTCTTTATCATAAATAATTTGAATTAATTTGTGTTTAATATATATGATAGTTCTTTATATGCTAGTTATTATTCCATCAGCCGGTATTGGTTCCAGATTAGATTTGCACACAAAATATTTTAACAAGTCAATGATTCAACTTGGCGACACACCTGTTATAGGTAAGATTATCGACTCTTATCCAAATAATACAAAGTTTATCATTTCAACTGGCTATAAAGGAGATCATATTGAAGAGTACTTAAAATTAGCTTATCCAAATAAAAATATTAAAATTAAAAAGATTAAGCTTTTTAGTGGTCCTGGCTCAGGTCTCACACATACATTGAGACAGTCGATGAGTTTAATTAACGAACCTTTTTTTTTTCATGCAAATGATACTATTTTTGGAGATAAAAAATTCTATTCAAATGTCAAAAAAAACACAATGTTTTTGTCAAAAAAAGATTGTGATACAATGAAATATGCCACAGTAGAAGTAAAAAATAATAATATTAAAATTCATAACAAGCTTAATTATTTAAGAAAAGATTATTTTAATTATACTGGTGTTGGCTATATTTCAAATTTTAAATTATTTAAAAAACTCATTAGAGAAGATAAAAATAATAATGGTGAACTTTCTTATTTTAAATCCATAAACCCAAAAGAAATTGAATTTAGATATATTAAAAATTGGTTTGATATTGGTAGTAAAGAAACAAAAGAAAATGCTGAAATTTACTTTTCAAAAAAAAGTATTTTACCAAAATACGATCAAGGAATTTTTTTCAAAAAAGATAAGGTGTTAAAATTTTTTACAAATCCACAATTAATTAAAAAAAGATATGATAGATCTAAAATTTTGTATCCATACGTTCCTAAAGTCATTTACAAAAAAAAATACTTTTATATTTACAAATATGTAGAAGGCAAAATTTTCTCTCAAGTTCAAAATAAAGAAAAATCTTTTTTAAGACTTTTAATGTGGCTCAATAAAAAATTTTGGAAGAAAATTAATTTAAACGATAAGCAATATCATAATTTTTCTCAAAGATGTAATAATTTTTATTACGAGAAAAGCTTAAGTCGAATAAATTACTTGTATGAAAAAAATAATTTAAAAGATGAGAGAGAAATAATTAACAATGTAAAGGTAAAAAAAATCTCTGAAATTTTTAAACAAATAGATTGGTTAAAATTAAATTCTGGTTTAGCGGTAAATTTCCATGGTGATTTACATTTTGAAAATATTATTAGAACAAAAAAAAGTTTTATCTTATTGGATTGGCGTGAGGATTTTGATGGTTTAAAGGATTATGGAGATATTTATTATGATTTAGCTAAGCTTAATCATGGTTTAATCGTTGATCATAGTATGATTAAAAATTTTAATTTTAATGTTTTTAAACAAAAAGACATCGTTAAAATTAAATTTTTTCAAAGTAAAGAAAATAAAAGCTGTCAAAAAATTTTGTTTGATTTCATAAAGAAAGAAAAATTATCTATTTTAAAAGTAAAAATTTTAACAGCTCTTATTTTCTTAAATATCGCTGGTTTACATCACTATCCTTACTCGATTTTTCTTTATTATTTGGGGAAATTATATCTTCATAAATCAATTAAGAACAGTAAAGTTAAATAATAATTTAATTTATGAAAAAAAAACCAAAATTTATAATACTTGATGTTGATGGTGTTATGACATCAGGTAAATTTCTTTACAATTCGTATGGAAAAGTATTTAAAGAATTTGGGCCACACGATCATGATGGTCTAAAAATAATAAAAAAATTTTTTAAGGTTTTATTTATTACCGCAGACAAAAATGGGTACTCTATATCAAAAAAAAGGATAGTCGATCATATGAACTTTAATCTCAAAATTGTAAAAGAGGGAGAAAGATATAATTATTTGAGTGATAATTTTGGTTTAAAAAACATAATATATTTTGGAGATGGCATCTATGACTCTAAAATTTTAAAAAACTGTGCTTTTGGTATAGCTCCCTTAAACGCAACAAATTCTGCAAAAAAATCAGCTGATTACATAACTAAAAAAAACTCAGGAGATGGAGCAGTTTTAGATGGCTGTATGAAAATTTTGAATAAATATAAAATTAAATTCAAAATCTAGATTAATTACAAATTTACGATTCTTGATAAACTTTTCAATTGTTTATCTACAATCACTCTTGAGTGATTTTTATCAATTTCATTTAAGGTATTAATCAATTTTAATGAACCAACAATTTGGGAATTTTCAATATCTTTATAAAAATTTTTTTCAAATTTTTTTAAATTAAAAATATTTACGAGAAAATTTCTAGTCAGTTTTATTAAGTAAATCATAGAATTTTGATAGCTTATTTTATCAAATGGTTTTCTAAATAATCTAAAAAAAATATAAAAGAAATACATTGTTAAACTTTGTATTTTTATAAATGAGAATTTTTTTTTCCCAATCTCATAATAATGACCTAAAAATTCAAAAGTAGTAAGATGATAAAAGGATGTTACATTTTCTAAAAAATATTTCTTAAATTTTTCCTCCTCAGTGTTTTTTAAAATTTCATTAAAAATTCTACTTACATAAATACGACCATTTGCAAACGGGTTTTTATTATAAAACACATCATTATTTTTAACATTATTATAATTTATAAATTTTTCTGAAACATAAGAAGGTTTTATTAAATGTCTATTTATTCCTCCAATTTCATAAGTGAATGATAATTTAATAGATTTTTTAGAAAACGACATATTAATTAAATTCATTATCATCCATCTATCAGGCATAGGAGTAAAATAAATTTTTTTATCTTTAAATAATGTTTTAATTTCTTGCAAATTAAATATACAAAAATTTGAACTTGATAGCATAAGATACTCTAAAAAAATAACTTTTTTAAAATCAAGTTCAATAATTTCGTTTTTATTCTCTAAAATACTGTAAAAAACATTTTGTAGCATTTGGACATAGTAATTAAAAAAGATAACTATTGGTTTTTCTTTACTAAATATATTTAAGCTTCTTTCTAAAAAATTTTTAAATAAAGTACAGTCATCATCAATCTTTATAAAGTATTTCCCTTTAGCAAATTGAAAAGCCCTTTCCCAATTTTCTGTCATTGTAATTGTTTTATCTGATTTATAATATCTTATTTTTTCATTATTAAATTTTTGGACAACTTGTTCTGTTTCATCTTCAGAGTTATTATCCAGTATCAGCAATTCCCAATTTGTGTAAGTTTGATTAATGATTGACTTGATTGCACCCTCTAGTAATTTAGCCCTATTCATAGTTGGAATAGCGATTGATATTAAATTTTTTTCTGACATTTAATTGAGTATATCATTGTGAATTTTTTTATATGCCATCTTTATTGATTTTATTTAATAAAGGCAATATAGAATTACTTATTAAATTACAAATTAATATAATCGTCTTTACTTTATGTTAAAATTCAAATTTGGAGAAAATTGGCTTGAATTTAATAAATTAATTACACACAAAAAACTTCTACAAGCAATTAAAAGTATCAAAAAATACAACATCAAGATTAAAGGAAAAAACTTTTTAGACGTTGGTTGTGGCTCAGGGCTATTTAGTCTAGCAGCATATTCAATGGGATGTAAAAAGGTGCTTTCTGTTGATGTAGATAGTGACAGTATTAAAAGTACTAAAATTTTAAAAAATAATATGAAAAAAAAAAATTTAAATTGGAAAGTTAAAAGAGTTTCTTTAATTGGTGAAAATTTTAAAAAAGAATGTAGTGGCTATGATATTATATATTGCTGGGGTGTCGCGCATCATACAGGAAACATGTTAAAAGCTTTTCAAAACTTAATAAGTGTATGTAAGCTCAATTCGTATTTGATCATAGCAATTTATAATGATGAAGGACTTAAGTCAAAGATATGGTGGGTTATAAAACTAGTTTTCAACTTTATACCTTCAAGATTTAAAAAAGCCTACGCTTTTTTAATTATGTCAATATTTAGAAATTTATATGTTATTTTACGATTAATATTTAGTTTTCAATTGCGTGAACTATATCATTTTTTAAGAAAAAAAACTAAAAGAACGAGAGGCATGAATAAAGAAATAGATATAATGGATTGGGTTGGAGGATACCCTTATGAATATATAAAATTTGAAAAGCTTAAAAATTATTTTAATAAAAAAGGCTTTGAAACAATAAAATCACATGAATGTAAGGGTCCTGGCAATCATGAGATTGTTTTTAAACGAAAAAAAATATTGATATAAAATGAGATATGTAATCGTAACAGGAGCGGCCGGGTTTATTGGTTTTCATTTGTCTTTAGCTCTTTTGAAAAAAGGATACAGGGTTTTAGGAATTGATAATTTGAATTCATATTATGATGTTGGTTTAAAAAGAAAAAGATTAAGATTATTAAATACAAATAAAAATTTCTACTTTCAAAAAATTGATATTTCAGACTCAAAAAAATTATTCCAAATTAGTAAAAGATTTAAAATAATTAAAATTTTTCATTTAGCTGCACAAGCTGGAGTAAGATATTCTTTTCAACATCCTGAGACCTATACAAAATCGAACTTATTAGGTTTCTTTAACATTTTACAGTTGTCAAAAGAATTAAAAATTAAGAGACTTGTATTTGCGAGCACTAGTAGCGTTTACGGGAATAATAAAAAAAGTCCATTCTCAGAAAATCATATCACTGATCAACCAATCCAATATTATGCTGCAACCAAAAAATCTAACGAGGTAATGGCGTTTGCATATAGTTCTCTTTATAAGATACCTATGATTGGGCTGAGATTTTTTACAGTTTATGGACCTTGGGGGAGACCTGATATGGCTTTATTTAGATTTACTAAAAATATAATAAAAGGAAAAAAAATTGATGTTTTTAATTACGGTTTTCACTCACGAGACTTCACATATATCGATGACTTAGTTGAAGGAATAATGCTAGCTGGTAAAGTTAATTTAAATAAATCTAATAATAAATATTATCAAATTTTTAATTTAGGTTCCAATAAACCTATAAAATTAATGAAATATATTCAAATAATTGAAAAAATTTTAAAAAAAAAAGCAAAAATAAACTTTATGCCTTTACAAAAAGGGGACATTGTAAAAACATTTTGCAACATAAAAAAATCTCAGAAAATTTTAAAATATAAGCCCAAAACAAAAGTTGAGATAGGAATTAAAAATTTTATAAATTGGTATAAAGATAATTATAAATTTTAAGGGAGAATTTGACAGTATTAGGCAAAATAACTTATCTTTTAAGGCTTTCAGTAAGCAAGCTACACATATCAATTATTATATTTTTTACTTTAATAGGAATAATTGCCGAAGCCTTTTCAATTGGAATAATTTTTCCTTTTATAAAATTCATTATTGATCCGAATTTTATTAATCATGATATTTTTAAAAGCCAGTATTTTT
>MDSW01064107.1_pt1 | contig 13154 bp, 10 predicted proteins | sample 811171 | NCBI WGS metagenome assembly MDSW01 (sample SAMN05326641, study PRJNA326480) | marine metagenome | isolation source: seawater | place: Atlantic Ocean: North West | collected 2012 | reverse complement strand
TGACGGTGCGCGGTGCGCGCAGCTTGTGTTCGAGGATGTTGCCCGCGCGCGCGATCGCGCCGTCGCCGACGTGGATGTCGTAACTGCGCTCGCCCATCGGCACATGAAGGGTATCTATACCGTCGTTGGCGAGGCTCATGACGATCTGTCCCGGGCCGCTTGCTGACGAAGCGCGTCGATGGCTTTTTCCAAGGTGTTTTCCAATCCTTCGTTGCCGGTGTCGATGACGATGTCGGCCTCGGCGTAAACGGGGTAGCGCTGTTCGGCAAGGTCCTTCAGCGTCTGCAACGGATCGCCCTTGTTCAGAAGGGGCCGGGTCTTGGATCGCTTGGTGCGCTGATGCAGGACTTCCGGGTCGGCCCTCAGCCACAGGGAAATCGCGTGCGCCTTGACGTCGTCGCGGGTGTCCGGGTCCATGAACGCGCCGCCGCCGGTGGCGATGATGGCGGGGCCGGCCCGCAGGAGACGCTGGATCACTCGCCGCTCACAATCCCGGAACGCCGGCTCGCCGTAAACCTCGAAGATGTCTTTGACTTCGCAGCCGGCGGCTTCCTCGACGGCGCTGTCGGAATCCAGGAACGGCAGGCCGAACGATTCGGCCAATTTGCGCCCGACGCAGGATTTTCCCGCCCCCATCAGCCCGACCAGCACCACAGGACGGTCGATCACGGGCGGATCGTTGTCGCTGCCTGTCTCGGGTGTCGGCACTACGGCCATGAAATCATTCACTTTTTCCAGTTTGCGTCGGCTTAGCCATAAGATTTCGGCGGGCGCAGCCCGTTGAAAGGCTAGGGGCCTGCCGATACACTAGCGCGCGATCGGCAAAAATTTGCCACAGTCCTGAGCGAGCATCAATTACAGGATCGATTGTTCCAATGATTTCAAAATTCTCGCCGGTGCCCGTCACCGGCGGTTGGGCGGAACGGGTAGTGTGAATTTATGGGTAAGTTGACGGTTTTCATTCTGGTTTTGTTGTTGCTCGGGGCCGGTGGCGGCGCAGTCTTTCTGGCGACCTGGGAAATCCCGGCGCCGGTCAGCAATGTGGAAAAGGTTTTGCCGAATGATCAGTTCCCGCGCTGATCGCCTTGCGGTTTTTCTGACGGCAGTTCTGGCTGCGGCGCCGGCCGCCGCGCAGTCGCCGGTGCCGGGCGCGCCGGCCGACCTGAGCGCGCCGCCGCAACGCCTTGAAGCACCGCCGTCCGACACCGCCCCGGCCGCCAATACGGCGGGCAGCGGACCGCGCAGGCTGGTACCAGCAGAGCGTAACCCGCAACCGAGCGCCGAAACGGAGGCCGAAAGACGTGCGCGGCTTCTGGGGCTGACCGGGAAGTCCGGGATCGAGGTCGACGGCCTGACCAGGATCGACGACGAGTCCGTCGGCGTGCTGACTACCAACGACGGTGGTCTCGGGCTTGAGATGTGGCAGGGCGTGACCCGTAGCGAAGCCGTCGGTCTGGTTGATGCATTGCCTGAACGCCTGTCTTCGGCGGCGCTCCGCGAAGCGGCTGCGCAGATGCTGTTGAGCCAGGCAAAGGCCCCGGTGGCGGTCGACGACGCCGCGCCGAGCCTGCTCGCCGCGCGGGCGCGTGCCCTGATCGACATGGGCGACGTCGACAACGCGGAAAGGCTTCTGACCGCGGCGCCGCGGCAGGGCCGTCCGTCCGGGCTCGATGTGGTCGATGCCCGGATACAGATCGTCAAATTCGATAATGCCCGCGCTTGCGGTCTCGCGCGCAACAGTGCCGCCCGGCCCGAGAACGATTTCTGGCAACGGCTTTTGATTTACTGCGATGCCCTCGACGGCAAGACGGAAGCGGTAAACTTCGGTGTGTCTCTGCTGCGCGAGATCGCTGGCGACGACCCGGCGCTGGTGCTTCTGGCCGACGCCATCGTCACCAAGCAAACGATCCAACTTGAAAAGATCGACAACCCGACGCCGATCCACGTCGCCATGACCCGCGCCGCCAAGGTCAACCTGCCGACCTCTGTCGCGGAAAGCGACGATCCTTTGGTGCTACACGCGGCGGCGATTGCCCCCAATCTGACGGTCGGCGGCCGGATCGAAGCCGCGGAGCGGGCCGTGCCCATGGGCGCGATCGGCGCCGGTGCCCTTAGACAGCTTTATCAGCAGGTGTCGTTTCAGGACGCCGATCTGTCGAACGCGCTGACCCGCGCGCAGGAAATCGGCGGCGCGGCGGCCCGGGCGCTCCTTTATCAGGCGGCGGTGAAGCAGAACATTCCGTCGGCCCGCGCCGAGATCATCGCCGCCGCGTTTGACGTGGCGCGCGAGGACGGCCGCTACCATGCGGCGGTCGAGGCGTTTCGTCCCCTGATGGACCGCTTGCCGCCAAGCCCGGAGCTGGTGTGGTTCGCGCTGACGGGCGTGCGCGCATACCTCAACCTGGGCGATGTCGTCGGCACCGACCGCTGGCTGGCGCTGTTGCGGGCAAGCGCGTCCGTGCGTGACGAGAGCAAGCTTGCATTGGCTCGGGTTCAGCCGCTGGCACGGCTTCTGGGGGCCGGAGATAAATCCGGCTCGCTCGAAACGGTCTTTGCGGACTGGCGCGGCACGCTGGGCGATGGGCCCGACGTCTCGCAGTTGAGGGCGCTGGTTAACGGGATGTTTCTAGCCGTCGGCGAAGACCTGCCCGCCGGTGCGTGGGACGGGATCGCCGCCGGCCAGGCCAAAAGCCAGACCATGCCGTCGCCGGTGGTCTGGTTCAAGTTCCGCGATGCCATGCGCACCGTCACCCGCAACCTGCCGGCGGAAAAGCCGCTGGTCATCGGATCGGCGGGATTGAGCGGCGTTACGCGCATTTCCCAGACCGGCGCGGCGGTGCGCGATGTCCCGCCGGGGGCGGCGAAGGCGATCAGCTATGCGCTCCAGGCTGCGGGGGACAGTTCGCCCGACCAGGGGGTGTCTGTGACCTACGAAGTGGTCGGCGCGCTTAAAACACTCGGCCTCGAGCGGCTCGCGCGCAAGCTCGCGGTGGAAACGCTTCTTAAAGCCGGGCTCTGATACGGGGGAAACGACTTGGCCGAGCTGAGTTACCCGTGGATCGAGAACTTCCTGAACATGATGCGTTCGACCCGGAACGCGTCGCAGAACACGCTTGCCGCATACAGAGGCGACCTGACCGAGTTTGCACACTTCGTCGGCCGCCGCCAGACGACGCCGGAACGCGCCGGCGTCGATCAGGTGCGGAAGTATCTGAAAGCCATCGATGAAAAAGGGCTCTCGTCGGCGACGGCGGCAAGACGGCTCTCGGCATTGAAGCGGTTCTTCCGGTTCGTCGTCGAGATGGGTTTCAGGGACGACGATCCGACGGCGTCTCTCGACGGGCCGAAGCTCGGTCAACGATTGCCGAAATACCTGAGCGAGGCCGAGGTCGAGGCGCTGCTGGAGGCCGCGCACCGCAGGCCCGGCGCCGACGGCATCCGTCTGACCGCGCTGATGGAAATCCTGTATGCGACGGGCCTCCGGGTCAGCGAACTGGTGACGTTGCCGGTGACGGCGTTCCTGCGCGAAAGCCCGGTCTTGATCGTCAACGGGAAGGGCGGGAAGGAGCGCATGGTGCCGCTGGGCGAGCCGGCGCAGGACGCGGTGAAGGATTATATGCTGGTGCGCGAGCGCTTCATGCCGAAGGGCAAGAAGGGCAGGGCCGAGCGCTATCTTTTCGCATCGCGCGGCAAGGAGGGGCACCTGACCCGGGCGCGCTTCGGGCAGTTGATCAAGGAACTGGCGACCGAGGCCGGGCTCGACCGGAAAAGGGTCTCGCCGCACGTGCTTAGGCACTCATTCGCCAGTCATCTTTTGGCCAACGGCGCCGATCTCAGGGCGCTGCAGCAGATGCTGGGTCACGCCGACATCTCGACGACGCAGATCTACACCCACGTGATGGAAGAGCGCCTGCGCGCGCTGGTCGAGACCAGCCATCCGCTGGCAGGGCTTTAGGCGGAAAACATTCGCTTCGTCATGCTGAGCTTGATTCGGGAATGGAGACTCATGCTTCGAGACGCTTCGCTCCTCAGCATGAGGTTCTCCATTTCTCATCCTGAGGATACCTGTAAGGCCGTCTCGAAGGATGGGCCCTGATCCGGTTCAGGGCGACGATAGAGGGCAGCGACGTGTTATCGGGGCTGGGATATCGCGCGTTCGAGCGCGGCCCGCGCCAGGATGCGGGTCGAATCCAACGTCGGTAGCGGCGCGTTCGCCGTGTCGACGATCAGCGGGATTTCGGTGCAGCCGAGGATCACCGCGTCGCATCCGCGATCCTTCAGGCCATCGATGACGTCGCGAAAGTAGGCTGCGGTGTCGTTGGTGAAGACGCCGTTCACGAGCTCGTTCATGATCCGGTGGTCGATCCCGTTCAGAATATCGTCCGGCGGGCGCACGCACTCGATCCCCGCATCCGCGAGCTTATCCGGGTAGACGTCGCTGTCGACCAGCCAGCGCGTACCGGTGAGGCCGAGCCGCGTGTAACCGTTCGCGGCGGCATGTTTGGCGACTTCTTCGGCGATATGCAGCCACGGCAGGGGCGAACGCGGCAGGACGCGGGCGAATGCCTGATGGATGGTGTTGTCCGGGCAGATCAGGAAATCCGCGCCCGCGCCGGCGAGTTTTTCCGCCGATTGCAGCATCAGCCCGGCCACGCCATCAAGGTCGCCGCGTTCGAGGCAGTCGACATAATCGCTAAGCGACGGGGTGTGCATGGTTACTTCGGGATGAGCATGCGGACCCAGCGTTTGCGGGCCTTCGGTGCAGATCGTCCGATAACAAAGTGCGGCGCCTTCGGCCGAGCAGCCGACGATACCGATATGGGCGGGTTTTCCGGTGGTTTCGGACGCCATGTCGCCTCCTTTCGTCGTTCATCAGAATTTGGCCGCTTTCGGGACGTTTCCTAACACAAATAAGTCAAACCCGCGTGCGTTGACAGGGGCGGGCCGGGACTCTATCTCTTTGGCAACCGTTTAGGGGCCGCTGACCGCGCGGCCCGCCTTATTCGCGCTTGTCGCATCCGGAGCCTCTTAATGCTGCAAAATCTCGCCAAACGCCTGTTCGGCTCGGCCAATGACAGGTACGTCAAAACACTGCAAGGCACGGTCGACGCGATCAACGCCAAGGAACCCGAAGTCGAGGCCCTCTCCGACGACGATCTCAAGGCCCGGACGGGCTGGCTGCAGGGGCGCTTGAACGAGGGGGAAAGCCTCGACGACATTCTCGTCGACGCCTTCGCGACGGTCCGTGAAGCCGCGAAACGCACGCTCGGCCAACGTCACTTCGACGTCCAGCTTCTGGGCGGGATCGTGCTGCACAACGGCATGATCTCGGAAATGAAGACGGGTGAAGGTAAGACCCTGGTCGCGACCCTCGCGGTCTATCTGAACGCGCTTAGGCGCGAGGGCGTGCACGTTGTCACCGTCAACGACTATCTGGCCGAACGCGACGCGACCTGGATGGGCCAAGTGTACACGTTCCTCGGCCTCACCGTCGGTGTCATCAAGCACGGCATGCAGGACGAGGAACGCCGCGCGGCTTATGCCTGCGACGTCACCTATGCGACCAACAACGAGCTTGGCTTCGATTATCTGCGCGACAACATGAAGTTCACGTTGGATGACATGGTGCAGCGCGATTTCAACTTCGCCATCGTCGACGAGGTCGATAGCATCCTGATCGACGAAGCACGCACGCCGCTGATCATCTCCGGCCCGACCGAGGATCTGGGCGAACTTTATACCGCCGTCAACGCGTTGATCCCGAACCTGACCGAAGACGACTACGAGAAAGACGAGAAGGCGCGCTCGGCGACGTTCACCGAGACCGGCATCGAAAAGATGGAACAGCTGATGACGGAAGCCGGGCTTCTTGAGGAAGGCTCGCTGTTCGACATCCAGAACGTGGCCCTCGTGCATCACGCCAACCAGGCGCTTAAGGCGCACACCCTTTTCGAGAAAGACGTCGCCTACATCGTCAAGGACAACCACGTCATCATCATCGACGAATTCACCGGCCGCATGCAGGAAGGCCGGCGCTATTCGGAAGGTCTGCACCAGGCGCTGGAAGCGAAGGAAGGCGTCACGATTCAGAACGAGAACCAGACGCTGGCCTCGATCACCTTCCAGAACTATTTCCGCCTCTATCCGAAGCTGGCCGGCATGACCGGTACGGCGATGACGGAAGCGGGCGAATTTTCCGAGATTTACAAGCTCGAGGTCGTGGAAATCCCGACCAACCTGCCGATTGCGCGCGAGGACTTCGACGACGAGGTCTATCGCACCGTCGAAGAGAAGTACGACGCCATCGTCGAAGAGATCAAGGACTGCTATGCCCGCAAGCAGCCGGTGCTGGTCGGTACGGTCTCCATCGAGAAATCGGAACAGCTCGCGGAAGCGCTCAAGAAAGCGAAGATCCCGCATAACGTCCTGAACGCCCGCTATCACGAGCAGGAAGCCTACATCATCGCCCAGGCCGGCAAGCCGGGTGGCGTCACCATCGCCACCAACATGGCCGGCCGTGGTACCGACATTCAGCTAGGCGGCAACCTGGAAATGCGTCTCGCCCGAGAGGTCGACGCCGAACCCGGTACCGACAAATACGAGGCGGCTGCGCAGAAAATCCGTGACGAAATCCAGCGCGACCGCGAGATCGTGCTCGAAGCGGGCGGGCTGTTCGTGCTCGGTACCGAACGTCACGAAAGCCGGCGCATCGACAACCAGTTGCGCGGCCGTTCCGGCCGTCAGGGCGATCCGGGCACGTCGAAGTTCTATCTGTCGCTTCAAGACGACCTGATGCGCATTTTCGGTTCCGAACGCATCGACGGCATGCTCCAGAAACTCGGCCTCGAACACGGCGAAGCCATCGTGCACCCGTGGGTCAACAAGGCGCTGGAGAAGGCGCAGTCCAAGGTCGAGGCGCGCAACTTCGAAATCCGTAAGAACCTTCTCAAGTTCGACGACGTGATGAACGATCAGCGTAAGGTGATCTACGAACAGCGCCGCGAACTGATGGCTGCGAACGAGGTCGCCGACGACGTCGTCGACATGCGCCACCAGGTCATCGACGACATGGTCTCCGCCGCGATCCCGGAAAAGGCTTACGCCGACCAGTGGAACATCGATTTCCTTCACGAAGAATTACGCCGTGTGTTCGGCCTGGACCTGCCGGTGCATGAATGGGCGAAGGAAGAAGGCATCGCCGATCAGGAAATCCGCGAACGCCTGACCGATATCACCGACCGCCTGATGGCCGAAAAGGCCGCCAACGTTGGCCCGGACGTGATGCGGATGGTCGAGAAGAGCCTGGTGCTGCAGTTGCTCGATCAGACGTGGAAAGAGCATCTCCTGACGCTCGATCACCTGCGTCAGGGCATCGGGCTTCGCGCGTACGCGCAGCGCGACCCGCTGAACGAATACAAACGCGAGGCCTTCGATCTGTTCGAACAGATGTTGGAGGGGCTCCGCGACCGGGTGACGACCGTTTTGGCGCAGGTGCAGTTCCAGCATGCGCCCGACGAGGAAGATTTCCAGCGCCCCGAGCAGGAAATGCACGAGGGCCGTGTCGACCCGGCGTTACAGGACGGCGCCGTCCCGGCTGACGACGAAGACGCCGGGCAGGCAACCCCGGTCAGCAGCCGTCAGGCTTCGGCCGAGATCGATCCCAACGACCCCGACACCTGGGGCCGCGTGCCGCGCAACTCGCCGTGCCCGTGCGGATCGGGCAAGAAGTACAAGCACTGCCACGGCAAGGTGGGCTGAGTCTCCTCACCTGTCCTCTCCTCCATAAACGGAGGAGAGGGATCCCAACGCCATATTATCCCTCTCCCGCTTGGGGGAGAGGTTAGGTGAGGGGGGAAAGCGATGAAGCCGTGCTGCTTCTGTTTCCAGTGACATCGCTACACCGTCATCCTGACTTGGTTCGGGGTCCATGATTCGAGACGGCCTAACGGCCTCCTCCGCATGAGGAACTTTTATTTTGTCCCTCTTCCTGAGGAGCGAGCAGATCGAGCGTCTCGAAGGATGCTATGGATGCTGAATCGAGTTCAGGATGACGAAACGGGGGCGTTAAAGCCCCTTGGAGCCCATATCGAGAAACTTCTGGCGGCGGCGGGAGCGGAGCTCGGCGCCCGGCACTTTCGCCAGATCGTCGAGTGCCTTTTCGATGGCATCCCCGGTGCGCGTGATCGCATTCAGCGGTTCGCGGTGCGCGCCGCCCAGCGGCTCCGACACCACCTGATCGATGACGCCGAGTTTCAGCAGATCCTGCGACGTCAGGCGCAGCGCTTCGGCGGCATCGGCGGCCTTATCCGGATCGCGCCACAGGATAGAGGCGCAGCCTTCCGGCGAAATCACCGAATAGATCGCATGTTCGAGCATGAAGACCTTGTCGGCGACCGCGAGCGCGATGGCGCCGCCGGACCCGCCTTCACCGATGACGATGCTGACGAAGGGCGCGCGGACCGAGATACACGTTTCGATCGAGCGCGCGATGGCTTCGGCCTGACCCCGCGCTTCGGCGTCGACGCCCGGATAGGCCCCCGGCGTGTCGACCAGCGTGATCAGCGGCAGTTTGAAGCGGTCGGCGAGCTGCATCAGGCGCTGCGCCTTGCGGTAACCTTCCGGCTTGGCCATACCGAAGTTATGGCGGATGCGGGTTTCCGTGGTGTCGCCTTTTTCATTGCCGATAACGACCACCGAACGGCCCCGGAAGCGGCCCAAACCGCCGACGATGGCGTTATCGTCGGCGAACGCGCGGTCCCCCGCGAGGGGCGTGAAATCGTCGATCAGGGTATTGATGTAGGCCATCGCGTGCGGACGGCTCTGATGGCGGGCGACCTGCGCCTTCTGCCACGGCGTCAGCTTGGCATAGGTCTGCGTTAAAAGCCGGTGCACCTTTTCCTGGAGCCGGCCGACCTCGTCGGCGATGTTGACCTCGCCCTCGCTGGACAGGTGCTTCAGCTCCTCGATCTTGCTCTCAAGATCGGCGATCGGTTTTTCGAAATCCAGATAGGCCTGCATGACTGCGTGAATACCATTTACAGACGGGCTTGGCGAGACAGCCCTTCGATATTTTCTACTCTCGCGTTAACGGATCGGATCACTTGTCTTTGAGCTGTTCCGCCATGTCGACCAGCACCCGCGCCTGCTTGATCGACGCGTAATCGATCAGCTTGCCGTCGAGCGCGACCGCGCCGCGGCCCGCTTTTTCGGCTTCTTCCATGGCTTCCAGGATGCGTTTGGCCTGTGCGACGTCTTCTTCCGACGGGCTGAACACGGTGTTCGCAAGCTCGATCTGCGACGGGTGGATCGCCCATTTGCCCTCGCAGCCCAGCACGGCGGCGCGCTTGGCCTGCGCGATATACCCGTCCGGGTCCTTGAAATCGCCGAACGGCCCATCGATAGGGCGCAAGCCGTTGGCGCGGGCCGCGACCACCATCTGCGTGATCGGGTAATGCCACATGTCGCCCCAATAGGTCTCGCGCTCGCCGTTTTCCAGCGGGTCGGTGAGCACGTAATAATCCTTGTTCGGCCCGCCGATATTGGTGGTCCGGGCCTTGGTGGACGCCGCGTAGTCGGCAACGCCGAAGTGGAGCGATTCGTTTCTGGGCGACGCTGCGGCGATCTCGAACACGTTCTGCATGCCCAGCGCGGTCTCGATGATCATTTCGAAGCCGATGCGGTTCTTGAAGCCCTTGGCGGTTTCGATCTGCGTCACCAGCATGTCGATGGCGTAGATGTCGGCGGCGGTGCCGGCTTTCGGGATCATGATCAGGTCGAGCTTGTCGCCCGCACCTTCGACCACCTCGATCACGTCCTTGTAGCAGTAATGGGTGTCGAGACCGTTGATGCGGACGGAAACCGTCTTGCCGGACCAGTCGAGGTCGTTCAGCGCCTCGACAATGTTCTTGCGGGCCTGCGGCTTGTCATCGGGGGCGACGGCATCCTCGAGATCGAGAAAAATCACGTCCGACGCGCTTTCGGCGGCCTTCTGCAGGAATTTCGTGCTGGAGCCGGGAACCGCTAGCTCGGAGCGGTTCAGGCGCGCGGGGGCCTCTTCGACGATGGTGAAGCTCATGATCGCATCCTCCGACAAGTGTTAGCAGGCGCAACATGCCGGGCGATGGGCGGGCTTGCAAGCCTTTGCAATGACAGGGGCGTAAAAAAGGCCGGTCCTTTTGGACCGGCCCTGGGGAGTGTGTGTGGAGTGTTAACGTCCCTCAAGAGAACCTGTTGAAATCATGCGAAGGATTGGTTCCCAGAGCGTTCCACTTGGCTCTGGCCTCCGCTTGGTTGTTCGATGCCATCCATGTCTTCCTGGGCGCGCATTCGCTGCATCAACTGGCGTTTGCGGGCCAGTTCGCGCTGCACGGCGTCCTGGTAAATCAGTTTCTTGGCGCGGCGGCGGCGGTTGAGTTCGGCGGTTTCGCGGATCGCGACATAAATGCAGATACTGACGCCGACGACAAAGGCGCAGCCCAGGGCTGCAAGTTTGATGAATTCGGGGTCCGAAAAGAAATCCATGATACTCCACGCTCCTGATTATCGTTTGCCGGCCGCTTCGGTAGCCTGTTCTGGGGATGAGTATCGGCGCGCTCTATTGCAGGGGTTTTTCGATTGAGATTCATTTGTTTTCACTTTGTTTCATCATGTTAAAAAGAGGCCCGCGCTTGCCCGCCGGGTCCCGCTCATGCTTAATCGCGGGCAGCCGCCCGACCTTAATCGCGGGTAGCCGCGGGAGCTTATTCGCGGGCAGCCGCGAGACCTTATTCGCGGGCCGTGGCCCGACCTTAATCGAGGGCAAGCCGGCATGGGCCGGTATTGACCCCTGGCAGGAGATAAAGATGTTTATTCGCAAGTTTGCCGCCGCAACGGTGACGTCGCTGGTGATGACCGCCGCCGCGCTGCCGGCCCTGGCCGAAGATCCGGTGATCGCCACCGTCAACGGCAAGAAGATCCTGCAATCGCACCTGTTGAAGGCGCACGAAAATCTGCCGCCCGAATATCAGGCGGTGCCGCTCGAGCAGATCTACCCGATGCTGCTGACGAGCCTGATCGATTCCAAGCTGGTGGCCGAGGACGCCCGCGCCCGCAAGCTGGACGAGGACGAGGACTTCCAGCAGGCCTTGACGCTGGTCAAGGATCAGCTGCTGGAACGCTACGCCGTCCGCAAGGAAATCGAGGACGCCGTCACCGACGAGAAACTGAAGAAGATGTACAACGAACAGGTCGCCGACGGCGCCGAGGAACTGCACGCCCGTCATATCCTTTTGAAGACCGAGGACGAGGCGGCGGCGGTGATCAAGGAACTGGACGGCGGCGCGGATTTCGCCGAACTGGCGAAGAAGAAATCGACCGGCCCGTCCGGCCCGCGCGGCGGCGATCTGGGCTTCTTCGGCAAGGGCCAGATGGTCCCGGCCTTCGAGGACGCGGCATATAAGCTCGACGCAGGTCAATATTCCCGCGAACCCGTTCAGACGCAGTTCGGCTTTCACGTGATCAAGGTCGAGGAAAAGCGCGCGGCCCAACCGCCGAGCTTCGAAGAGAGTGTCGAGGAACTGCGCACCGAAGCGGCTCAGGCTGCGGGGGCTGCCTATGTCGAACGGTTGCGGGCGACGGCCAAGATCGAGCGCTTCGACATGGACGGCAAGAAGCAGTAAGGCGGGGGCGACGACAGATGATCGAACGCTCACCACTGGCGCCGGACGCGTTTCCCGAACTGCCCGCCATCGACGGCATCGAGATTGCCGCCGCCGAAACGGGCCTCAAGTACAAGGGCCGCCCGGATCTTTTGTTGATGAAGTTTGCCGACGGCACCCAGGTGGCGGGGACTTTTACCCGTTCGCTGTGTCCGTCGGCGCCGGTCGACTGGTGCCGCCAGCATATTGCGGGCGGTGAGGCCAGGGGCGTCGTCGTCAACGCGGGCAACGCCAACGCGTTCACGGGTAAACTGGGGGCGCAGGCGTGCGCCGCCCTCGTTCAGGCCGCCGCCGATGCGTTGAGCTGTCGGCCGAGCCGGGTGTTCGCCGCCTCCACGGGGGTGATCGGGCAGGTGCTACCGGTCGAAAAACTGGCGCCGCACGTCCAGACCATGGCCGCCGACATGGCGGGCGGGCGCTGGGCCGATGCGGCCACCGCGATCATGACCACGGATACTTTTCCCAAGGGTGCGACAAGAAGGGTTGATATCGGGGGCACGACGGTCCGGATCAACGGCATCGTCAAGGGTTCCGGCATGATCGCCCCGGACATGGCGACAATGCTGGCGTTCATCGGCACCGACGCGCAGATCCCGGGGCCGTTGTTGCAGGCGTGCTTGTCGGCGGCCGTCGAGAAGAGCTTCAACTGCTCGACCGTCGACAGCGACACGTCGACGTCCGATACCGTGCTGGCGTTCGCCACCGGCAAAGCCGGCAATCCGGTCCCCGAAGGGTTGGACGATCCGGCACTCGGCGCGTTCAATGCCGCGCTCGAGGATCTTTGCGTCGATCTCGCGAAACAGGTCGTGCGCGACGGCGAGGGCGCATCGAAGTTCATCACCATCAACGTCACCGGCGCCGACAACGACAAGGCGGCCAAAAGGATCGCGCTATCGATTGCGAATTCCCCACTGGTCAAGACGGCGATTGCCGGCGAGGACGCCAATTGGGGCCGGGTCGTGATGGCGGTCGGCAAGGCGGGTGAGAAGGCCGAGCGCGACAAGCTTTCGATCTCCATGGGCGGGACCGTCATCGCCGAAGAAGGCGCGGCGGTCGAGGGATATGACGAAACGCCCGTCGCCCAACACATGAAAGGCCAGGAGATCGACATCGACGTCGACCTCGCCATCGGCAACGGCAAGGCGACGGTCTGGACCTGCGATCTCACGCACGGCTACATCTCGATCAATGCCGACTACCGGTCCTGATAGCGGCTGCTGGTCGGCGCCGTTTCCGGGCGCGGACAAACCGCTCAAAACTGTGCTGGTCGCGGCCGCCGCACTGATCGATGCCGACGGGCGCGTGCTGATCGCCAAACGCCCGGAAGGGAAATCCATGGCCGGGCTGTGGGAATTTCCGGGCGGCAAGGTGCACGAAGGCGAGTTGCCGGAAACCGCCCTGGTGCGGGAGTTGAAGGAAGAGCTCGATCTCGACATCACCGAATCCTGCCTCGCCGCG
>MDSW01135318.1_pt1 | contig 13157 bp, 10 predicted proteins | sample 811171 | NCBI WGS metagenome assembly MDSW01 (sample SAMN05326641, study PRJNA326480) | marine metagenome | isolation source: seawater | place: Atlantic Ocean: North West | collected 2012 | reverse complement strand
GAATGATATCTCAAATTGATATTGAAATTACATTCTTAGAAAATTATTCTAATAAAATTAAGACAATACTAGAAAGATCTGCTCTTAATTGTCCAGTTCATAAAAGCTTATCTCATGAAATTAATAAAAATATCAAATTTATTTATCCATGAATTCTAAATAGGAAAACTATAATTGCGTAAATTATTTAAAATCATACCTAGCTTTTTATTTTGGACTTTTTTACTAGTATGTGAATTAGCAGGACTTTTTATATCTTTTTTTTCAGATGGAATATTCATGTTTATTGTTGCACTGATATTACCACCCTGGGCAGTAATAAGAGGTTTTATCTTTCTAATGCTTCTAATGCTTTAATAATTATTAATCTCATCTATTATCTCACCCGTCATAACCTCAGCGTAACTAGTTGATTTTAAATTTTCTTTTAATTGAGATAATTTTGATGCCCCAATTATTACTGTAGATACATTCTTATTTTCTAGACACCAAAGAATTGCCAGCTGTGCAGGCTTGATATTTAATTTTTTCGACAAACTAACTATTTTTTCAACTTTTTTAAAATCTGATTCATTTATTGAGTCCGCAAGCCATTCATATCCCTTAACTTTGAACCTGGATTTGCTTGGAATCCCTTTATTATATTTTCCAGTCAATAAACCCGAGGCTAAGGGAGACCAGATAGTAGAACCAATTTTGTATTTTTTAAAGATATTTTTATATTCTTTTTCAAATCTTTCCCGACATAATATATTGTATTGTGGCTGCTCCATCGACGGCCCTCGCAAATTATATTTTTCAGCACATAAAAAGGCTTCCTTTATTTCATTAGCACTCCACTCTGATGTTCCCCAATACATTATTTTACCCTGCTGTAATAAATCATTCATCGCATAGACAGTTTCAATTATTGGTGTATCCGGATCAGGTCTATGACAAAAGAATAGATCTAAATAATCAACTTTAAGTCTTTTGAGCGCTGCATTACATGCATCATGAATATGTTTTTTAGAAAGACCTCTTTGAGTTGGTAGCTCACCACCCCAAAAAACTTTGCTAGACACAATATAAGTATCTCGATCCCAATTAAGTTTTTTTAATATATTACCCATTAAAATCTCTGATTCACCAGATGCATATGCTTCTGCATTATCAAAAAAATTCACACCTTGATCATATGCATAAGACATGCAATCCATAGCACTTTTTTGATTTAATTGATTTACAAAAGTAACCCAAGAACCAAAAGATAATTCACTAACTTTTAATCCTGAATTACCAAGTCTTCTATATTCCATCTTTATCCTTAATAGTTATTAAACATCAATTCTGATAATTACATCATTTTCAAAATAAAAACTTATATACTTATCTGAAATATCATCAAAGTAGAACCATAGCTGCTTTATCTCATCGCCAACATACTTATTCTCTATAAAAGCAGGCTGCCCCATTAATTCTATAACCCTATCTTTACTCATCCCAATCTCAACTTTTCTATATATACGCGTCTTAGATTTACTCTTCTCTGACTCGATATATTCTTCAATATGTGCTTGGGTTTTTAAAAAACTTATATTGGATAGTTTGTCTTTTAGAGATTCTATACCAAACGTAAAATCTTTTTCTAGTTCGGGCCTTAACTCTATGAGCGTGGTTAGGGAATTTAAAGCAAATAATATATTTCCTTTATCTGTAGCATCATTCGCTTCAGCTAAAATCGCGCTTGTCACAGCCTTTACTTTACTAATATATACAGACCTAACACTTTCATTATAAGAGTATGATTTTTCATAATTTTCTAATGCAACTTCGTAGTTTTTTACCTCATAAAAAACATCTCCCTTTATCATATATAGATCCGATAAATATGAATTTGCTTTATTCTCAATTTTAGGAGTTACTGCTTTTGCCTTTCTAATTAATTTTTCTGCATTATTAAAACCTATATCATCAAGATTAACTAAAGCACTATCCAATAGTATTGTTGCTAATTCTTTTTGCTTTGTAATAATTTCAAAGCTTAAATCTTGATTGGCTGTTGTTAACGCTGCCTCGTACCATCTTGCGGCTTGATCTAGATTGTATTCTTCAAAAGCATTTACTCCATTTTCAAATTCTTGATAAGGCTTCTGTTCTTTGCAAAATTCTAACATTTTTTGAGCTTTTAATTTTTTAATATGCCTAGGATTTTCATCTAAGAATTCTTGAAATTCTCCAATAGCAGTTATAAAATCATTCTTTAACATGCTTTGATACCCCTCGTCCCCTACTGATCTTTCTCCTCCGAACACAATGCCAAAACTGATGCTAAAACCCATTCCTCTCATATCAAAACCATTAATAGGAGATATCTTATTTGGATCATTCAAGTCATCAACTACAGTACTTACCCAATTAGCTTCAACCCCATATGTAACTTTATAATTCTTGCGATCATAAATGCTATTAAGCATACCTTTAAAACCTATTCCAAAACTTTCACCTATTCCAGAGCCATTCAAATATCTATCTCCTCCTTCTGACTGATATACTGATATATTGGCAATTCCTATCGAATGAGATAAATACGCCAAAAGAAAATCATAAAATTGCCAGTTAATGGTCGTATTGAAGTTATAATCTTGAATAAATGGCCTATATCTATATTCTCCTCTATCAGACCCCGTTGGATCAGATTCTGAACCTAATAAAAAATCATCAGGCAGACTAATTCCAGGATTCTCAATTAGTCCCATTACCTTGTAACCTAATCCAAATTGAACATCTAAATAATTTTGCTTATATATATAATTAGGGAGATTGTACTTCAAAAAATCAACTTCAAAAATATAGCACTGCCTTGAAGAGATGTTATTCAGACCTGAATATTGATAAGTTGATGAATCTGTCAATACTGGAGAAATGCCTAAATCATTGCCACCAAAACTTTGATTCCAGTAATCTGAACCTCCATAATTAAATGTTCCAACTTTAATATCAAAAGGAGTAAATGCAATAGGCTCTCTAAACGTCATCCTATTTGAAGTTCTACTAAAAACATAGTCAATGGGGTTAGTATACCATGTTTCAGCATCTGCTATAATAAAGGTCATTAGTAATATATATAAATGTTTATGCATTATTGTTTTAGTATTTGCTATTATTGTAATGAAATATAGAAATTTTTAAAATTTAATAAAATTCTAATTACATATATAAAAAATGAATCGGTATGATTATTTTTAAACATGAAAATACAATTATTAATTATAGTTATTATATTTAACTCTCAATTACTAAGCAGTGATTTTAATATAACTCGCTTAAAGTATCAAGGTGGAGGAGATTGGTACGCAGACAAATCTTCTATTCCAAATCTTCTACAATTCATACGTAATGAAACTGATATAAAAGTAGGAGAAAAAGAAATTAAAGCATCTATAGGCGAAAAAGAGTTTTATGACAATCAATACTACTATATAACAGGTCATGGAAATATATCTTTTAACGATAAAGAAAGAGATGAATTAAGAGAGGCCCTAACTAGCGGAGCATTCCTGCATGCAGATGATAACTATGGTATGGATAAATCTTTCAGGGAAGAGATGAAAACTATTTTTCCAGATAAAGACTGGGTAGCGTTAGGACCTGAACATGAAATATTTAATATCTTTTACAAATTTCCAAATGGTCTCCCAAAAATTCATGAACATGATGGAAAACCTCCTCAAGCACTTGCATTATTTCATGATAATAAAATGATTGTGTTATATACCTATGAATCAGACCTTGGAGATGGCTGGGAAAGTAGAAACGTCCATAATCATAGCATTGAAACCCATAATCAAGCATTGAAGATGGGAACAAATATTATTATCTACTATTTAACACATAAGAGATATGATTGAAAAAAAAATAAAACAGTATAGATTTTATAAAATCCGGCATATCATTTTGAAAAATACGATATTTTTCACCTACGCATATATGATTTTGCTAATATTATCTGTATGTTCTGAAATAATATTTTATCACTCTGAATTAGTACGGCAAAAAATATATCTTTTGCTGCTAGCTGCCCCCATTCTATTCACTATTTATAGTATAATTAAAATACTTATTAATTTAAAAAGTTTTTACTCTAATATGTCAGATGAGCTCATGGCAAAAGAGCTTGGGAACAATATCCCAAACTTGTCAGATAAAATTTTAAATGCTTTACAGCTCTCCAAACTTCAAATAAAAAATGAAACTCAAAAAGGATTAATAGAAATTGCACTTAAAAGAGTTCAAGAAGATATTAAAAAGATTGACTTAAAAAGTATTACTCCCAAAATTTCTAACTATAAAATAATATTGCCTATTATTATATTTGCAATCTTGACATTATCATTATCATTTGAAAGAACATTAAATCACAGCCTATATAGAATATATATGTTTGAACAGACTTTTGATCCCCCTAAACCATTCACAATACAATTAGGAAGTAAAAAATTACTCTCTAATGGGAATAAATATTCTAGCCTTTTGAATCAAAATCAATGTCCTCAAGGAGAAGATATGGCTATATCATTTATTATTGACAAGGAGATGTCAGATCAAATTACTCTCCATTTTAAGACAGAAACTACAAAAGATAAGAAATCTATAAAATTAACACCCATTCAAACTGTTAGTGGCACGTATTATAATCATATATTTAACAATATTACTAGTCCTGTTGAGTACTATGCTACATTTGAGTCAAATTCATTTTTTTCTGCGTGGGATACTATTAAAAGCGATATTGGTAGAATTGAAATTATTAAAATGCCTGAAATTGAGTCTATTGAGCTTAAAGTAACCTATCCTGAATATTCTAATCTAGAGCCAGTAATGTATGATGAAAAAATAAGTAATCTAAAAATGTTATCACAATCTAAAATAAATTATAAAATAAAAAGTAATCAATCTCTAGCTTCCCTATATATAATATCAGATAATCAAGATACGGTTTCTCTAATTAAAAGCATGGATGGCTTTTGGGAAACAAGTGCAATAATGAATGAAAGTCAGACGCATATGATTTATCTTAAAAATGAATATGACTTTTACAATAATAGAACTTACAAATATAACATTAAAGTATTTGAAGATACTCCTCCTGATTTATTTGTTCTATCTCCAAAAGATGGTAGCTTTGAAATTACTGAAAACAGCGTAATCCCTATAAAATTTGAGATGTACGATGATTACGGTATAGAAAAAAGTTGGATTGAGTACTCTATTACAACACCTGATTATATCAATTTAGATTCAACGGAGTATTCAAACACAATTAATACATATTTAAATACTAAAAGATATTCTGAAAGTTATAATTGGGATTTATTAGAATACAATCTTTTCCCTGGGGATCAAATAAAATTTTGTATCGTATCAAAAGATAATAATCCAAATGCTAATGGAGTAACAAAAAGTAAATATTATATAGCTTCATACCCTTCTTTTGAAGATATTTTTAATAGCTTAGAAAATAATGAGCAGGAGATAGAAGATTTAGCAAGTGATGTCAAAACTCAGATTGAAGATATGGATAATACACTTGAAGATATTAAACTAGATTTGCTAAAAGCCTCTAATATAGATGTAGAAACTCAAGCGCAATCAGAAAAAAGTATCCAAGAAATGAAAGATATATTTGATGAGATTCAGAATATGGAAGATGCCATAAATGAATTAAAAGAACAAGCTGAAAAAGATAACATAGTAGATAATGAACTAATAAATAAATTTGGCCAATTTCAAGAGCTTTTGAATTCAATGATGACCCCTGAACTACTTGAAGCTCTTGAAAAAATGCAAGAAGCACTGGATAATATGAATCTAGAAGATATGCTAGAGGCCGTAGAGAATTTTGATTACAATCTAGACCAATTTGAACAGCAATTAGACCGTTTTATTGAAATGTTTGAACTCGCAATAGCAGAACAAAAAATTGATGAATTAGTTGAAAAATTAAAATTGATGTCAGAACGACAAAAAGATATTGAAGCTGAGCTAAAAAATAATGCAAATCTAAGTGAATTATCATCAATGCAAAATAGGCAGAATCAGAAGTTTGACGATTTTCAAGATACTATGCAAGAAGCTCAAAAAAGTGTTCAAAAATTCTCTAAAAAAGCATCAGATTCAATTAAAGAGCTGATGCAATCAGAATTAAATAGCAATACTGAAAAAAGTCTAGCATCATCAAAAAATAAGCTAGACAATAATGATCAAAGTGCTATTAATAATATTCAGGAATCTAAAAGAAATTTAAATGCAATGCTTGAGCAAGCAAATGATATAAAAGAATTATTCAAAGAAGAATCCACGAAAGAAATGATTGAGCTTTTTTACTCTGCAATAGATAATATTTTAAAATTATCATATAATCAAGAAAATTTAATTTTAGCATCTAGCAATACTCGATTTAGTAGCCCTAAAATAAAAGATCATACATTTAATCAATTTATCATTAATAAACAGTTTATCAAATTTATTGAGCAGCTAATGATTCTTTCTACTAAGACATTCCACATTACTCCAGATATCAATACTAAAGTAGGGTTTTGTAAAAAAACCATTGATAATACAATTATAAATTTAGAACAACGAAAGCTTAGTACAGCAAAAAGAGAGCAAAAAAATATATTAGCATCAATGAATGAAATTGCCTTGCTCTTGATTAGCTCAATGGATGAAATTCAAAACACAGGGTCTGCTTCTGGCTTATCATCATATTTAGAAGAATTAGAACAGATTAGCCAAGGACAATCTGAGCTTAATATGGGAACAATGCAATTGGGGCAAATGGGAATGATGAGCCAGGGAGATATGATGCAAAAATTACAGTCTCAACAACAAGCTCTACAAAAAAAATTACAAGAAATTCTAGATAATATGCCTGGAGAGAATCATGGAGGTCTTTCAAAAGCATCTGATGATATGCTAGATGTAATCCAAAATTTTGAGAATAACCGGGTAACAAAAGAAACTATTAATAAACAAAATAAGATTCTATCTAGATTATTAGATAGTCAAAAATCTCTAAAGGAAAAAGAATATTCTGATAAGAGAGAAGGAACTGCTGCCAGCGATATAAAACAATTAGAAGCTGTTGATAATCCAGATAATCTTGGACAAAAAAATCTATTATTAATAGAAGCTCTAGAAGATGCGTTAAATCAAAACTATTCAGAAGAATATAAGAGAATGCTTAGAGAATATTACAAAAAGCTATTAGATGATGAAAATTAATAATCATATTTTACTTATTGTGTGGGTTTTTGGATTATTTTTACCAAACCAAATTTCTCCTATAGATACTAATAATGACAAGCTATATAAAAAGGCTAAGTCTCTTGAAAATGCCGGTTTGATTGATGATGCAGAAAAAATTTATAACCAAATTTTTATAAATTCTCCAACTAATCAGAAATACTATAATGCTTTAAAAAAAATATTAGTGAAAAATAATGACTGTATAGCGATAATGGAAAATTCTTATATATACTCTAATGCAAAAGGAAATACCAAGTATTCAAAAATTATTGAATTAGATGCTCAAATAATATGTAATGCTGACTGGGAATTGTTATTTGACCAATTATTTAAAAAAAATATTAATGACTTATTATACTTGAAAAAAATAATTTCTACTGTCATGAATAATAACCAAAAGGAATTTGGGATTACAGCTATTACAAAAATAAGAAATTATAATGAAGATAAATCCTTTTTTGCTAATGAATTGGGATACTATTATATGTCTTCAGGCGATTACGATAAATCAGTACGTGAATTTCTAAATCACCTTGAAAAATTTCCAAAGCATCTTAGAATGATAAATGAACGAATTATGAGTTTTCCAACTGATAGTGATAGTATGAATAAAAAAATAATAGCTATCTTAGATAATACCAATATCATTGAATCAAAAATCATTTTAGCTGATTATTATTTTAAAGTTGAAAATTTTGAGAAAGCTATTAGTATTCTAAAAAATCATAATCTTTTAAATCAATTATTACTACTTGCTATTAATTTGGACCAATTAAACATAAGTGCGACTGCTAATGATTTATTTATGTACCTACTAAGAAATGGTGATGAAAAAATAGCACAAAAAGCTGTATTTGAGTTTGCAAAATCGCTTGAGAACAGAGGCTTATTGAAAAAAACAAACTTGCCAATATCTAATTTTATGGATAATAACAGTTTTTTTTCATCCCCATTTGTACGAATTAATGAATCTGAATCCATCTTAATGCATCAAGCGATGACTCTATATGATTCACTATCAATTAATAATGGAAGTTTAGACTCGGCATTTAGATTATCTGAAATCCAATTTAGAGCGTTAGGTGATTTAGATTCTGCCCATGATTTATATATGGGAATATATAAATCATCTAAAAATAAAGATTTGAAATTAAAAACAATTAATCGAATAGTAGATGTCTTATTGGCAAAAGGAGATATGTTTGCCAGTACTGAATTAATTAGTAAAGAACTAGACTCAAATATTTGGAATGATGATCAAAAATTAATTTTAAGGATGAAGTATAATCAAATTTTATTTTATAAATCTGAATTAGATTTTTTATTTGATGACCTAACAATTATATCAAAAGAATTTTCTATGCAAGAATCTGATTATAATAATATTATTGATATAATGCGCGTATTAATTTTATTTAAAAATTATCCGGAATTATTTCAAAAATATACTAGCGCACAATTAAAAATACATCAAAATAAAAGAACTGAAGCAATTAAAATATTAGATGAACTATCAATAAAATGTGAAGATGTAATGCTTAAAAATTTAATAAACTACCAAATAGCCAATTTATTAATACACCAAAATAAAAATGAAGAAGCTATTAAGAAGCTAGAGTCAATATCTAGAGAAGGAATATATTATGAGCGCGCTCAAGTCTTAATCGCTGAAATATATGATCATATAATAACAGATGACCTAAATGCAAAAATATATTACCTATCAATTCTACAGAATTTTCCAAACTCAATATACTACGAACCAATTAGATTAAGACTTAATAAAATAATGGAATCTTCAATACAATGAATCTAGCAAACTATATAATAATTATTTTAATATCTATTATTAATGCAACTAAGCTATTAATACCAATGGACCTAAATCAAACAGACCATTTAAAAGCATACGGAATTGTTTTTTGGAATTTAGAGAATGATAGAGAAGTAGACTGGCTATTAAATTATAGAGGTGGATCTTTTATGATGGACTCCAATGAATCTCTAAAATCTGAATGCCTAATAAGAGGTGTCAAATTTGAACAAATAAATGCAAATCAATATTCACAAATATTATCAACTATCGCTGATAATAATATGGATATTGCTCTTTTAGAAACAGTTCCTAAAATTGCTGTATACTCTCCTAAAGGGAAACAGCCTTGGGATGATGCTGTTACCCTTGCACTAACCTATGCTGAAGTTAGTTATGACACTATATTTGATGATGAGGTTCTAAGTGGAGAACTAAAAAAATATGACTGGCTGCATCTACATCATGAAGATTTCACAGGACAGTATGGAAAGTTTTATAAAAACTATCGTAACCGTGCATGGTATAAAAAAATGGAATATGATTTTAATCAAACAGCAACAAAATGGGACATGGGAACCGTGCACAATCTAAAAAAGAGAATTGCAAAGTATATTAAAGAATATGTTAAGCAAGGGGGCTTTTTATTTGCAATGTGCTCAGCAACAGATTCATACGATATCGCTTTAGCTTCCTTAAATGTTGATATAGCACACTCTGTTTTTGATGGAACGCCAATTGATTCAGACTACTTAAAAAAACTTAACTTTGATAATACTTTTGCATTTAAAGATTTTGAACTCTATACGGATCCAATGATATATGAATATTCAACTATTGATATTCCTCCTAGTCATCAACCTGTAGCACGGGGGGCTGAAGAAGACTACTTTAGTTTATTTGAGTTTTCTGCAAAGTGGGATCCTGTGCCTACAATGTTAACACAAAATCATGTAGGGGTAGTGAATGGTTTTATGGGACAAACAACTGCATTTAATAGGAATCAAATTAAAGAGCATGTCACCATACTGGGAGAGGTAGAGGGTACAAATATTGTAAAATATATACACAGCAACATAGGGAAGGGTTCATTTACTTTCTTAGGTGGCCATGACCCAGAAGATTACAGGCATATGGTAGGAGACCCTCCTACAGACCTATCCCTGCACCCTAATTCTCCAGGCTATCGATTAATTTTAAATAATATTCTATTTCCTTCTGCAAGAAAAAAAGATCGCAAGACCTAGGATGAAGCACTCTCATATTTAACGAGGCTTTTTAACCAAACATATCGAGAGAATATAAAGAAGCTTATACATATAAGAATCTGGCTGATAAATAAATCAAGACCCGCATCCATTCCATAGATTAAAAACCGCACTGGGACTGATGCTATCATAGCCATTGGAATAAAACTAAATAAAATTCTTCTTAAAAAACCTACATATATTGTATCTGGTCTTTTTGAAAATTGTAGCATATTACTACTAAGCCAACCTGCTACAGAAAAATTTTTAAACCAAAATGATAAGCAATGTATCATAAAATCTATACAATACCATATAATACATCCCATTATAAATGATAAGAAGAAAAGTATATAATTTATATATGCAATACTCCCATAGGGATAGCTATTAGTCAGCGTGAAAAGCAAAATTAATAAAATTGAAAATGAGACCAAACCATTAAATCCAACATAACGTAAAGATACTAAAAATTGCGAATTCACTGGTTTAGTAAGAACAAAATCTAGATTACCCTTTACAACCATTGTATTAAACGCTCCAATATTGGATGAGAAAAAAAACTCAAATATAGCATCGATCATATAGGTTACAATCATAAAAATAATAACTATCTCTTTATTAAAATCTCCTATTTGATCAGTATATTGAAAAATAACATAGTAAAAAAGATATAGACTTAGGTAATAAACTAAATCAACTAATAGATGTGATAAAAAATTTGCTTTAAACTCCATCTCACGAGTAAGGCTATTAGTAAAAAAAGTTTTCCATAATTTTATATATTTATGCACCAAAAGCCTCATACTGTTTAATGCCAAAAGAATAAATAATTTTACCAATCAAATACATTACACCACACCAAAATATTTGCATCATTAACCCTTCTAAAAAATAATCTAATTTAAATTGTGAGGCTGTTGCTATGCTAACTGGGAAGTCTACCATAAACCTAAATGGTGAATTCATTACAAATTGTTTAAGTCCATCAGGGAAAAGTGCAATTGGTATTAGTTGACCAGAAAGAAAAACATTAAATAGATTATATGAGACAATCATTGCTCTTACCTCTCCAAACCAGAATGCAAAACAAACCATACAAAAATATATTGTATATGATAAGAAAACAGAAATAAATAAAGTGACTATAAACCCTAATATTTGAGGGATACCACTAAATACATACCCACTACCTAAGATAATAGGAGTTAAAATCATCATAATGCAATAAACAATATAAAACAGTGAGTTGTGACCTATAAAATTCATAAAATTATATGAGAAGTATGATATAGGTTTAGTTAAATATTTATTAAGTTCTCCAGAACGAATTTCATCAATCATCATCATTGAATTATACCATGATGATTTAAGCTGGCCAACCATCATACACAGCATTATATAAACCATTAAGTGATTAAAAGATGTAAACGATTTAATTGGACTATTATTGATTATCTCATCAGCAAATACTTGCTTCAATAATAAATATTCAATTAGGAGGCCTGACAATATAGCAAACGCGCCTACCAGTGCATTTGCTCTATATTCTAAGGTTTGAACCCAGCTCATTTTCAGAACTGAATAATACTTTTTAACCCAATCTTTCATTTAAGAAACTTATCAGGATCCATAAAAAATGATTTCATCGCTTCTTCAACTGGCAATTCATCAATAGTAAATTTTTGAGAAGAATCAAGCTTTAATAAATCAATAAGTAATGATTTAATTTTTTCGTCCTCTAGCTCACCAAGAAGCTGATTATCTTGAATTGAAATATTATATTTCTCTTTTAACTGTGTGATTGAAGAATTATCTGGTTTAGCTTTAAATTCAAATATTAGTTTACTTTTGGGATTAATTTTCTTGACCAAATCTTGAAAGTTACCATCATATAACCCATTTCCTTTATGTATAACATACACTCTCTCGCAAAGCTCTTGAATATCTTTAATATAGTGACTTGTTATAATAAATGTAGTTTGATATTCTTTGTTATAGTGTTTAATAAAATCTCGTATTCGTGATTGAGAAATAACATCTAAACCTAGCGTTGGTTCATCAAGAAAAACAATCCCAGGATTATGTAAAAGTGATGCAATAATCTCCATCTTCATTCTCTCGCCAAGAGAAAGTCTTCGAACTTGCACATTCAACTTATCTCTAACGTCTAATAAATCAACAAGCTCATTTAAACGATTATTAAAATCTTTATTATCGATATCATAGATACTTTTATTAAGCAAAAATGATTCTGATGCCGGGATATCCCACCATAATTGATTTTTTTGTCCCATTACTATAGAGATATCTTTCAGAAATGCTGTCTCCCTTTTCCAGGGATTATAATTATTAACTGTAACTTCTCCAGAACTAGGATGAAGGAGCCCGACCATCATTTTAATTAATGTCGTTTTACCTGCTCCATTTTCTCCTAGAATACCAATGATCTCACCCTTATCAATGTTAAAAGAACAGTCTTTAACAGCGTATACATTTTCATATTGACGACTGAAGAATGAACGTAAAGCACCCTTTAGTCCTGCTTCTCTTTTGAAAATTTTGAAGGATTTACTTAACTGATTAACTTGAATAAATGACATCTACTAAAAATTAGGCTATTTAGTAGAACTACTTAACTGGCTGACACTTATAACACTCACGATCGATACATTCCTCTACATCTTCAGCAGATGATATGCTATCTTCAGAACCATATTGTTCTTGACATTGAGCTTTACAAGCTCTAGCATTATCTTTTTTATACCACTCTCCTCCAGAAATCTTACATTGTTCTTCATTTTCTG